>JACDJA010000069.1_pt1 | contig 147919 bp, 140 predicted proteins | sample 7449241 | NCBI WGS metagenome assembly JACDJA01 (sample SAMN14253289, study PRJNA609438) | sludge metagenome | isolation source: initial anaerobic sludge | collected 2018-12-20 | reverse complement strand
CCGTCGGCGTCGGGCAGCGAGCGGTCGAGCAGCGCGGCGTCCGCGCGGTGGCCGGCGGCGAGCCAGGCGCGCAACTCGGCGGCGTTGGCGTGCTGGGCGATCAGGCGCAAGTCGGATTCCTGCTGGATGTAGCCGGCCACACCCATGCGCAGCAGGGGATGATCGTCGATCAGGATGATGTTCAGGGGCGCAGGCATGGGAACCACTCCGGTCGTCTTTCTTTTCGTCGTCAGGTCGGCAGGCCGCGCGGTTTGCGCGGTGCCTTTTCGAATAATAAATCAAACACGGGATTTGGCAGCCATTTCATGGCGCGCGCGACCCAGGCCATCTGCCACGGGATGACGGCATAGCTGCGGCGACGGGCGATGCACCGCGCCACGCGCGCGGCGGCATCGTCGGCGGCGAGGCGGAACGGCATGGGGTAGGGATTCACCCGGGTCATCGGCGTGTCGATGTAGCCGGGGGCGACGGTGACCACGGCGACGCCACGCCCCCGCATCTCCAGGCGCAGTGCCTCGAGGTAGGCGGTGGCGGCCGCTTTCGACGCCGAATAGGCCCCGCCGCCCGGCAGGCCGCGCACGCCGGCGACGCTCGAAACGCCGCACAGCACGCTCCCGGGCGCGAGCGTGCCGATGAAGGGTTGGAAGGTATGCACCAGGCCCAGCACGTTGGCGTCCATCACCGCGCGGAACACCGCGGCGTCCGCGGCGTGTTCGGTCAGGGTGCCGACGCTGATGCCGGCTGCGGCGATGACGAGGTCGGGCGGACCGATTGCGTCGACAAAGGCGTCCGCCGCGGCCCGTACCGCATCGGCGTCGCGCACATCGGCGACGCAGACGTGGGCGTCGAGGCCGCGGGCGGTGGCTTCGAGGGCGTCGCGACGGCGCCCGAGCAGGCCGAGCCGCGCACCGGCGGCGCCGTAATGGCGTGCCAGCGCGGCGCCCAGCCCGGAACTCGCGCCGGTGATGAAAACCCGCTGGAACGCGGTGGGCAAGCGCTTACTTCGCCGGCTTTCGGGCGACGCGCTCGGCGCGCGCCTTGGCGATGAGCTGGTCGAGCACGGTGAACAGCCGTGCCTCGCTGCCGGTCATCGATACCGAGGTGTGGTATTTGCCGTCGATGACGAAGGCGGGTACGCCGCGCAGCTCGTAGGCGGTGGCGAGCTGGCCGCCCTGGCGCGCGAGCGACGTCGTGGTGAACGAGTTGTAGAGGCTCTCGAATTTCCTGCGGTCGACGCCCTGCTTCGCGATCCAGTCGCCCAGCACCGCCGGGTTGTCGAGGTCGAGGCGCTGCACGTGGTAGGCGTTGAACACCTTTTCGTGCAGGCGCTCGACCAGGCCCATCTGCACCAGGGTGTGATAGAGCTTGGCGCCGGCCATCCAGTCGTCGCGGAACACCGCGGGCAGACGGCGGATCTGCGCGTCCTTCGGCAGGGTCTTCAGCCAGGCCTGCAGGCCGGGTTCGAGCTGGTTGCAGTGCGGGCAGCGGTACCAGAAGAATTCCAGCACCTCGATCCGGTTGCCGGTCGCCACCGGCTTGGGCGTCGCGACCCGCACGTAGTCGTGGCCTTCGAAAGCTTCCTCGGCGGGTGCCGCCAGCGTGGGCAGGGACAGCAGGACGGCGGCCAGCAAGGCCCAGGCGCGAATGAGCATCACGGTATCTCCTGTAAAGTGGATTCTTCTCTGACCAGCGCAACGGCGATATTGTTCTGCGCGAGGCGCGCGCGAATGTGCTCGATATCGTGGGCGCTGGCGAAGGGGCCGATGCGCACGCGGTGCAGCACGCCCTTGTCGGGCACCTCGGCGGTCTGGATGGCGGCCTCGACGCCCAGCATCGCCAGTTGCGCCTTGAGGTTGTCGGCGTCGCTGGGATTGGCGAAGGCGCCGGCCTGCAGATAGAGGCGCACGGTGGGCCGCGCGCTGGGGAGCGGGGGGGGCTCGGCCGGCGCGCCGCCGGGCAGCACTTTGTAGAAATCGAAGCTTGGCGCCGGTTCCGGCGCGGCGGGGGGCAGCGGCGCCAAAGCGGGGGGAGCGACCGGCTTTGCCGACTGGAACGGGTTGCTGCCGGTCGCCCACAGCGCGACACCGACGGCGAGCAGGGCGCCGACGATCAGGCCGATCAGCACGCCGGTGAAGACCGGGCTGCCATTGCTGCGCTTGCGGGAACGGGATGCGGGTTTCGCCATGGATCCTACATTTTCTCCGGCGCGGACACGCCGAGCAAGGCAAGGCCGTTGGCGATGGTCGTCCGCGCGGCGTCGGCCAGTGCGAGACGCGCGAGCCGGATCGCCGCGTCGTCGACCAGGAATTTCTCGGCGTTGTACCAGGCGTGGAAATCACCGGCCAGGCCCTGCAGATAATGCACGACGCCGTGCGGCGCGAGTTCCTTGGCTGCCGTGGCGAGGACTTCCGGATACTCGGCGATGCGCTGCATCAGCGCGAGTTCGTGCACGGCGGTCAGCGGCGCGAGGTCGGCGGCGTCGAGCGCGGCGGCGTCGCCGCGCCATTCCTCGAATACGCGACAGATGCGCGCGTGCGCGTATTGCACGTAGTACACCGGGTTGTCGTTGTTCTTCGCCAGCGCGAGATCGACGTCGAAGACGTATTCGGTATCCGGCTTGCGCGACAGGAGGAAGAAGCGCACCGCGTCCTTGCTGGTCCATTCGATGAGGTCGCGCAGCGTCACGTAGCTGCCGGCGCGCTTGGAGATCTTCACCTCCTCGCCGCCGCGCATGACCCGCACCATGGTGTGCAGCAGGTAGTCGGGATAGCCGTCCGCGATGCCCAGGGCGATCGCCTGCAGGCCCGCGCGCACGCGCGCGATGGTGCCGTGGTGGTCGGTGCCCTGGATGTTGATCGCGCGGGCGAAGCCGCGCTCCCACTTGGTGACGTGATAGGCGACGTCCGGCACGAAATAGGTGTAGCCGCCGTCCGACTTGCGCATGACGCGGTCCTTGTCGTCGCCGTACGCGGTGGTACGAAGCCACAGCGCGCCGTCCTGCTCGTAGGTCGCGCCGGCGGCGACGAGTGCGTCCACGGTCGCCGCGACGCGGCCGTCGGTGTACAGGCTCGACTCCAGGTAGTAGCGGTCGAAGCGCACCGCGAAGGCCGCCAGGTCGAGGTCCTGCTCGTGGCGCAGGTAGGCCACGGCGAACTGGCGGATCGAGTCGAGATCGTCGACGTCGCCGCTCGCGGTATAGCCGCGGTCGTCGGATGTGACGGTCTTTTGCGCCAGGAAGTCGGCGGCGATGTCGGCGATGTAGTCGCCGTTGTAGGCGGCCTCCGGCCAGCCGGCGTCGCCGGGCCGCAGGCCGCGCGCGCGCGCCTGCACGCTCGCCGCGAGGGTGGCGATCTGCACGCCGGCGTCGTTGTAGTAGAACTCGCGGTACACGTCCCAGCCCTGCGCCGCGTAGAGATTGCAGATCGCGTCGCCGAGCGCGGCCTGGCGGCCGTGGCCGACGTGCAGCGGACCGGTCGGGTTGGCCGAGACGAATTCGACCAGCATGCGCTGTCCGGCGCCGGCGTCAGCGTGGCCGAAGGCGCCACGCGCGCTGCGCACGCGGCGCACGATGCCGTGCCACGCGGCCGGCGTGAGATGGAAATTGATGAAGCCGGCGCCGGCGACCTCCGCGCGGGCGACGAGCGGCGACTTCGGCAGCTCGAGGAGCACCGCCTGCGCCAGCTCGCGCGGGTTTTTCTTCAGCGGGCGAGCCAGCTGCATCGCGGCGTTGCTGGAGAAATCGCCGTGCGCCGGATTTTTCGGGCGCTCGATCTCCAGGCTCACCGGGGCGTCGGGGGCGATGACCTCGAGCGCGGCGCCGACCAGCAGGGCGAGCTGTTCCTTGAGCGGATGAATGTTGGACATGGTGGCCAGGAAGACGTCGCCGCCTCCGGTGTCGAACGGAACCGGCGATTATAAGCGCCGCCTGCGGGGCATCAAAATACCAGCGGATCGACGTCGAGCGACCAGCGCGCCACACGCGGACGGATCGCGGCGAACTGGTCGCGCCACGCCCCGACGAAGGCGTGCAGCGCGCGGCGCGAGCCGGACTGGAGCAGGAGCTGCGCGCGCTCCAGGCGGGCCACCCGTGCCATCGGTGCCGGCGTGGGGGAGAACACGGTGACCGCCGGCTCGTCCGGTGCCCGCGCGGCGGCGTGCCGCAGGAAGGCGAGCGCGGCGTCCATGGTCGCCGCTTCGGCGCGCAGCAGCACCTGGCGCGTGAACGGCGGCAGGTCGAGCCGGCGGCGTTCGGCGAGCAGCGCGCGCGCGTGGCCGGCGTAGTCGTGCCGTTGCAGGAAACGGAACAGCGGGTGATCGGGAAAGGCGGTCTGGATCAGCACGCGGCCGGGCTTCTGCGCGCGCCCGGCGCGCCCGGCCACCTGCATCAGCTGCGCGAACAGGCGCTCGGTGGCGCGAAAGTCCGGGCTGTAGAGCGCGCCGTCGGTATCGAGGATGAGCGCCAGCGTCATGTCGGGGAAATCGTGTCCCTTGGCCAGCATCTGCGTGCCGACCAGCACGTCGACCTCGCGTGCGCGCACGGCCTCGCCGAGTTCGGCCCAGGCGCGCGGCCGCATGGTGTCGCGGTCGATACGGCGGATGCGCGCGCCGGGCAGGTGCGCGGCGAGCGTTTCCTCCAGCCGCTGCGTACCCTGCCCGAGGGGCATCAGATCCGGGTTGCCGCAGGTGGGACAGGCCATGGGAATGCGCGCGTCGAAACCGCAATGATGGCATTTCATGCGCTGCGCGCTGCGATGCAGCACCAGCCGCGCCGAGCAGTGCGGGCACGGCGCGACCCAGCCGCAGCCCGGGCAGTACAGTGTGGGCGCGTAGCCGCGGCGGTTGAGGAACACCAGGCTCTGCTCGCCGCGCGCCAGGGTGTCGGCGAGCGCATCCAGCGCGGGACGCGTGAGGCCGTCGTCCTGCGGCAGGTGGCGCAGGTCGGCCAGTTCGATGTCGGGCAGGCGCGCGTGCGCGACCGCGCGCGTCTTCAATTCGATCAGCCGGTAGCGGCCGGACAGCGCCTGCGCGTAGCTCTCCAGGGAAGGGGTGGCCGAGCCGAGCAGCACCGGCACGGCGTGCTGCTTGGCGCGCGCGATGGCGACGTCGCGCGCCGAATAGCGCAGGCCGTCCTGCTGCTTGAACGAGCCGTCGTGCTCCTCGTCGACGACGATGACGCCGAGCCGCGGCAGCGGCGTGAACACCGCCAGGCGCGTGCCGAGCAGCACGTCGGCGGCGGGCGCGGCGAGCCAGTTTTCCGTGCGCGCCCTCTCGCCCAGGCCACTGTGCAGGGCGGCGATGCGCCGGCCCGGGAAGCGTGTGCGGAAATGCTGCTCCAGCTGCGGGGTGAGCGCGATCTCCGGCACCAGCACCAGCGCCTGCCGTCCCTGGTGCAGCACGGCGTCGATCAGGCGCAGGTAGAGTTCGCTCTTGCCGCAGCCGGTGACGCCGTGGAGCAGGTGCACGCCGAAGCCGCCGAGCGCGGGCAGCAGGTCATCCAGCGCGGCCTGCTGTTCGGCGGTGGGAATGGGCGCCGGCGCCGTCGGCGCCGCCGCGGCGGCGGGTGCGTCGGCCGTCCAGGCGGCCCAGCCGGCTGCCACCAGCGCGGCGGCGTGGCGTATCCGTTTCTGCGCACGCAGCGTCGCGCGTGCGACCGGCGCGGTGCGCAAGGCGGCGAGCAGGGTGTGCTGGGCGCGCGCGCGCGCCGGCGGTTGCGCGCCGTGCCCCGCCTCGGTGAGCGCGAGCCAGGGCGTATCCGGCGCGAAGGGTGCGGCGTTCTTCAGGCGCGGCGGCAGCGCGGCGAGCAGCACGGCGCCGAGCGGGTGGTGGTAGTAGCCGGCGCAGAACCGCGCCAGCCGCAGCAGTTCCGCCGGCAGCGCGGGACGGTCGTCGAGCACGCGCAGCACGTCGCGCAGCGTGCCGGCATGCGTGCTGGCGGCGGTTTCACCGAGCACGACCCCGACCTGGCGGGTGCGTCCGAAGGGGACTTCCACCAGCGTACCCGCCGCCGGCGGGGCGCCTGCCGCCAGACGATAGTCGAACAGCCGGTCGAGCGGCGTATCGAGAGCGACCTGGAGAATGGTGGACATGCGGCGCGAGCGGGCCTTGCGGGGTGGCGTGATCGGGCATTATCGCGGAAACCTCCCCCGATGCCGCCGCACGAACGCTCCCGCCCTGGTCCGGCCGGGATCCCCGGCAGGCCGGTTTAGGGACGGATGCTCAGGAGTCGTCGCGAAAAACGACACAAGTCGCTGTTTGGTCGGCGAAATCCATGCTTGTCCACGAAATCTGTGGATAATTTTGTGGACTATCGGGCGGAAAGTGCGGCAACGCCTGCCGCCATGCGATGGTCCGCCAGCGACCAAAAAGCGGGCAAAATGTCTTTTTCATACAAATCATGGATTTGTAAAGACACCACTGCTGTCAAGCCCTTGACACGAAAAAAGTTCCGGTTCAATTCAGACTGTGTATAAGTCGTTGCTTCTATGGCAGACGCAGGGCCCCGCCGCACCCCGCGCCGGGGTGCGGAAACACATGGACGCCAGATGGCTCATGCCTGCTGAATGCCGGTGATCATCCAGCCGCCGGGGCCAGCGGCCGGCTTGGCGAGATGCCACACCTCGTCAAACGATATGGCGGCCTGGTCGGTTGCCTCGCGGACGTTGCCGGTGAAGCGAACGCTCACTACATGGCGCTCGTCCTCGTCGACGGCCTCCAATACTTCGGCGCTGACGTCCATCACGTCGGTGCGCTGCGTGGCCGCGCCGCGCTCGGCGATCTGCATCGAAAGTTCGGCGAATACCTCGGGCGAGGTGAAGGCGCGCAGGTCGTCCAGGTTTCCGGCATCGAAGGCGGCCTGCAGGCGGATGAAGTTGACCTGCGCCTCGCGCGCGAAGGCGACGGCGTCGAAGCCCGGCGGGAAGCTGCGGGCGGCGTGGGGCGCGCCGCTCGCGGCCGGCGTGGCGGCGAAGGCGGGCGGCGCCTGCGGCGGCAGGCCGGCATATTGCATCGCGGGCTGCGGCGCGCTGCGGCGCATGAACATGCGGAACAGCACGAAGGCGCCCATGGCCAGGAGCGCCAGCATGAGGAAATTGGCCATTTCTTCGCCCATGCCCAGGTGGGACGCCAGGGCGGCCAGCCCCAGGCCGGCGGCCAGGCCGGCGATCGGTCCCATCCAGCTGCGCTTCTGCGGTGCGGCCTGGGCCGGGGCGCCCGCGGTCTGCGAGCGCTGCGGCGCCGGCGCGGCTTCCTTCTTCGCGGGTGCGCTGCGCTGCATGCCGAACGACTTGCCGCCGCCGAGGCGCTTGGCTTCGGCGTCGTGCACGACGACGCCGAAGCCGAGAAAAACGGCGAACAGGCTGATGAGGAAGGTTTTCACGGTCTGGCTCCTTGGGTTCTGGATGGATCGGATTGGCCCGCCGGATGGTCGTACGGCGGGGGCGGCGGCCGGCGGGCGGATGCCCGGGTTCGTGCCGACGCGGCTGAATCATGATGGGGCAAGGCGCCACATCATGAAAAGTCGATTTTTATATGCGAGATATTCGAAATTTTCGATTTTTCGGCGCCTGCGTCCGTCATGCGCGCACCGCCCGGCTGTGGCGCTGGACCGTGTCGACCAGCACGGTGACCTTGTCGGGATCGGTGAATTGCGAAATGCCGTGGCCGAGGTTGAAGACGTGGCCGGGGTGGTTGCCGTAGCGGTCGATGATGCGCTCGGCCTCGGCGCGGATGATTTCCGGCGTGCCGTGCAGGGCGCAGGGATCGAGGTTGCCCTGCAGCGCGACGCGGTCGCCGACGCGTCGCCGCGCGTCGCCGATGTCCACGGTCCAGTCGAGCCCGACGGCGTCGGCGCCGATGCCGGCCATGGCCTCCAGCCAGTTGCCGCCGCCCTTGGTGAAGATGATGCGCGGTACGACACGGCCTTCCCGCTCGCGGATGAGCCCGGCGAGGATTCTTTCCATGTAGGCGAGGGAGAACTCCCGGTAGGCGTGCGGCGTCAGGCTGCCGCCCCAGGAGTCGAAGATCATCACCGCCTGCGCGCCGGCCTCGATCTGCGCGTTGAGGTAGTCACCCACCGCCTGCGCGGTGACGTCCAGGATGTGATGCAGGAGATCGGGGCGGCCGTACAGCATGGTCTTGATGTGGCGGTAATCGTCCGAACTGCCGCCTTCGATCATGTAGCAGGCCAGGGTGTAGGGGCTGCCGGCGAAGCCGATCAGCGGCACCGACCCGTCGAGCGCGCGGCGGATCGAGCGCACGGCGTCCATCACGTAGCCGAGCTTGTCGGTCGGATCGGGGGCGCCGAGGTCGCGGATCTCCCATTCGTCGCGCAGCGGGCGCTCGAAGCGCGGGCCCTCGCCCTGCGCGAAGTACAGCCCCAGCCCCATGGCGTCGGGCACGGTGAGAATGTCGGAAAACAGGATCGCGGCGTCGAGCGGGTAGCGTGCGAGCGGCTGCAGCGTGACCTCGGTGGCGAGGTCGGGGGTCTTGCACAGGGTGAGAAAGTCACCGGCGCGCGCGCGCGTGGCGTTGTATTCCGGAAGATACCGCCCCGCCTGGCGCATCAGCCACAGCGGCGTGTAATCGGTCGGCTGGCGCAGCAGGGCGCGCAGGAAAGTGTCGTTTTTCAGGGCGGACATGGCACGGAGCCCTTGCAGGGCGCGGACGCAAAGCCTCGATTCTAGCAGTCCTGGCGCGCTCCGCCCCGTTCCGCCCGGGATTCACGCCGGGGGAAACGGCGTTCGCCGCGTGCGCCCGGACAGGCCCGCCCGCCTGCCGCCGTGCCGGGTCGTCATGGACGTCAACGGACGGCGCGTCCTTCGCGGGCGGCTTTCTGCCGCTCGTGCTCGCGCTGGCAGTCGATGCAGCGCTTCGCCGTCGGGTATGCGAGCAGGCGTTCGTAGGCGATGTCGGCGCCGCAGTCGATGCATGCGCCGTAGGTGCCGGCCGCGATGCGTTTCCGTGCCGCGGCAATGTCCCGCACGTCCTGCAGGTTCTGCCGGATCAGCGCCTCGTCGATGGCGGACAGGGTATCGAGCAGGGCCTCGTCCGACGTGTCGGCTTCGCGCTCGCCGAGGGCGGCGCGGTCGCGCCCCTCGCCCAGGCTCGCGAGCAGGCTGCGAATCTCGCTGAATTCGCGATTCCACCGCTCGGTCATGAGCGTGTTCAAGTGGTCGAGCTGTTGCGGGTCGAGTGCGGACATGGTTTTGATCCTTCGGGACGGGTCTCTGACAGGGGGGAGCATACCCGTTCTCCGCATGCGGTGTGCGCGGGCGACCCGCACCGACCTGTCCATGCGGGTGTGGCCGACGGGAAAGTCCTTGATTCCCTTGACAAAATACCCGGCGCAGGCACCACCGCGAAGGACCGTGCCAGGCGTTACAAAGCGTTAATGCGGCCATCGACATTACTTATTTGGCGCCCCTGCCGCGGCAGTGGACAATTATCCGGTCCAAGTTATATCCATCTGGAGATGCCCCATGGCCACCCGTGACACCCTCGCCCCCGAAGAAGCCAAATGTTCCAGCGGCGCCGACTATGCCGCGCTTGCGCTGCAGGCCCTGGAAGAACCCGCTGACGCCGCCTACGCCAAGGAGCTGATGGATCGCGTCGCCGATGACTGCCAGTTCACCAAGGACCTCGCCGCCTGCGCGATCGTGTACAAGGCGCTGGGCGAGCAGGCGCGGGCCGAGGAGTTGCTGCAGACCGCCGAGGACTACTGCATGAGCGGCGAGGAGCAGATCGCGTTGGCGGAAGCCAAGTTCAAGGTGCTCGGCGACCAGGCGGCGGCGGTGGGCGCGTACGAGAAGGCCTTGAAGGAAACCGCCAACCTCGATCCGCTGATCGAGCTGGCGAAGAACGTGATGAGCGTGATCGGCGACGGGACGTTCGCGAAGAAGGTCCTGGAAAAGGCCGAGGCGAAGCTTGCCCGCGCGGTGGAATATGGCAAGCTCGCCGCCGCCGCGGCCGAGCATGTGCGCGACAAGGACTATGCGGCGGCGATCTTCGACAAGGCCGGGGAGAAACTCTCCAGCGTCCCCGACCTCCTGGCGCTCGCGGGTGAAGTCACCCGCACGCTGGGCGACGCCACGCGCGCCAGGTCGCTGTACGAACGCGCACTCGCCGGCGCGACCGACTTCACCGCGGCGAAGACGCTGATCGAATCGGCCACGCAGGCGGGCGACGCCGCGTTCCTGCAGGCCGCGCTGAAGAAGGCCGGCGATCTCGCAAGCGCCACCGGCGAATACATCGAACTGGCCGAAGGCCTCGCCCGCACCGGCGACACGGCGGGGGCGGCGGCGCTGCTGGACAAGGCCGAAGATGCCGTGGCCGGCCTCGACGAAATGCAGAAACTGGTGGCCGCGGTGGAGGCGCATCTGGCCGACGACGCCGAGCGCCTCGCGCGCGTCAAGGGCAAGCTGGAAAAGCGCCAGGCCAACCACGCGCGCTACCTCGAGTTCCAGCAGCTGGAAAAGGACGCGGTCAACGTCAAGCAGCTGCTCGCGCTCGCCGACCGGGTGCAGGGCGAACTGGAAGACCCCTTCTATGCCGCCAAGCTCATCGAATCGGCGGAAACCCTGCTCGACGGCACCGGCTACCAGTTCTCGCGCTACAAGCCCATCCTGGTGACGGTGGACAGGAACCTCGACGACACGGCCTGGCTGGGCCGCCTGCTCGATCGCGGCGCCGAGCACGCCACCGACTTCGTCGCCTTCAGGAGCCTGGTCGTCACCGCGGCGCAGCTCAAGCATCGCGAGTTCGGCATGGCGAAAGCGCGGGCCTATCTCGCCGCGCGCGAATCGACGCTTGCGGGCGACGCCAGCGCGAGCGCCTATGACTTTGCCAAGCTGGCGGAAGCGAGCTTCGCCGCGACGCGGGACGCCGCCGATGCGGGCCGCCTGCTCGAGCTGGCGCGCGCACGCGCCCAGGACCATTACGCGCTGACCCACATCGGCCGCCTGTACGCCGAAATGGGCGACGCCGCGAAGGCCGACGAATTGTTCGCCGCCGCCGCCGCCGCCTGCGACAGCGGCGACGCCTGCATTCAGTTCATCGACCGGCTGAAGGGCTTCGCCCTGCCGGCGGCTGCGCTGAAGAAGTGGTACACGGAATGCGGCAGTCACCTCAGCCGGCCGGTCGACAAGCTGCGCTGGGCCGAAGGCATCGCCGATGCGCTGAACGACAAGCCGTGGGCGACCGAGGTCTATGCCGGACTGGCCGGCCAGTTCGGCGGCGACGCCCGCTTCGAGCTGTCCCGCCGCTCGCGTGCCGACCTCAACTATTACGGCCGCGTCCGCCGCCATTGATCGGCCGGGGCGCGCCGCCGACGATCGCCAAGGCCCGGCCTGGCGGGAGGCGGAACCTCGCGGCCCGGACAATGTCCATGAAAACAGCCCGGTTGCACGGGCTGTTTTTATTTGTAGACTGGAAGCGCCAGCCTCGAGGAGCGTTTCATGACCGAAAATCTCTCAGTCCTCATCGATACCGTGCAGAAGAACTGCACCATTGCCGACGCGCGCCACGCGCGCGACATGACGATGTGCACCTTCCTGCTGGAGATGCGCGAATACTACCGTTGGGAAATGGAGATTCCCTACGGCGCGCGTCTGCCGCGCGACGATCTCGGCGACTGGCTGAATGCGCGCGAGAGCCTGTGGGATGCCGTGGAGGAAGCGGATTTCCTGCCCCTGCCGCTGGGCGAAGGCGGCATCGACCCCTTCGATACGGATGCGGTCAATCGTGCCCTGCTGCCTCACGGGCTGGTGTACAGCAGCGGCCTCGGACAATTCCGCAAGCCGCATTTCGTGCTGGCCGAACTGAAGCGCGCCGAGGTGCGCGAGGGCGTCGAGGTGCTGGTGGCGGGCTGCGAATACGCGCGCGACCTCATCGCGCCGCCGGCGACGCTGCGCGACGGTGCGATCTTTCTGCGCCTCGATGCGGTGCGACGCCTGCTGTGGAACAAGTACGAGGAATGGCAATGGAAGGAGCGCGACAGCGCACTCGGCCGCGCCTTCGCGCATTATGCCCTGGAACACGATATCGAACGCGGCCTCGACCGCATGGCCGAGGCCGAAAGCGAGGTGATGATCCTGCACGAGCTCGGCGAAGCGCGCGCCGGCAAGCTGCTGGGGTCCGACTGGACGGCGATGCTCGGACACGCCTCGCGCCATGCCGAGTTGCTCGTGCGCGCGGTGCGCGACCTGCTTGCCGACTGCCTGGTGACGCTGCCGGCGCTGCTCGAGCGTGACGCCGCCGGCTCGCTGCATTTTTTCGTTGCCAATCTCACCGGGCTGAGGCGCGCGCTGTTTCCGGCGCTGGTGGATGCCTACGCGGCCTGGCTCGACGATCCGCAGCAGGAGCGGCTGGCGGGGCTCGCGCGCCAGGGGGCCGCGCATTGGCTCGAAGCCGGCCAGCGGCTGCTCGCGATCTGGCAAGAGGATCCGGCGCATGCGGACGAGCGCCTGAAAGCGCTGGCGACCGGTGACCTTGCCGGGCTGCGCCTGTAGGCGGCGCGCGCTGCGCTGCCGCCGCCCGTTCTTCGCCTGGAGCGGGGCGGGCTAAGCCGGAACCGGCTCGCTCTGCCCCAGCCGTTCGGCGATGTGGTCGAGCAGCTGCTGTTCCTGGTAGGGCTTGCCGAGGTAGACGTCGACGCCGATCTCGAGTGCGTGGTTGCGGTGCTTGTCCGCCGTGCGCGAGGTGATCATGATGATCGGCACCGCCTTCAGGCGTGCGTCGCTGCGCATCACGCGCGCCAGTTCGAAGCCGTCCATGCGCGGCATCTCGACGTCGAGCAGCACGATGTCGGGAACGAGGTCGCGCATCTTTTCCAGCGCATCGACGCCGTCCTTCGCGCTGTCGACCCGGAAGCCCTCGCGGTTGAGCAGGCGCGTGGTGATCTTGCGCACGGTGAGGGAGTCGTCGACCACCAGCACCAGGGGCGGCTGCAGGACGTTGCTGACTTCGACCGACTCCGTCGGCGCCGCCCGTTCCAGCGCGCTGCGCGGCTGGCTCGCCCAGCGCAGCGCCAGCGGCACCGGGTTGAGAATGAGAATGACGCGCCCGTCGCCGCGCACCGTGGCGCCCGCCACGCCGGTGATGCGCGCCATCTGCGGACCGATGTTCTTGACCACGATCTCGCGCGTGCCCTCGATGGCATCGACCAGCACCGCCGCGTGACTGGTGCCGCTGGCGAGCAGCACCACCGGGTTGTAGCGCTGCACTTCGTACACCGTCTCGGTGTCGCCGAGCAAGTGCGGCAGGTAGGCGAGGGGGTGACGCACGCCGCGCCAGTTCACTTCGCCGGCGGCCATCGCCTGCTCGAGTTCATGCGGCTTCAGTTCGAGCACCTGCAGCACCAGTGGCGCGGGCAGGGCATGGCTGTGCCGGGCGGCCTGCACCATGACCGCCTGGGTCATGGCGAGCGTGAGCGGCAGGTAGATATTGAAGGTGGTCCCCTGCCCCGCGGCGGAGCTGATGTCGATGCGCCCGCCGAGCGCGGAGATCTCGCTCTTCACCACGTCCATGCCGACCCCGCGGCCGGCGACCCGGCTGAGGTTTTCGGCGGTGGAGAAGCCGGCGGCAAAGATCATCTGCGCGAGCAGGTCCTCGGTCACCTCGGTGCCGGGCGGCAGCAGGCCGTTGGCTTCGGCCTTCTCGCGAATCCGCGCGTAGTCGAGGCCGGCGCCGTCGTCCTTGACGGTGATGCGCATTTCGTTGCCCGACTGGCGCGCGGACAGGACGATCTCGCCGTACTCGGGCTTGTCGGCCGCCCGGCGGGCGTCGGCGGTCTCGATGCCGTGCGCCAGCGCGTTGCGCAGCAGGTGCTCGATCGGCGCGGTGACTTTTTCGAGCACGGAGCGGTCGATTTCCAGCTCGCCACCCTGGACGTCGAGCTGGGCGCGCTTGCCGACGTCGCGCGCGCTCTGGCGGACGGTGCGGTACAGGCGTTCGGCCACCGAGTACAGCGGCACCATGCGGACGCGCAGGAGATCCTGCTGCAGTTCGCGGTTGAGGCGGGTCTGGTGGATGAGGGCGGCGTCGGCCTCGCCGAGGCGGGCCAGCAGAATGTGCTGCACGGTGGAAATGTCGTTGACGCTTTCGGCGAGAAACCGGGTGACCTCCTGGAAGCGCGTGAAGCGATCGAATTCCAGCGGGTCGAACTGCTCGGCGGCGCCGTGCGCCTGGAAGGTCGCCTGCATCTGGGATTCGGCCTGGATCTCGACTTCGCGGATGTGGCTGCGCAGCCGCGTCAAGGCTTCCGACAGTTCCTGGACATGACGCTTGAAGGCGAATACCTCGCTTTCGATGCGCGAGCGCGCGATCGCCACCTCGCCGGCCTGGTTGACCATGCGGTCGACCCAGTCGGCGCGCACGCGCAAGGTCAACGCGCTACTGTCGCGGCCGGCCGCTGCCGGAACGCGTGCCGCCTGGGCGAGAGCCGGCGTCTCGGGCGTGCCGCGTGCCGCGTCGGCGTCCGTCAGGACCGGCTCGACGGGGGCCGCGACCGGCGCATCCGGCTCGTCGGCGGCGGGCGCGAGATCGCCCGCCCGCAGGCGCTCCACGGTGTCGACGAGGCGATCGTACTGCGACTCCAGCGTTTCGAACATGCGCACGTCGGGTGTGAGCTGGCCTTCCGCAACGGCGATGACGCGCGTTTCCATCACGTGCGTGAGTTCGCCCAGGCGCATTGCGCCGACCATGCGCGCGCTGCCCTTGATCGTGTGCAGCGTGCGCTGCAGCGCGTTGCGCGCCGTGCCGTCGTCCGCCGCGTTTTTCCACGCGCGCAGCTGGGCGCTGCCGTCGGGGACGAGCATTTCGGCTTCCTCGAGGAAGACGGGCAGGAGCTGTTCGTCGATTTCGTCGGCGATTTCACGACGCTCGAACACCGGCGCCGACGGGACGGGGCGGATCTCGGGAACGAGCGCGCCCACGTCCGGCAACGCGGGCTCGATTTCGTCCACCGTGGCCGCCGCCTCGCCTGCCGCCGCCCCGCCGGCGTCCGGCCCGGGGGACGGGCCGGCTTCGACGGAAGGGATCTCGGGTTCCGCCGGCTGCTCGTCTTCCAGTTCGCCAAGGGCGACGATGAGGTCGGTCGCCGGCTCCGGCAGTTCACCGCGACCGACGGCGTCGATCATGTCCCGCACGCGCGTCACCGTATGCTGTACGAGCGGAAGGTGGGCGGTGGGCAGCGGCACGTAGGCAAACCGGTTCCAGTAGCGCTCGAGTGCGAGCGACAGGTCGGCCAGCGGCGCGATGCCGGCGGTGCCGGCGATGCCGGCAAGGGTGTGCACGGCGCGGCGCGCGTGCTCGGCCACCGTGCCGTGGGCCACGGTGGCATGGCGTTCGCCTTCTTCCTGCAGCGTCGCGAGCCGCTGCCGCGCCTCGGCCATGAAAATATCGTACAGGCTGCTCGACAGGCAGATGCCGCCGATGCAGATTTCGTCGGCGGCCGCGGATGGATCGTCGATGGGCGCCGCCCCTGCCGCGACCTCGATGATCGCGCCGAATTGCGCCATGGCGGGGACGGCGGGTTCTTCGGCCGCCGCCGGCCCCTCGTCGGCCGGCCCGGCTTCGGTGCGCGGATGCGCCACCTCGATCACTGCCGCGTACGCCATGGCGGCGGCGGCAACGGGCGCGGCCACAGGCTCGGCGCGCGGCTCGACGGCGGGTGAGTCCGCCGCTTGCGCGGCGGACGCTTCGGCCGCGGCCCGTGTGCAGCTTGCCAGCGCACGCCCCTCGGCCACGCAGGCGACGGCGGCCAGCAGGGCGGGTACCGGCAAGGACACCGGCGTGTTGCTGCGCAGCGCCGCGACCCAGTCGTGGAACAGCGCGCGCGCCCTGTCCACCAGTTCGAGGAGGTCGGCCGAGGCCGGCAGCTTCTCCGCCAGGCGTGCGTTCATCATCTGTTCGAGCGACCACGCGACGTCGCTCAGTTCGTTCAGCCCCACCATGCGGCCGCTGCCCTTGAGCGTGTGGAAGCCGCGCCGGATGGTGGCGAGGATGTCCTGATCTTCCGGGTTCTCGCGGCCGGCCTCGACCGCCTCGGCCTGGGTGGCAAGCACTTCGTCGGCTTCTTCGAGAAAGATTTCCAGCAGTTCGCGTTCGGCGTCCTCCGGCACGGCGAAGAACGAAGTCGGCCCGGCCGGTGCCGCGTCGGCCACGAGCGCTTCGGCTGGCGCTTCCGCGGACCCGCTGGCGGCGGGCGCCTCGATCGCGGCAACGGCGGTTTCTGCGACGGCAGCCATAACGCCTGGCGGCACGCCGTCGGCTTCGGCGACGTCGCGCCGGCCGTCCGTCGGCGCCGTGGTGCGGGCGCGCGCCGGCAAGGCCGCGCCGGTCAATGCGGCAACGAGCGCATCCTGCGCGGGGCCGGGCGCGTCCAGCTCGCGGCAGGCTTCGAGCAGGGCGTGCGAACGGTGCTTGAGCTGAAGATCGTCGATCAGCTCGGCATCGCGATTCAGTTCGTCGAGCGTGTCAAGAAATTTTTTTTTTGTGGCCGCCGCGCCGGGCGCGTCGTCCCATCCGAGATAGGCGTCGCGCACCGCCGACTTGCGCGCGGGAATGCCGGCCTCGACGGTCTCGCCCAGCGGATCGTCCGGCTCGTGCCGCCCGCCGAGCCCGAATTCCGCCAGGACCGGACGCAGCATGTTGCCGGCGTCGCCCCGACCCGCGCAATATGACTCGATGTACAGGCCCAGGCTGGAGAAGGCGTCGGCGAGGCGCTGGCGTGTGGCCTCGTCGGGCTCGCCCTCGTCGATGAACGGCACCGCCATGGCGGTGGCCGCCTGCAGCAGGCTGACCGCGGCCGGCAATTCGAGCATGGAGAGGGCGCCTTGCGCCTGCTGTGCGAGGCCCGGCAGCGCGGAGAGGCCTTCGCGGTCGCCGGGATCGCGGAAGAAAGCGTCGAGCGCTTCCTCCATCTGGCGCAGGTTCTGTCCGACTTCCTGCGCCATGTGCAGCAGCATGTCGCGCTCGGCCTCCCGCTGGGTCGAGCTTTCGATCAGGCTGGCGGGCATTTCGCCGCCGTCGATCAGCGCGCGCAGGCGGGCCTGCTGGTTCTCGGCGCGGGTCGCGAAATCGTCTTGCGGCAGATCTTCCTTTTCGATCGCGTTCTGGATGAACAACAGCGTCGCGGCCACCTCGAGATCGATGCGCTCGCGTTCGGCCCCGCCGCGCCCCGTGGTGGCGGACGCGGCGTCGGCCAGCGCGTGCAGCAGGGACAGCAGGCCGCTGTGTTCGAGAACCTGCGCCTGCGGGTGCATGCGCGCGAGCTGGACCTGGAATGCGTCGAGCTGCGCGGCATCGCCGTCGACGTAGCCGTGCCAGTGGTCGCGTGCCGCCTGCAGGCCGTTCTGCAGCGCATCGAGCACCGGGCGCATGCGTGCCATCGCTTCCGGATCGAGCAGGCCGCGGCCGGGGAGGTAGCGGTCCAGGCTGAAGGCCGCGCGCACTTCCGCGGCGCAGCCTTCGGTCGGCTTGCTCTTGGCGACGAAAAACAGGGCGTCGCGCAGCAGGCGCTCGGCCACCTGCGGCGAGCCCTCGATCAGGCGGCGCATCTGCAGGTCGATCCGCGCCAGCAGCTGCTTGACGTGGAAATCCGCCTCCACGCCCCGGGCGATCAGGCTGTCGACGAAACCGACGCACGCCCACCAGAAGGTGCGGGCGGCCTGCGACGGTGCGACGTGCTCGATCTGCGCCAGTGCGTCGCGCATCTGGCCGAGCCCCCGCTCGGCGCCGGCGTTGCGCAGGAAGGCGAGCAGGCCGCGCTGGAACTGCGCACGTTGGCGCTTGACGTGCGCGGACAGCGCCTCCTGCGGGAGATGGGCCGCGTCGGCGTCGCGCGTGCTGGCCCGCGCGCGCAGATCGGGAAAAAACAGTTCGCCCTCGAATACCCGCTCGGCACCCTGCAGTTCGCGCAGGCGCCTGTAGAGCGGAAACAGGGCGAGCTCGCCGCTGCCACGACCCTCGGCGAGATCCTTCACCCAGCGCTGCAGGCCCTCGATGGCGTTGCGCACGGCGCGCAGCAGTTCGTCACTGGCGGGCTGGCGATTCTCGTCGATGTCGGCAAGGCTGGTTTCGAGTGCGCCGGCGAGGGTCGCGGCGCCTTCCAGCCCGACCATGCGCAGCACGCCGCCGACCTGGTGCGCGTCGTCGCGCGCCAGGCGCAGCGCGTTGGTGAGGTCGGCGTCGACGCTGAACGCCTGCACGCGGCCGAGCGCGGCCTGCAGCGCGGCGTCGATCTCGCCGCGTACCCAGTTGAGGGGACCGGTGTCGTAATCAAGTAAGGCGCTCATGTGTATCGTTCCTGACGTTGAGGCGTGGCCTGCTCGCGCTGCGGCTCGCGGAGCCGGCGATCAGGCCAGCTTGAAGCCGGAGACCGAGTTCTTCAGGTCCTGGGCCAGCTGCTTGATGCCCTGAATCGATTCGGCAGTCTGTTGCGTGCCGGTACTGGTCTGTGCGGAAATCGACTTGATGTCCTGCATCGTCTCGGCCACCTTGGCGGTCGATTCCGCCTGGCTTTGCGTGGCGCTGGAAATGTCGGCGATGAGACCGGCGAGCGTCTTCGACACGGTGCCGATTTCCGCCAGCGTCTGGCCCGCGGCGTCGGAAAGCTTGGCGTTCTCCACCACGCCCTGGGTCGAGACCTCCATCGCCGCCACGGTGTCGTGGGTGTCGGATTGAATGGTCTTGACGATCGCCGCAATCTGCTTGGTCGCATCACCGGAGCGTTCCGCGAGCCGCTGCACCTCCTCGGCGACCACCGAGAAGCCGCGCCCCGCCTCACCCGCGGACGCGGCCTGGATGGCGGCGTTGAGCGCCAGCACGTTGGTCTGTTCGGTGATGTCGGAAATCAGTTCCACGATCTCGCTGATCTCCTGCGAGGATTCGCCCAGGCGCTTGATGCGCTTCGAGGTTTCCTGAATCTGCTCGCGCAGGGTGTTCATGCCGGCGATGGCGTTGGCCACCGCCTGCTGGCCCTTCTCCGCGGCGGCCAGCGACTGTTCCGCCACGCGGGCGGACTCGGCGGCGTTGCCCGACACCTGCTGCACCGATTGCGCGAGATTCACCACCGCGGCCGAGGTTTCCTCGATTTCCGCGGTCTGACGATGCGCCGCCGCCTGCAGCGCGTCGGACGCCTGGCTCGCCTGGCTGGCGGCGCTGTCCATGTGCTCGGTGGCGTTGTTGATCCCGCGCACCAGGCTGCGCAGCTCTTCCACGGTGTAGTTGATCGAATCGGCCACCGCGCCGGTGATGTCCTCGGTCACGCTGGCGTTGATGGTGAGGTTGCCTTCCGCGAGTTCGCCGAGTTCGTCCATCAGGCGCAGGATCGCCTCCTGGTTGCGGGCGTTTTCCTCCTCGCTCCTGCGGGCGCGCGACTTGGTCTCGTTGATGTTGACGAAGCCGAGCATGACCAGCGAGGCGACCGCCAGGACTCCGAACAGGGCCGCCAGCAGGTTGCTGGTGCCGCCCACGTTGCGGTAGTCGCGCGAAAGCTTTTCGGTATCCGCCATGAGCGCGTCGCTGCCGGCGAAGAGATCGTTCGCCGCCATCTTCGATTGCAGCAGCGCCTGGGTGGCGCCGAGCAGCGCGCCCACCGTCTCGACCATGTCGCCCATGTTGGTGCCGAGGTCCTCGAGCGTCATGAGGCTGGCCTCGTTCGCCGCGGCCGGGCTTTCCATGAGGGCCTGCACGCTGTCGCGGAAGGCGGTGGTGTCCTTTTCCAGCTGCAGTACGACCTCGGGATCGATCAGTTCGGACGACAGCAGCAGGTTCGCGTTCTTCGGCAGGCGCTGGCTCAGCATGACGAGATGGTCGGCGCGCGTGACGACCCGCAGGCCCGCTCCGGTGTCGGTGAGCTGCGCCACGAGCTGCTCGGCGACTTCCTGCAGATCGATGCTGAGGGCGTTGATGCGCCTGACGCTTTCGTTGATCGCCACCAGGTTCTTCTGCTGCGACAGGATCAGGCCGACCTGGGGTTCGAATTTCCTCCAGTGGGCGGCGATGCCCTGCAGGGTGTCGCGCGCGGCGTCGCGGGAGGCGGGCACCTCGTCGTCGCCCTGCGTCAGGCTGTTCAGGGTGGCTTCGAACGCGGCCTTGCCCTCGGCCAGCTTCCTGAATGCAGCCGCGTTGCCGAGGACGGACTGCTGGGCCGTCAAGGGCAGGCGCTGCGACAGCACCTTGAGCTCGCCGGCGCGGGATTCGTAGCCGGCGCGGTTGTCCAGCTGCACGAGACTGTTGACCGTGAAGCCGGCCGCGAGCAGCAGCGAGGCGATCAGGGCGCCGCCGGCATAGAGATATTGCCGCTCGGCCGGCAGATGTCCGATGACCGGCGCCTTGCCGGGTTCCTTGTCGGCCAGCTTGCGGACGGCCTGCATGATGAGCGTGGTGTGCTCGCCGTCGGCGGCCCTGTTCCTGCCGGTCAGGCGGCCTGCAAGGCCCTTCAGCCCATTCATCGTGATTGCCATGTTCATCGCTCGTTCCCTGTTCCGGCGGGCGCCGGGCGCCCCGTGTTCAAAGAAAGACCCGTCCGTGCGCGGCCGCCCTACGCCTCGACCATGAGGAATTCGGCATGGTCGAGCAAGCGGCCAAAATCCATGTCGTGCCACTCGGTGCCCGCATCGTCGGCGTAGCGGCGTGCCACCCAGGGCTGCGCCGGCGCCCCTGCGCACGGCTGGTACTGGCCGATGTTCTTCAGGCCGAGGGTTCCACCCACCAGCAAGGCCGCGTTCACGCCGAAACCGTGGTGCGGGAGCAGCAAGCGGCAGTGGGCGTGCTCGGGCGTCACGCCCTGCCCGAGAAAATCGGCGAAATCGCTCACCGCGAAGAGGTTGCCGCGAATGTTCGTCATGCCGCGGAACCAGCGGCGTGCACCCGGCACTTTGACGATGGGCGGCACCGGCAGCACCTCCTCCGTGTCGGCGAGACCGACCAGCCAGTTCATCCCCCCCACGCGAAAACCCAGGCGCGAGCCGGTGGTATCGCGGCTCGCGGCGGCCTGCAGCTGCTGCGACAGCGTGGTCTGGAACTCGCGCAGGTTGAACTTCTTGGCCATGTACGCCCGTTCAGCCCAGTGCCTTGATCTGCGACAGCAGATCGTCCGGCTTGATCGGCTTCACCAGGTAGGCCTTGGCACCCTGGCGCATGCCCCACACCTTGTCGGTTTCCTGGCCCTTGGTGGTGCACATGATTACCGGAATGTGCCTGGTGGCCTCTTCCTTGGTGATCATGCGGGTCGCCTGGTAACCGTTCATGCCGGGCATGACGACGTCCATGACGATGAGGTCGGGCAGCGTCTGCCTGGCCTGCGCCACGGCGTCCTCGCCGCTTTCGGCCATGCTGACCAGGTAACCGTTCTTGACCAGCAGCTCCGACAGGAAAAAACGTTCGGTGGGAGAATCGTCCACGACCAGGATGCGGTTGATTGCCATGATGAGGTGCTCCTCGAAGAAAAGCCGTCAGACCCGGGTGGCCGCGTGTTCCCGCACCGCCGAGAGCAGGGTGTCCTTGGTGAAGGGCTTGGTGAGGTATTCGTCCGATCCGACCATGCGGCCCCGCGCGCGGTCGAACAGGCCGTCCTTGGAGGACAGCATGATGACCGGCGTGGCGCGGTACTTGGCGTTGCGCTTGATGAGCGAACACGTCTGGTAGCCGTCCAGGCGCGGCATCATGATGTCGACGAACACCACGTCGGGCTCGTGGTCGGTGATCTTCGACAGCGCATCGAAGCCGTCCTGCGCCAGGATGACCTCGCAGCCCGCCTGGTTCAGAAAGATTTCCGCGCTGCGGCGAATGGTGTTGCTGTCGTCGATCACCATGACCTTCACGCCTTTCAGTGCCTCGTTGCCCACGCTGTTTCTCCACCAGTGACGTCGGCGGATGGCGCACGCCATCCGACCCGTGTGCTTGACATTACGGCAACGGGGTCGCCTTCTTTAGAGGAAAGAGGCGTCTCCAGGCCGAAAGAGGCGATGCGCCCCGGCCGCGGCGCGCGTTTGCGGCCGCCCGGCGGTCTTCACTGCCAGGCGTCCGCGCTCGCTGATTTTTCCACGCCCGCGACGGCGCCCATGGTGTCGAGAATCCGGTTGGGCAGGTTGGAAATGCGCATGAACTGGCCCATGCCGACCTGGGGAAACGCCAGCGCGATGCGGAAGCGGCCGTGCGGCGCGCCGATTTCCCGGTCGATCACGTAGATTTCGTAAGGCAGGCTGGCAATGCTCTCCTGCATGTCGATCTTCCTGATCCATTCGCCGTCCTGGTGCATGCCGACGCCGAACACCGCCAGCTTGTGCTTCGGAAGCACGACCTCGTAGATCATCGAGGTCTTGCCGGCGCCCTTGGCGAGATTGCCGCGTACCGTCTTCACCGCTTCGTCGAAGCTGCCGTAGTCGGCGAGCTTGTTCTTGTAGGAATCGATGCGCTCCATGCCGATCATGTAGCGGTAGTTCGCGAGATTCTGCGGACTCTCGTCGCCGCCCACTCCCTTGACCGCGCCGAGCACATGCGCCAGCCGTGCCTGCAGCGCCCGGACCGCGCCCTCGTGCTTTTCGAAGTCCTTGCGGAAATAGGCGCGATACCAGTAGTCGGGATTGCCGTAGGTCACCGTGCCGTCGGCCTTGACGCCCACGCGGACGGCCGCGCCGAGCACGGCATAGCCCCCCGCCGCACCGACTTCGTCGAGCATCGCGCCGTCGGTCGCCACCACCACCCCGTAGCCGGCCAGCTCCTTGGGGAAATACCTGCCGACGACCTTGAAGCCGCCGTTTTTCAGTTTGCCTTCGACGGCCGCAGCCACCGCCTGCACGCCGCCGCCCGCCGTCGGATCACCCTGAATGTACGGGGCGATTGCCCAGGCCCCGAACGACAGGGCGTAAAGCCCCCACGCCAGCATCCATTTCACGATCACGTCCATCTCCTCTTGATATATGTTGGGACTTGCTTCGTTCGAAAGGCACGCAGATCCGTCTGCGCACCAGTCGCCAGGCCGGAAAACTCCGACACGGAACGACTCAACGGCGATCCGGGAGAGAACTTGAGGGGTGCGGGATGTTTTTTCTCCGCGCGCCGCCGTGCGCGCCGCCGCGTCAAGTCGGAAGCCGACCGGATCGGCTAGAATGGGAAGTTCGGTTCCCCACTGCCATCCATGCCGCCCATCATCTCCTCCGCTCCCGTTCCCCCGCTGGTGCTGAGCTTCGCCGCATCCGATCCCACGGGCGGTGCCGGCATCCAGGCCGACCTCCTGACGCTCGCCAGCATGGGCTGCCACCCCTTGTCCGTCATCACCGCAATCACCGTGCAGGACACCGCGGGCGTCGACGAGGTGCTGCCGATCGACGCCGAATGGGTCGCCGACCAGGCGCGCATGCTGCTGGAGGATGTTCCCGTCGCCGCGTTCAAGCTCGGCATGCTGGGCAGCGCGGAGGCGATCGCCGTGATCGCGGAAATCCTCGCCGACTATCCGGACATCCCGGTGATCCTCGACCCGGTGCTGGCGTCGGGACGCGGTGACGAGCTCGCCAGCGACGACATGATCGCCGCGATGCGCGATCTGCTGATCCCGCAGACCAGCATCCTCACGCCCAACAGCCACGAGGCGCACCGGCTCGCCCTGTTCGAGTCGGACGAGGAGGAACTCGACCTCGCCGGCTGCGCCCGCCGCCTCACCGGCCTGGGCTGTGAATATGTGTTCATCACCGGCACCCACGAGAACACGCCGCGCGTGCTCAACACGCTGTACGACGCCGAGGGCCTGGTGCAGACCGACGCCTGGGACCGCCTGCCGGGCAGCTATCACGGTTCCGGCTGCACGCTGGCCGCGGCGCTGGCCGCGGCACTGGCCTACGGCCAGGACGTGCCGGCGGCGGTGCGCGAGGCGCAGCAGTTCACCTACGAGACGCTCAAGGCCGCGTTCCGCCCCGGCATGGGGCAGTATCTGCCGGAGCGTTTCTTCTGGGCGCAGACACCGCAGGCGGAAGACAACGGGTGAGCGCGCGACCTGCCTTTCCCGGCGGCGTCTACGCGCTCACCCCGGAAACCGCCGACACCGCACGCCTGCTCGCCCAGGTGGAAGCGGCGCTCGCCGGCGGCGTGGCGGCGGTGCAGTACCGCGACAAATCCGGCGACGTCGCGCGCCGCCACGAACAGGCGAGCGAACTGGGCGCGCTGTGCCGGCGCTTCGGCGTGCCGCTCATCGTCAACGACGACCTGCGGCTCGCCGACCTGGCCGGCGCCGACGGCGTGCATGTGGGGCGTGATGACGCCACCGTGCGGGAAGCGCGCATCGTCCTCGGCCCGCGGAAGTTCGTCGGCGCCTCGTGCTACCAGAGCCTCGACCGCGCGCGCGCGGCACAGGCGGCCGGCGCCGACTACGTCGCCTTCGGCAGCTTTTTCGCCTCGCCGACCAAGCCCGCCGCGCCGCGCGCCGGGCTCGATCTGCTGCGCGAGGCCGGGTCCGCGCTGCAGGTGCCCATCGTCGCCATCGGCGGCATCACCCCCGCCAACGCACCCGTGCTCATCGACGCCGGCGCGGATGCCATCGCCGTGCTGTCGGCCCTGTTCGACGCACCCGACATCCGCGCCGCCGCGCACGCCTTCAATCAACGCTTCGAAACGGAATCCGAGCCATGAGCCGCAACCAGGAACTCTTCGACCAATCGCAGCGCGTCATCCCCGGTGGCGTGAACTCGCCGGTGCGCGCCTTCAGGAGCGTCGGCGGCACGCCGGTGTTCTTCAGCCGTGCGAAGGGCGCGCGCGTGTGGGACGCGGACGGCCGCGAATACATCGACTACGTCGGCTCATGGGGGCCGGCCATCCTTGGCCACGCCCATCCCGGCACGGTGAAGGCGGTACAGGACGCCGCCGCCAACGGCCTGTCGTTCGGCGCGCCGTCCGAGGCCGAGCTCGTCATCGCCCGCCGCATCGTCGATCTGGTACCGAGCATCGAAAAAATCCGGCTGGTATCCAGCGGCACCGAGGCGACGATGAGCGCGATCCGCCTGGCGCGCGGCTTCACCGGCCGCAGCAAGTTCGTCAAGTTCGAGGGCTGCTACCACGGCCATGCCGATTTCCTGCTGGTGAAGGCGGGCTCGGGCGCGCTCACCTTCGGCAATCCGACCTCGGCCGGCGTGCCGCCGGAGGTCGCGGCGCAGACCATCGTGCTCGACTACAACGACGTCGCCGGCCTGGAAAAGACCTTCGCCGAGATCGGCAGCGAGATCGCCTGCGTCATCGTCGAACCCTTCGCCGGCAACATGAACCTGGTGAAGCCGACTGCCGGGTTCATGGCGGCGATGCGCCGGCTGTGCGACCAACACGGTGCGCTGCTGATCTTCGACGAGGTGATGACGGGCTTTCGCGTCGACCTCGGCGGTGCGCAGAAGCTGCTCGGCATCCGGCCCGACCTCACCACGCTGGGCAAGGTGATCGGCGGCGGCATGCCGGTCGGCGCCTTCGGCGGCCGCGCCGACGTCATGGATGCGCTCGCCCCGGTGGGGCCCGTCTACCAGGCGGGCACGCTGTCGGGCAACCCGGTCGCGGTGGCGGCGGGGCTCGCCACGCTGGACGCGGTGTCCGCGCCCGGCTTCCACGAAGCGCTGTCCGCGCGCACCGCGAAGCTGGCGCAGGGCCTCACCGGCGCCGCGCGGGAAGCAGGCGTCGGCTTCTGCGCCGACTCGGTCGGCGGCATGTTCGGCCTGTATTTCGCGGCGAAGCCGCCGGCAAGCTTCGCCGAGGTGATGCAGTGCGACCGCGAGGCGTTCAACCGCTTCTTTCATGCCATGCTCGAACGCGGCATCTACCTCGCGCCGTCGGCGTTCGAGGCGGGTTTCGTCTCGGCGGCGCACAGCGACGCCGACGTCGACGCCACGGTCGCCGCCGCGCGCGAGGTGTTCAAGGTCCTGTAAAGCCGTTATCCGCGAGGACGCGAAGTGGCGTTTTTCTTCGCGCCTTTCGCGGACAAAGAAGATTTTCCCCATGAACGACGAACTGTCCCCCGAAGACGAACTGCGCCTCAACGTGCTGTTCAACACCGACCTCAAGGCGGTGCGCATCGACGAGTCGACGATGACGCTGTGGGCGCTGACGCCGCAGGGCGAGGCAAGCGTGCCGCTGAAACCGAACGAGCGGTCCGACCGTTACCTGAAGAAAGTGCGCGAACTGCTGTCCGGCCACGTGCTGGGTTCGCCGGGCGGCTACCCGGTCCATCTCACGCGCTGGACGCGGCAGTCGCAGGCCGGCCTGTCGGAGCAGCACCTGGCGCAGCTGCTGTTGATCGCCGAAGAGGAAGCGGTGGTCGCGGTGGTGCATTCGCCCGCGCTGACCGATGAGCTGGCGCGCTACGCCTGGTGGTGCATGCCGACCATCGAGAATGCCCGGCTGATGCTGATGCGCGACGTCGTGTGCCGGGGCGGCATGGGGCGCACGCTGGCGGAATTCCTGGTCGAGCACCTGGCCTTCCTGTATGAGGACGACCTCGCCATCCTCGATACCGTCGCCGCCCTGCTCCATTCGGGTGTGCTCACCGAGGAGGAGCGGCTCGCGGTGTGGAAGCGCGGCACGAGCCGCAATTCCCACTACGTCCCGTTTCTCGAAATGCAGCCCGACCGGCTGCCGGCGCCGCGCACCGCGCGCGGCGATCACGCGGCGCTGCCCGTGCTGGCCGGCAATGCCTACGCCGCCCTGCTCGACAAGGCGCTGTCGGCGCAGGGCCAGAGCTTCCTTGCCACGGTCGGCAGCGTCCTTGAGCGCCCGGAGATCCAGGAGGTGGTCAACCACACGCTGGCGGCGCTGGCCAACTGGTGCGCGCCGCTGCGCGCGCTCGACGCCGACGCACGCGCCGACGCACGTGCCGCGCTGCTCGCGGCCGCGCCGCAGTGCGAAGCGGATTGCCGGGCGCTCGACACGCTCGCGGGAGTGGATGCGGATGCCGTGCGGCCGATCTTCCTCAGGACCACGGCCATCGGTTCGTTGATGCGGCGCAAGATCCAGCCGGTGGTCGCTCCGCTCCTGGATGCCGTCGCGCTGCTGCTGCGCCGCGGCTGAGCCGCGCGGCGGCGCGCTTCAGGTGCCGAGCGCGCTGTCGACGCTGCCGAGAAATTTCTCCGGTTTCTCGAAGCCGATCACCTTGTAGGCGGACTGCTCGCCCGTGCGCGACCAGAAGATCAGCCCGGGCGGACCGAACAGGCCGAAGCGCTTGAGGAGCGCCTTGTCGGCTTCGCTGTTGGCGGTGACGTCGGCCTTGAGCAGCACGACGTTCGCCAGGCGCGCCTGCACCTTGGGATCGCTGAAGGTGAAGCGTTCCATTTCCTTGCACGACACGCACCAGTCCGCATAGAAGTCGAGCATCACGGCCCGGCCGTCGGCCCTGGCGGCCGCCAGCCGCGCGTCGAGTTCGGCGACGTCCTTCACTTTCTCGAAGACCAGGCCGTTCCGCTCGGCGGCCACCGCGGCGCCGCTGCCGCCCTTGAAGACGTCGAGCGGCTGCAGCAGGTCGCGGCTGCCCGCGAGCATGCCGAGCAGGATCGCCAGGCCGCCGATGAGGAGCGTCACCCCCAGGCCCTTCCACAGGCGTGTCCAGCCGGACGCCTGCGGCGGCAGCGGATCGAGTGCGTGCAGGTAGACCGCGCAGGCGATCAGCAGCAGCGCCCACAGGAGCATGTTGACCCACGCGGGAATGATCGGCGAGACGAGATAGATCGCGATCGCCAGCATCGTCACGCCGAAGAAGTACTTCACCGCATTCATCCAGCCGCCGGCCCGGGGCAGCAGGGCGCCGGCCGACAGGCCGACCAGCAGGAGCGGCACGCCCATGCCGAGCGCCAGCACGAACAGCGCGACGCCGCCCAGGGTGGTGTTGCCGGTCTGGGCGATGAAGGCGAGCGCGGCGGCCAGCGGCGGCGCCACGCACGGCCCGAGAATCACCGCGGAGAGCGCGCCCATGATGAACACGCCGGCGAAGTTGCCGCCCTTCATCCGGTTCGATGCATCCGAGAAGCGGCTCTGCAGCGCGCTCGGCAGCTGGATCTCGAAGAAGCCGAACATGGAGAGCGCGAGCAGCACGAAGATGCCGGCGCCGATGCCGAGCGCCCACGGATTCTGCATCGCGTTCGACAACAGGGTGCCGGAAAGCGCCGCGGCCACGCCGGCGAGCGCGTAGGTGATCGCCATGCCGAGGACGTAGGCAAGCGAGAGCAGAAAGCCGCTGGTCTTGGTGAGGTCCTTCTTTTGTCCGGCGATGATGCCCGACAGGATCGGAATCATCGGGAACACGCAGGGCGTCAGCGACAGCAGCAGGCCGAGGCCGAAGAAGGTGGCGACCACCCCCCAGAAGCTGCCGCCTTGCAGCACGCGCTCGATGCGCGACGTGTCGGATTCGTCGAGGGGTCCGGCGGGGGCGGCCGTCATCGTGGCGCCGGCCGCCGCGGCCGCGGTGCCGCCGGTGAGCGTGAAGGCGCGATCGAGCGGCGGATAGCAGATGCCGACCGCTTCGTTGCAGCCTTGCCAGCCCGCCTCCAGCACCAGGGTTTCTCCCTCGGCGAGGGCGCGCGACAGCGTCACGCCGGCGGCGAAGTCGGCAAGGTACACCTCGGTGCGGCCGAAATTCGGGTCGTCCCGGATCGTGCCCGCGGGCAGGTCGACCCGCGCCACCTCGACGTCGGCGGGCGACGTCACGGCGAAGCTGAGCTTGTCGCGATAGAGATAGGTATCGGGCGTCAGCGTGTAGGCGAGCGCCACGGTCTGCGCGTCGGCGAGCGCGGCATCGACGAGGAAGGCCTCCTCGGCCGGCAGCACCTTGGGCATGCCGCTGTCGCCGGCGAGGCTGCGCAAGCCGTCGAGCACGGAGGCCTCGGACTTCGGCGCGGCGGAGGCGACCGGCACCGCGGGCGCGGCCACCGGGGGCGCCGCAGCCGCCGGGGGCGGCAGCTTGACGGTGGTGCTCGATGTCTGCGGGATGTAGCACAGCCCCGCCTCGGCGCAGCCCTGCGATACCGCCGTCAGCGTGACCGCGGTGGTGCCGGGGGCGCGCTGGAACGGCAGCGCGATGCGCACGTCCCCGACGTAGGCCTCGACCCTGCCGAAATATTCGTCTTCCTTGGTCTTGCCCGCGGGAAACCGGGGCGCGGCGAGGGTGCCGCCCGCCACTTCGAAGCGGAACTTGTCGCGGTACATGTAGTAGCCGTCGGCAATCTGCCAGCGCGCTTCCAGCGTGTCGGCATCGAGCGCGCGTGCCGAGAACTTGAAGGCGACTTCAGGGTCCAGAAATTCTTCGGCATGCGCCGCTGGAAAAAACGCCAGCGCGCCCCAAAGTAAGGCCAAGATCTTGAACGTCCGGGTTTTCATGCTTGTTCGGTCTCCGTGGCCAGCCAGCCGAGATAGGCGGGCAGGCCCTGTTGAATCGGTATGGCGATCAGTTCCGGCAGCCGGTAAGGATGCTCGGCGCGAACGATTTGTTCAAGCAGCGGATAGGCCGCCCGCGTGGTCTTGATCAGCAGCGGGATCTCCGTCGCGGACTCGATTGCGCCCTCCCACCGGTATATGGAGCCGCAGGGCGCCAGAACGTTCACGCAGGCCGCCGCGCGCGCGTCGACCAGCGCACGCGCGAGGTTTTCCGCCGTTGCCGCGTCGGGTACATTGGTCAAGACTAACAAAGGTTCCATGTCATGCGCTTTGGTTGGATCGTGCTACTGCTGCTTTCGTTTCCGGTGCTGGAAGCCATCGGTATCTTCTGGATGGCCGAGCACATCGGCGCGTGGGTGTTGCCGTGCCTGCTCGCCGCCGCCGTCGCCGGCGTCGCGCTGATCCGCTTCGAGCGGATCGCCTGGGGGCCGCGCCTGCTGTCTTCCATGCGCGCCGGCGTCCCGCCCCTGGCCGCGCTCTTCGCGAGCGGGCGCATGCTGATCGCCGGCGGCCTCCTGGTGTTTCCGGGCTTCATCAGCGATGCCATCGCGCTCGTCCTGCTGCTCGTTCCCGGTACCTGGCGCCGGCCGGTGGCGATGCGCCCGCCGGCCAACGACGACGACGTCTCGCCGTGGCGCGGCGACGCGGGCAGCGTGGGGCGTACGCTCGACGGCGACTACCGGCACGTGCCCGACGAGCGCCTGCGCGATCGCTAGCACGGGGCCGTCCGTCCGCGTGCGCGGCGGATTTCGCGGAGCAGGTGCGCCGACGTCGGATAACGGTATTTCAGGCGCAGTTCGCGCACGGTGCGCGCGTTCGACAGGCGGCGCGACTCGCGCAGGAAGGACAGCAGCGCCGCGGACAGCAGCGTGCTCGCCTCGGCGCGCGGGATGCGCGGCGGGCGCGGCAGGTCGAAGGCGTCGGCGCAGCTGTCGAACCAGTCGCCCATTTTCAGCGGCAACGCATCGACCGCATGATAGACGCGTCCGGGACGGCCACGGAACAAGGCCGCCCAGGCCAGGCGGGCGAGGTCGTCGGCGTGGACGTGGTTGGTATAGCTGTCCTCTTCGCGCCGCAGCGCCGGCGTGCCGCGGCGGATGCGTTCCAGCGGCAGGCGCTCGGCGGCGTAGATGCCGGGTGCGCGCAGGATGGCCACGCGCACGCCCTGGCGGCGTCCCCACGCGCGCAGCCGGCGCTCGGCGTCGACGCGCCGCACCGCACGGCCGTTGACCGGCGCCACTGGCCGGGTCTCGGCCACCCAGGCGCCGCCGCAATCGCCGTACACGCCGCTGGTACTGATGTAGACCAGCGTCGCGGGGCGCCGCCGGCCGAGCGCGCGCAGGAGCCGGGCGGTGCGCGGGTCGGTGCAGCCGCTGGCGGGGGGCGGCGCGAAATGGAGGACCGCGTCGACGCGCGGCAGGTGCCGCAGCGATGCCGGCGCATCGAGGTCGCCGACGCGCGGTACCACGCCCAGCGCACGCAGTTCCGCGGCGCGCTCGGGGCGGCGCGTGAGGCCGATGAACGTCGCCTGGCGCGCGTAGCGACGCACCAGCCGTTCGGCGATGTCGCCGAATCCGGCGATCAGAATGGTCTTCATGCTGCAGCCTGCTCGTATCCCTGATCCGCCAGGGGTGAAATGCGCGCGTGCACGGGCGATAATGGCGCGCTTCGATTGTGCATTGTAAGCGTTCGTCATCATGCCGTATCAGGTCACCCTCCAGCCCAGTGGGCACCAGTTCATGGTCGAGGCCGGCGAAACCCTGCTCGACGCCGCCCTGCGCGCAGGCTTCGCGCTGCCCTACGGCTGCCGCAACGGCGCCTGCGGCGCGTGCAAGGGCACGGTGCTCGCCGGCACGGTCGAGCACGGCGAATATCAGGCCGGCATCCTGAAGGACGAGGAAAAGGCGCGCGGCCGCGCGCTGTTCTGCCGTGCGAAGCCGCTGTCGGATCTGACCGTGGAGGCGAAGGAGATCGGCGCCGCCCGGGACATCATGGTGAAGACGCTGCCGTGCCGCGTGGAGCACATGGAAAAGCGCGCCGCCGACGTCATGCTGCTGAAGATCAGGCTGCCGGCCAGCGAGCGCCTGCAGTTTCTCGCCGGGCAGTACATCGACTTCCAGCTGAAGGACGGCCGCTCGCGCAGCTATTCGCTCGCCAACCCCCCGCACGATGACGCGCTGCTGGAACTGCACATCCGCCACGTGCCGGGCGGCCTGTTCAGCGAGCAGGTGTTCTCCGCGATGAAAGCGCGCGACATCCTGCGCCTGAAGGGCCCGCTGGGCAGCTTTTTCATCCGCGAGGACTCGGACAGGCCGATCATCTTCGTCGCCGGCGGTACCGGCTTCGCGCCGATCAAGGGCATGCTGGAGCACGCCTTCGCCGCGCACCTGGACCGCGAGATGGTGCTCTACTGGGGCGCGCGCGCGCGCAAGGATCTCTACATGGCCGAACTGCCGCAACGCTGGGCAGCCGACCATCCCAACTTCAGCTTTGTCCCGGTCCTGTCGAATCCCGCGCCGGACGACGCCTGGCCGGGCCGTACCGGCAACGTGCATGCCGCGGTGCTGGCCGACTTCGCGGATCTGTCCGGCTACCAGGCCTACGTCAGCGGCGCGCCGGTGATGGTCGACAGCGCGCGCGAGACGTTCGTCCATGCGCGCGGCCTGCCGGAAGACCAGTTCTTCGCCGACGCCTTCGCCTACGCGGCCGACACGGTGGACGCGGCGGCTGGCTGACGTACCCCCGCGGTCACGCGGGCCGGCAGAGCGCCAGGGCTTTCTGGTAGTGCTGGCAGGCCTCGCCCGGCTGGCCGTTCCGGGCCTTGAGCTCGGCCATGCGGGTGTGCGCTTCCGCGCTCGGTGCGATGGCAAGGCTGGCTTCCAGATAGCTCTGCGCCTTGCCCCACAGCGACTCGGCGCTGCACAGCCGCGCCAGCGTCAGCAGCAACTGGGCGTCGCGCGGATGCGCGTGCAGCCAGGTCTCCGCACGCTCGATCTGCCGCAGGGGCTTGCTGCCGCGCACTTCACCGTACAACGCGACCAGGCTCTCGTCCCAGGCGTCGTCGAGCGCGGCTTCCAGGATGTCGAGGGCGGTGTCGTGGCCGTCGCGCTGCATGAAGGCGCGCACCGCGGCGCGCGCGACGAAGGCGTCGGTGCGGAGGTCGCCGGGTATTTTTTTCCAGTATTCGAGCAGTGCGCGGTCATCCTCGGCGCGCCGCCTGAGATTCTCCGCGCAGGCGACGCGCCGCATCTGCGTCGCGGTCGCGGGCTCCAGCGCATTGCTGCGCGCCAGCGCGTCGAGCAGGCGGTCGACCTCGTCCCACTGGCCGACGAGCTGGCGCGCCTTCAACTCCATGCGCTGCAGGGCCGTGTGCTGCGGTGCGATCGCACGCGCCGCCTCGATCGCCGCGAGCGCGCCGGATGCGTCCTTGAGATCGAGGCGCGCTTCCGCCTCCAGCAGGTGCGCCGCCAGTGCGCCGCCTGCGGCGATGGCGGCCTGGAGGTGGCGCTCGCGCAGCGCGGGCGCGCGCATTTCCTGGGCGGCGCGCGCCGCCAGCACGCGTGCGAGTCCGAGGCGTTCGGTTTCGCCCTGCCAGGCGCCGAGGACCTGCTCGGCGTCCTTCCAGCGCGCCTCGCCGAAGGCGCGCAGCCCGTCGACGAACTGCCGGTCGCGCTTCCGTGCCGCGCGGCGCGCGCGCTGCTCGCGCACGATGCGCGGCAGCGCCAGGGTGAGCGCCGCCACCCGCAGGAGCACGACGCCGCCGACCACGAGCGCGACCAGCATCAGCACGAAGCTGATGAACGAGATTTCCAGGCGCCACGGCGGATATACCAGCACCACGTAACCCGGGTCGTAGCGGCCCGCCAGGGCGAGCGCCACCGCCAGCACGGCGAGCATCAGCAGCGATACCAGCCAGCGCATTACGGCGTGCCCTTCAGCGCATCGAGCGCGGCGAGGCTGGCATCGATGCCGGGCAGGGTACGCACGATCCGCAGGCCCGCCAGGCGCCGCACTTCCTTGAGCGCGGCGGCCACGCCCGCGTCGCGCGTGTTGAAATGGCGGGTGAGCATGTCGGCCACCGCATCCAGGTCGGCATTGAACGCGGCCTGGTCCTCCGAGAGCAGGGCAAGGCGCGCGGAGAGCAGGCGCAGGCGCAGGTTCTCGCGCAGAAAATAGGCCTGGTCCGGCGGCAACAGCACGGTCTCGTTGCCTTCGACGCGGCGAATCTGCACCAGGCGCTTCATTTCCGTCCACAGCTCCTGGCCGAGGTCGGCGGCGCGGCTCGCGCCGCGCGGTGCCGCGGCGGCGGCTTCGGAGGCCTGCGCGCTCGCCAGCGACCAGCCGGCATGGCGCGCCACCAGCGCCTCGATGCGTGCGCTGGCGCCCACTTCGTCAAGCGAGGGGACCGCGCGCAGATTGGCCAGATCGCCGGCAATGGCGCGCCGCAGCGGCGTGAACTGGGGCTTGTCGAGACGCTGCAGGCGCGTGTCGGCGCCTTCCAGCGCGATGATCGCGGTGCGTACGTTGCCCGCCAGCTGCAGCTGTTGCGCCGCCGCCAGCAGCGCCTGCTCGATCTCGGCCAGCGCCCACTGGTCGCGCCCCTGCGACAGATCCTTGTACAGCGCTTCGAGCGAAAGCTGCTGCTGCTGCGAAGTCGCGAGCTGTGCTTCCAGCTGCGCGAGCTTTTCCGTGGCCCGCCGCATGGCGTCGTCGGCATTGCGCGCGAGCAGCCGGGTTTCGCTCGTCTGCTGTCCCGTTTCCGCGAGGCGGCGGCCAAGTTCGGCCTTGAGGTCGCGGATGCGCTCGCGGCCGTCCGACCACGACCACGCGGCGACGGCGAGCGCCAGCACCGCCAGCATCAGCGTGACCCACGCCGGGCCGTGGCTGGTCCGTGCCGGCGCCGCCGCCGGCGGTGGCGCAATCGTCTCGCTCGTGTCGCTCATGTGTCGTTGTCCCTGAACCAGTTCACCAGGCCGTCCGCCAGACCGGCGTCACCCCCTGCCGTGGTGATCGCGCGGACGATGCCGAAACGGCGGGCGGCTTCGGTAATTTTCGCATGCGGCGCGAAAACCGGAGTATGCACGAGCGAGGCCAGCCCCGACTCGCCCAGCATGTGCGCCAGATTGTGCAGCGTCTCGGCGCTGGCGACGGTCACGGCATCGATGCCGCCCGCCTGCCACTGCGCCAGCAAGGGCGCGGGATCGCCGTGCGGGCAGGTGCGCCGGTAGCATTCGAGGAAGGCGACCCGCGCACCGCGTGCCGCGAGCGTGGCGGCCAGCAGCGGCCGTCCGCCGACGCCGCGCACGATCAGCACTTGGCGTCCGGCCACGTCCTGCAGCGCGGGCAGGGCGAGCAGCGCTTCGCTGTCCTGCCCGTCGCCAACGATGACGCCGTCGACTCCGGCGTCCGCCAGCGCGCGTGCCGTACCCGGCCCCACCGCGAACACCCGTGCCGCATGCGGCAGTCCCCCCGCGGTGCGGATCGCCGCCATGCCGACGCGGGCGGCGTTGGGACTGACGAAAACCAGCGCGTCGGCACCTCGGAGCGCGGTGAGGGATGCCGCCAGTTCGGTGTGCGGCACGGGTTCGATGGCGAGCGCGGGAAAGACGTAGGCCTCGCCTCCCGCCGCGCGAATCCGTTCGGCCAGTCCCGGCGCCTGGTGCGCGGGGCGGGTGACCAGTACGGTGCGTCCGGCGAGCGGCCCGCTCATGCGATGGCGTCGAGGATGGCGCGCGCGCCCTGCGCGAGCAATTTGTCGGCGAGCGCCTGGCCGACCGCCTCCGGATCGGCGGCGTCTCCCGCGGCCCGGTCGTGGATGAAGGCGCTGCCGTCGGGACGGGCGACGAAGCCGGCGATGCGCAGGATGCCGCCGTCGAACACGGCGTGCGCGCCGAGCGGCACCTGGCAGCTGCCGCCGAGGACGCGGCTGACCTGGCGCTCGGCGCGCACGCAGGCGGCGGTCTGCGGATGATCGAGCGGCGCGAGCAGCGCGGCGACGTCGTCCCGGCCGCTGCGGATTTCGATGCCGAGCGCGCCCTGGCCCGCGGCGGGGATGCTGTCCTCGACCGGCAGCAGGCTGCGGATGCGCGCGCCCAGGCCGAGGCGCTTGAGGCCGGCGGCGGCGAGCAGGATGGCATCGAACTGGCCTTCGTCGAGCTTTTTCAGGCGCGTGCCGACGTTGCCGCGCAGGGGCTTCACCACGAGATGCGGATAGCGTGCGCGCAACTGCGCTTCACGGCGCAGACTGGAGGTGCCGACGACGCCGCCCGGCGGCAGTTCCGCCAGCTTCGCGTAGCGGCTGGAAACGAAGGCGTCGCGCGGATCCTCGCGCTCGCCGATCACCGCCAGCCGGAAACCCGGCGGCAGGTCCATCGGCACGTCCTTCATCGAATGCACCGCGAGATCGGCACGGCCGGTTTCCAGCGCCACCTCGAGCTCCTTGACAAACAGGCCTTTGCCGCCGATTTTGGAAAGCGTGACGTCGAGGATCCGGTCGCCGCGCGTGGTCATGCCGAGAATATCGATCGCGCATGCCGGATGCAGGGCGCGCAGGCGATCGCGGATATGCTCGGCCTGCCACATGGCAAGGGCACTTTCACGGGAAGCGATGGTCAGGGTTTGCATGTCGGCAGGCGGGGCAGGCGGAATGGCGAGGATGGGACGAGGAGGTTCGGTGGACGGCACGGCGGGCGGCACACATGGCGGCATGCGGCGGCGGATCGTGGCATGGGCGTTGATTCTAGCATGGGGCCTGGCGCCGTCCGTGCGCGCCGACGACGGCCTGGTGCGCGCGACGAACCTGCAGACCGATGCCCGCGAAGCGGCGCGCCGCAAGGTGCCGATCATGATCATGTACTCCAGCGCGCACTGCCATTTCTGCGCGCGCGTCAAGCGCGAATACCTGATCCCGATGCACCGGGACCGCAGCTATCGCGCGCGCGTCATCATCCGCGAGATCGATATCGGTTCGGCGCTGCCGCTCACCGGTTTCGACGGCAAGGCGACCACGGAGGGCGCGTTCGCCGCCGCGAGCAAGGTATTCATGGTGCCGACCGTCAAGGTGTACGACACGCGCGGCAACGAGGCGAGCGAACCGCTCGTCGGCCTGCTCACTCCGGATTATTATTTCGGCTACCTGGAAGCCGTCATCGACGAAGGGTTGCGCAAGGTGCGCGCACGCTGAAACAACCGCGCGGACAGACGGGTAGAATCAGCCGGATGAATGCGAGAACGTCACATCCGGGCACCGTTTTCAAAGCGGTGCTGGCCGACGACCATCCGCTGATCCGTGACGGCGTGCGTCTCGTGGTGGGGCAACTGGCGCCACGCACGGTCATTCTCGACGCGCACGACTACCCGAGCCTGTTCGCGCAGACGGCGCTGCATCCCGATCTCGATCTGGCGCTGGTCGACCTCAACATGCCCGGCTTCGTCGGCATCCAGGGCATCGCCCAGTACCGGGGACGCTTTCCGGACATCCCGCTGGTCGTGCTGTCGGCGTCCGAAGCGCAACAGGACGTGCGCCAGGTGATCGGCGCCGGCGCGCTCGGCTACATTGCCAAATCGTCCTCGACCGAAACCATGCTGCGCGCGCTGCGCCAGGTGCTTGCGGGCTACGTCTTCATGCCGCAGTGCGGTGGCGAAAACGTGCCGCCGGCCCCCGCGCCCGCGGTGGAGCTCCCCGGCCTGCAGGACAGGGGACTGACGGCGCGCCAGTTCGACGTCGCGCGGCTGCTGGCACGCGGATGCACCAACCGGACGATCGCCGAGCTGCTCTCGCTGTCGGAGGCCACGGTCAAGATCCACGTCGCTGCGGTTTTCCGCGCGCTCGAGGTCAGCAACCGCGCCGAAGCCGTGCTGACCCTGCAGCGCCTGACGCAGGGATGAAGCCCGCGATGCCGACGAGGCGGCTGCCCGGCCGGGCCGGCGGCCTCCGCGGCCGCGTCGTGCTGATCGCCCTGCTGCCGGCGCTGCTCGTCGCGGCTGCCATGGCGATCCACTTCACTTCACGCGGCCTGGCCCAGGCCGAGGCGGCGCTGCAGGCGCGTGGCGCCCACGCGGCACGCCATCTCGCCGAGGGGTTGCCGCATGCCCTGGCCGCCGGAGATTTCGCCACGGTGCGTGCCCGGCTGGCGCGCGAGCTGCGCGCCAGCCGGCTCGTCGCGGCACGCGTGGTCGACCCGCAGCGGCGCACGCTCGCGGTTGTGGGCGAGCCGCCGGCGGCGGACGACGGGCAATACGCGCGGCACCATCAGCGCATCGTGCTGCCGGCCGCGGGCGCGTCCCATGCCATGGATGGCGGAGAGGCGGCGGCGCGCCCGCTCGGTGAAGTCCAGGTCATCCTGGCGCGCGACGAAATCCGGGCGTTCCGTGACGCCGCGCTGCTGCACGCCACCCTGCTCATGACGGCGGCGTTGGGCCTGGGCGCCGTGCTCGCGTGGTGGCTGGCGGCGCGGCTTGCCGCACGGCTGGGGCGCATCGGCGAAGCCGTCGAGCGGCTGGCGCAGGGTGATCTCGGGGCGCGTGTGGGGCTTGCCGCGGGCGGTGAAGTCGGGCGGCTGGCGCAGGGCATCGACCGCATGGCCGAAGCGTTGCAGGCGCATCGCACCGAGCTGGAGTTGCGCATCCTCGACGCCATCACCGATCTTGGCGCGAAGAAGGACATGGCCGAGCGTGCCAATCTCGCCAAGTCACGTTTCTTTGCGGCGGCGAGCCACGACCTGCGGCAGCCGCTGCATGCGCTGTCGCTGTTCGTCGCCGCGCTCAAGACGCGCAGCCGCGAGACGGAGACGCAAGCCCTGATCGAGAACATCGAGGCATCGGCGGCGGCGATGGAATCGCTGTTCGAAGCGCTGCTCGACATCTCGCGGCTGGATGCCGGCGCAATCGAAGCGCGCTCCGAGCATTTTTCGCTGCAGGCGCTGCTCGACATCCTCGGCCAGCAGTTCGGCGCACTGGCGGCGGAAAAACGCCTCAGGCTGCGGATTCGCCCCTGCGGCGCGGTCGTGTACAGCGACCCGCTGCTGATCGAACGCATCCTCGCCAACCTCATCGCCAATGCCATCCGCTACACCGACGACGGCGGCATCCTGATCGGCTGCCGGCGTCGTGGCCGCATGCTGCGCATCAGCGTCATCGACAGCGGGCGCGGCATTCCGCCCGAGCAGCAGGCAAGCGTGTTCCAGGAATTCGTCCAGCTCAACAACCCGGCGCGCGACCGCAGCAAGGGCCTGGGCCTGGGGCTTGCCATCGTTTCGCGTCTCGGCCGCCTGCTGGGTCACCGCATCGATCTGGCCTCGCGCCCCGGCCACGGTTCGTGCTTCAGCATCGACGTGCCGGTCGGCGATCCCGCGCGGATACGCGCGAGCTCCGCCGCCGGCGGCGAGGCGGGCGAAGCGATCCCCGCGGATACGCTGGTGCTGTTGATCGACGACGAGGCCGCCATCCTGCACGCGATGGCGGAACTGTTCGACAACTGGAACGTTGGCCTGGTCACCGCGCGCAATGCCGACGAGGCCGAGCAGTGGCTCGACGGCCTCGGATGCGCACCCGACATCATCCTTTCGGATTACCGCCTCCCCGGCGACACCGACGGCATCGCCGTGATCACGCGCCTGCGTGAGAAATTCGGGCGTGCCATTCCCGCCATCCTCGTCACCGGCGATACCGCGCCCGAAAGCCTGCAACGCATCGCCCAGGCCGGCCTGCCGCTGCTGCACAAACCGCTGCGCCCGGCCAGGCTGCGCGCGCTGCTCACCCATCTCGTGCACCAGCGCCACGCCTCCGCCATGCCATAATCCGCCCAACTTCCTGCCCCTCCCGACTCCTGCCATGCATCTCCACATTCTCGGCATCTGCGGCACCTTCATGGGCGGTGTCGCGGCGATCGCGCGCGCCGCCGGACATACCGTCACCGGCTGCGACGCCAACGTGTATCCGCCCATGTCGGACCAGCTGCGCGCACTCGGCATCGAGCTCATCGAAGGCTGGGACGCGCGCCAGGCCGATCTCGGCGCCGACGTCTTCGTCGTCGGCAACGTCGTCGCCCGCGGCAGGCAGCCGCTGATGGAAGCCATCCTCGACCGCGGCCTGCCGTACACCTCCGGTCCGCAGTGGCTCGCCGACACCATGCTGAGGGACAAGTGGGTGCTCGCGGTCGCCGGCACCCACGGCAAGACCACCACCAGCGCGATGCTGGCATCGATCCTCGAGGACGCGGGACTGGCGCCGGGTTTTCTCATCGGCGGCATCCCGCAGAATTTCGGCGTGTCGGCACGCCTGACCGACAGCCCCTTCTTCGTCATCGAGGCGGACGAGTACGACACCGCGTTCTTCGACAAGCGTTCCAAGTTCGTCCACTACCGGCCGCGCACCGTCATCCTCAACAATCTGGAATACGACCACGCCGACATCTTTGCCGACCTCGCGGCGATCGAAACGCAGTTCCATCACCTGGTGCGCACCGTGCCGGGCAACGGCCTGATCGTCGCCAACGGCCGCGACGGCAACCTCGACCGCGTGCTGGCGCGCGGCGCGTGGACGCCGGTGGAGCGATTCGGCGGCGGCGCGGGCTGGCAGGCGGCGGCGCCCGCCGCGGACGGCGGCTTCGACGTCGGCCTGGACGGCGTTTTCCAGGGACGGGTGAACTGGGCGCTGTTCGGCGAGCATGACCGCATGAACGCGCTCGCCGCCATCGCCGCCGCCCGCCACGCCGGGGTGCCCGCCGCCGTGGCGATCGACGCGCTGGCGCGCTTCGAGAGCGTGAAGCGGCGCATGGAAGTGCGCGGCAGCGTGCATGGCATCACCGTGTACGACGACTTCGCCCATCATCCCACGGCGATCGCCACGACCGTCGAGGGCCTGCGCCGCAAGGTCGGCCCGGCGCGCATTCTCGCCGTGCTGGAACCCCGTTCCAACACGATGCGACTGGGCGTGATGAAGGCGCAGTTGCCGGGCAGCCTGGCCGGTGCCGACCAGATCTATTGCCATGGCGCCGGGCTCGGCTGGGATGCGCGGGCCGTGCTCGCTCCCCTCGGTGCCAGGGCGCAGGTGTTCGACGACGTCGACGCGCTCGTCGCGCGGCTGGTGGAAGACGCGCAGGCGGGCGACCAGGTGCTGGTGATGAGCAACGGCAGTTTCGGCGGCATTCACGGCAAGCTGCTGGACGCGCTGCGCGCCCGCCACGCGGGCCGCCCGCGCTGAGGGGCGCGCCGTCCGAGAGCAGATTTTTCTCGTGTATGATATAAAAATCGTTTATCGATCGGCATCGGAAAATCAAGGAGCGCGACCGTGCACACCGGCACCACCCTCACCCAGTTCATCATCGAGGAGCAGCGCCGCGCCGCCGGCGCCACCGGCGACTTCACCTCGCTGCTCAACGACGTCGTCACCGCCTGCAAGGCCATTTCCAATGCCGTGAACAAGGGTGCGCTGCTCGGCGTGATGGGGTCGCTCGATTCCGAGAACGTGCAGGGGGAGACGCAGAAGCAGCTCGACGTCATCACCAACGACATCATGATCCGCTCCAACGCGTGGGCCGGCCATCTGGCCGGCATGGCCTCCGAGGAAATGGACACGGTGTACGACATTCCCGCGCAGTATCCGCTCGGCAAATACCTGCTGGTGTTCGACCCGCTCGACGGCTCGTCCAACGTCGACGTCAACATCTCGGTCGGCACCATCTTTTCCATCCTCAAGGCGCCGGTGCCGAACCGGCCGGCGCGGGCGGAGGATTTCCTGCAGGCGGGGACGCGGCAGGTCTGCGCGGGCTATGCGATCTACGGCTCGTCGACCATGCTGGTGCTGACGCTGGGCAACGGCGTGAACGGCTTCACCCTCGATCGCGACGTCGGCGAGTTCGTGCTGACCCACCCCAACATGACGATCCCGGCCGACACTGGCGAGTTCGCCATCAATGCATCGAACCGGCGCTTCTGGGAGGCGCCGGTGCAGCGTTACGTCGACGAATGCCTCGCCGGCAAGGAAGGGCCGCGCGGCAGGGATTTCAATATGCGCTGGGTCGCCTCGATGGTCGCCGAGGTGCACCGCATTCTCACGCGCGGCGGCATCTTCATGTACCCGCGCGACACCAAGGATCCGGCCAAGGCCGGCAAGCTGCGCCTCCTGTACGAGGCCAATCCGATGGCCTTCGTCGTCGAGCAGGCGGGAGGCGCCGCCTCGACCGGCTATCAGCGCATCCTCGACATCGCGCCGGACGGCCTGCACCAGCGCGTGCCGGTGATCCTCGGCTCGCGCAACGAGGTCGACGTGGTGAGCGGCTACCACCACGAAATGGCCGCGTAGGCCCGTCCTGCCGGCCTACGCGACGGCCCGCTGCCGCCCGCCACGCGGCACGTTGCGGCACTCGCCGGGCGGCAGCGGACGGCTGAACAGGTAGCCCTGCGCCTGGTCGCAGCGGTTGGCGCGCAGATAGGCGAGCTGCGCCTCGGTTTCCACGCCCTCCGCGACCACGGTGAGCCCCAGCGTGTCGGCCAGCGCGATGATGGTGCGCACGATGGCGGTGTCGTTGTCGTCGCCGGGGATGTCGCGGATGAACGAACGGTCGATCTTCAGGCAGTGCAGAGGAAAGCTCTTCAGGTAGCCCAGCGATGAATAGCCGGTGCCGAAGTCGTCGACCGCAATGCGGATGCCCAGGTGTTCGAGGCCGCTCAACACGGTGGCCGCCGTCGCCAGGTTGTCCATCAGGGACGACTCGGTGATTTCGAGCTCCAGATCGGCAGGCGCAAGACCGGTTTCGCGCAGGATCCTGCCGACCTTCTGCGCGAGGTCCATCTGGCGCAGCTGGCGCGCCGACAGGTTGACGGCCATGGTCCCGGCGGCGAGCCCCGCATCCTGCCACGCGCGCATCTGGCGGCAGGCCTCGCGCAGCACCCAGTCGCCGATCGGCAGGATCAGGCCGCTCCGCTCGGCCAGCGGGATGAACTCTTCGGGGCTGACGGCGCCGAGCTCGGGCGACTGCCAGCGCAGCAGCGCCTCCCAGCCCGTCAGCCGGCCGCTGCTGATCTCGTGCTTGGGCTGGTAGTGCAGCAGCAGCTCGCCGCGCCCGAGGGCGTGCTTGAGGCGCGTCTCCAGGCGCACGCGGCGCTGCAACTCTTCGGAGAGTTCGCGGCTGAACACGCTCAGGCAATTGCGTCCCGCCAGCTTGGCCCGGTGCAGGGCGAGATCGGCGTAGCGTAGCAGTACGCTGGCCGATTCCTCGTTGGTGGGGTAGACGACGATGCCGATGCTGACGCTGATGCCGAGCCGGTCGTTGCCGATGTCGAACTCGCGGGTCATCGCCTGCATCAGCGTCTCCGCCACGTCCTGGGCGTACTCGGCGGAGGCGTTCTCCAGCTGGATCACGAACTCGTCGCCGCTGAACCGGGCGAGGAACGCGCTTGGCGGCAGGACGGCGCGTAGACGCGTCGCGACGGCGACCAGCAGCAGGTCGCCCTGTTCGTGGCCGAGGGTGTCGTTCACCGCCTGGAAATGATCGAGGTCCAGCAGCAGCACCGCGCTCGGCGTCCGCGTCTCGCGTGCGCGCGCGAGCGAGCGGCCGAGCCACTCGCCGAAGGCAGTGCGGTTCGGCAGCTGCGTGAGGTCGTCATGGGTGAGCATGTGGCGCATCTGCCGGAACGGGCGGCTCACCGCCTCGGCGTAGATGGCGCGGTAAAGGAAATAATACGCCGCCACCTTGTAGACGTGGCCCAGCATGTTGGCGGTGCTGGTCACGTGGACGTACACGGCGAGGAACAGCTCGCCGGCGGCCATCAGCGACACGGCGAGGAACAGGCTGTTGAAATCGCAGTCGGTGATCCGCCTGCGGCGCAGGCCGAGGAGCACGGCGATGGCCAGGTAGAGGCCGAAGACGATCCATTCCAGGCCGACCTTGAACGGCGTCAGCCCGGTTTCCGCCGCATACGTCTGCGGGACCGCGTCCGGCGCCCGCAGAAGGGCGTAAGAGACCGCGGACGTGGCGAGCAGCGTCGGCAGCCAGGCATGGCGCAGCAGCGGGGAACGCGGCCCCGGCCGGTCCGGCATGAGCACGTAGGCGAGCAGTCCGGCCCCGGCGGTGAAGCGGGCGAGCAGCCAGAACACGATCGATTTGTGCGGCGAGTTCGGGCTGACCACGTCGGGCATGCCGATGTAGGAGAGGAAGTGGACCATGTCGAACACGCCGACGGCGAGAAAGGCGCATCCCAGCACCAGCGCGCGGGTCGAGCGCTCGGTTTCGGCCGCCCCCTGGCCGGTGAAGAAAATCAGCGCCGCCACGGTCACGGCGAAAATTTCCATCACCGAATGGGCGATGACGAACTGCGCCTCGCCGATGGGCAGCTGGTTGTCCGGCGTCAGCTGCCAAAACAGCAGCGGCAGGCTGAGTATCAGCAGCAGCGTCCCGGTGAGGCGGTGTATGTCGGGCATGGATGTTAGCGTGATGGCGATCCTGCGGGCGGCACAGATGTTGTTTTTGCACCCCGTCCCATTGTCTCCGCCCGGTTCGGCGGGACGCAAGCCCGGCCCCTCTTTCCGCCTGGGCGACAAGCTTGTCACGGGTGGCGCGGCTCGGCGCGCGACATTCCATCATTTACGGCGCGTTCGCGGACAACTTGAAGCCCCGCGTGCCGAACGTGGGTGAGCGCTTGCTTTTTCACCGTGCCGCGGTCGTCCGGCGCTGCAGTGGCGTGCCGCTCGCCCTCCTCGAATGGCGCCCGACCGGTACAAAAAGAAACGTGTGCGGGTTTGCGTACCGATTACAATGGCGGAGCGGCTTATGGACACCATCAATTTCACCCACCATTTCCTGATCGCCATGCCTGGCATGGTCGATCCGAATTTCAATGGCACCCTCACCTATATCTGCGACCACAGCGACCAGGGCGCCCTGGGGGTCGTGGTGAACCGTCCCATCGAGCTGGAGCTGTCGACGCTGTTCGAGCAGCTCGGCCTGCCGCTGCCGGAACCCCTGCACCATCAGGCCGTGTACTTCGGCGGTCCGGTGCAGACCGAACGCGGCTTCGTGCTGCATACGCCGCCGCGCAGCTACAGCTCGACCCTGACCGTGAACGACGCGATCAGCCTCACCACGTCGAAGGACGTACTCGAGGCGGTGAGCCAGGGCGAGGGACCGGAAAAGTTCATGGTGTCCCTGGGCTATGCCGGCTGGTCCGCCGGCCAGCTGGAAGAGGAAATGAAGCAGAACGCCTGGCTGTCGGTGGGCGCCGATCCGCAGGTCATCTTCGACCTGCCGGCGGAGGCGCGCCTGCCCGCGGCGATGAGGCTCCTGGGGATCGACTTTGCCAATCTTTCCGACGAAGCCGGCCACGCCTGAACCGGGCGAGCGCTTGAACCCGGGAGACACGGAGGAAACGCGCATGCCTGCGTGCTTGCCATGGTGCCATCCGCCGCACGCGCGGGAACCCGCGCGGCGAACCTCCGCTTCCGCGTTCTTTCCCCGCGCCGCGGGGGCGCGGCGTGCGGCTTGAGTTTCGTCGACACCCACGGCACGGTGCTGGCCTTCGACCTCGGCTTGAAGCGCACCGGGGTCGCCTCCGGAGAGCTGGCGATCGGCATCGCCCATCCGCTTGCGGTGCTCGCGGCCGAGTCGACGGCCGCGCGGCTCGACGCCATCGGCCTGCTCGTCGCCGAATGGCGGCCGGTATTGCTGGTCCTGGGACTGCCCACCCATGCCGACGGCAGCGCACACGAGATGACGCGGGTGGCCAAAAACTTCGCGCGCAAATTAGAATCACGCTTCGGGCTGCCGGTCTTCCTGGTCGACGAGCGCCACACCAGCGCCGCAGCCGAATCCGAACTGCGCGCACGCGGCATCCACGGCAAGAAACAGCGAGCGCTCACTGACGCCGTCGCCGCACAGCTCATCCTGCAAGGATTTTTCGATGCCCGCCTCACTGCCTGACGCAAATGCCCTGATCGCCCGGCTGGCGGACGCGATCGCCCCGACGCTCACGCCCGCCACCTTCATCGTCGGCATCCACACCGGCGGCGCATGGATCGCCGAGCGCCTGCACGCGCTGCTCGGCTGCAGGCAGCCGCTCGGCGTGCTCGACATCTCGTTCTACCGCGACGACTTCTCGCGCATCGGCCTGCATCCGCAGGTCAAGCCGTCGAACCTGCCGTTCGAGCTCGAAGGCGGCACCATTCTGCTCGTCGACGACGTGCTGCATACCGGCCGCACGGTACGCGCGGCGATGAACGAGCTGTTCGACTACGGCCGCCCGGCGTCGATCCGTCTCGCGGTACTGGTCGACCGCGGCGGCCGCGAACTGCCGATCCGTCCGGACTTCGTCGGCCTCACCGTCGACATTGCGGAACACCAGAACGTCAACCTGTCGCGCCTCGACGACGGCCACCTCACACTTTCCATCGCATGAACCCCCAGCTCACCGAAGACGGCAGACTGCGCCATCTGCTGACCCTCGACGGCCTGCCGCGCGCCATCATCACGCAGATTCTCGACACCGCCGAGTCCTTCATGGACGTCGGCGCGCGCGAGGTGAAGAAGGTGCCGCTGCTGCGCGGCAAGTCGATCTTCAACCTGTTCTTCGAGCCCTCGACGCGCACCCGCACCACGTTCGAGATCGCCGCCAAGCGCCTGTCCGCCGACGTCGTCAACCTCAACATCGCCACCTCCAGCCAGACCAAGGGCGAGGCCATCCTCGACACGGTGGACAATCTCGCGGCGATGCACGCCGACATGTTCATCGTCCGCCATGCGCAATCCGGCGCGGCGCATTTCATCGCGCGCCACGTCGCGCCGCACATCTCGGTGGTCAATGCGGGCGATGGCCGCCATGCGCACCCGACGCAGGGCCTGCTCGACATGTTCACCATTCGCCGCTACAAGGGGGCGTTCCACCACCTCACGGTGGCCATCGTCGGCGACGTGCTGCATTCGCGCGTGGCGCGCTCGCAGATCCACGCGCTCACCACGCTCGGCGTGCCCGAGGTGCGCGTGATCGGACCGAAGACGCTGCTCCCCACGGGGGTCGAGCAAATGGGCGTGCAGGTGTTCCACGACATGGAGGCCGGTTTGCGCGGCTGCGACGTCGTCATCATGCTGCGCCTGCAGAACGAGCGCATGAAGGGCGCGCTGCTGCCCTCCGCGCAGGAATACTTCAAGTTCTTCGGCCTGACGCCGGAGAAGCTCGCGCTGGCGAAACCCGGCGCCATCGTCATGCACCCCGGCCCGATGAACCGCGGCGTCGAGATCGCCTCCGAGGTCGCGGACGGCCCGCAGTCGGTGATCCTGCCGCAGGTCACCTACGGCATCGCGGTGCGCATGGCGGTGATGGCGATGCTCGCAGGAGGGCCGTCGACATGAAGATCCACATCAGGAACGGCCGCGTCATCGACCCGAAGAACGCGCACGATGGCGTGCGCGACCTGTACATCGCCGCCGGCAAGATCGTCGGCAGCGGCGAGGCGCCGGCCGATTTCCACGCCAACCGCACCCTCGACGCCAGCGGTCTCGTCGTCTGCCCGGGACTGGTCGACCTCTCGGTGCGCCTGCGCGAACCCGGCTACGAATACCGGGCCACGCTGGAATCGGAAATGCTCGCGGCGGCGGCGGGCGGCGTCACCTCGCTGGCCTGCCCGCCCGACACCGACCCGCCGCTGGACGAGCCGGGACTGGTCGAGATGCTGAAGTTCCGCGCCCGCAATCTGCCCGGCCCGCGCGTATATCCGATCGGCGCGCTGACGCAGAAACTCGAAGGCCGCGTGCTGACCGAGATGGCCGAACTCACCGAGGCCGGCTGCCGCGCCTTCACCCAGGCCGACGCGCCGCTCACCGATACGCTGGTGCTGCTGCGCGCGATGGAATACGCCGCCACCTTCGGTTTCGGCCTGTGGCTGCGTCCGCATGACGTCGCGCTCGCGCGCGACGGCGTCGCGCACGACGGCGCGGTGGCCTCGCGCCTCGGGCTCCCCGGCATTCCGGCGCTCGCCGAGACGGTGGCGCTGGCGACCATCCTGCAGCTGGCGCGCCAGAGCGGGGCGCGCATTCATCTCGCGCGCCTGTCGACCCGCGAAGGCATCGCCATGGTGCGCGCCGCCAAGGCGCAGGGCCTGGCGGTCACCTGCGACGTCGCCGCGCCCCACGTCCACCTGTCGGAAAACGATCTGGTCGGTTTCGATTCGAACCTGCGCCTGATGCCGCCGCTGAGGGGCCTGCGCGACCGCGACGCCATTCGCGAGGCGCTGCGCGACGGCTCGATCGATGCGCTGTGTTCCGATCACGCGCCGGTCGACGAGAATGCCAAGCAGGTGCCCTTCGGCGAGTCCGAGCCGGGCGCCTCGGGGGTGGAGCTCCTGCTTCCGCTCACCCTGAAATGGGCGCGCGAGATGGGCGTGCCGCTGCTGCAGGCGCTCGACCTCGTCACCTGGAAGCCGGCGCAGATTCTTGGCGTGGCGGGCGGCCATCTGTCGATCGGCGCGTGCGCCGACGTCTGCATTTTCGACGAGACGGCCGAGTGGGTGGTCACGCCGCAGGCCCTGGCGAGCCAGGGGAACAACACCCCCTTCCTCGGCCATCCGCTGCAGGGCCGCGTGCGCTACACCGTGATCGACGGCCACATCGACTTCGAGGCGCCGCACTGAGCCGCGTGCCGTCCTCGTGGCAGGCGAGGCGCGCCATGCCGCGCCCGCGCACGCTGGCGGCGAGCCTTGCCGCCGGCGCGCTCGGCGTCGCGGGCTTCGCCCCGCTGGGCGCCTGGCCGCTTGCCGGCGCGAGCCTCGTCCTGCTGTTCGCGCTGTTCCTGCGCACCGCCTCGGCGCGCGCCGGCTTCCTCGTCGGTTTCGCCTGGGGCCTCGGTTTCTTTCTCGTCGGCGTGAGCTGGGTGTACGTGAGCCTGTCGGTCTACGGCGACATGGTGCCCTGGCTGGCGGCGCTGGCAACGCTCCTGTTCTGCGCGTTCCTCGCCCTGTTCCCGGCCGCGGTGGGGGCGCTGCAGGCGCGCTGGCCGCTGCCGCTCGCGCAGCGCGCGCTGGTGCTGCTGCCGGTGCTGTGGGGCGTGAGCGAATGGGTGCGCGGCGGGATCTTCACCGGCTTCCCCTGGCTGGTGATCGGCTATTCCCAGGTGCCGGCGGGCCCGCTTGCCGGCTTCGCGCCGGTCGTCGGCGTGTATGGGGTATCCGGCTTGCTCGCGCTTGCGGCGGCAATCGCCGCCTGGGCATTCACGGTGCGTGGCCGCAGCGCGCTCATATGGGCCATGGCCGGCGTCGCCGCCCTCGGCGTCGCCGGCCAGGCGCTGCGGGGCGTCGCCTGGACCGTGCCGGACGGCCCGCCGACCTCGGTGGCGCTGCTGCAGGGCAACGTGCCGCAGGACGCCAAATGGCGCCCGGAAAACATCGGTGCCACACTCGACATGTACTACCGCATGGCCGCCGCCTCGCCCGCCCGCCTGGTGGTGCTGCCCGAGACGGCGCTGCCGCTGTTCGAGGCCGCCCTGTCGCGCGCCGACCGTGCCCGGTTCGCCGAACTGGGACGCCTCCAGGATGGCGACGTGCTGGCGGGCATGGCCACGGGCTCGCCCGACGGCGCCTATTACAACAGCGTGATCAGCCTTGGCGCGGCGCCGGACCAGCGGTACCACAAGGTGCACCTGGTGCCGTTCGGCGAATACCTGCCGCAGCGCGCCGTGTGGGGCTGGGTCCTCGAGGTGCTGCGCATTCCGCTGGCGGATTTCGCGCGCGGCGGCGTCGACCAGCGCCCGCTCGCCGTCGGCGGCCAGCGGGTGGCGGCGAACATCTGCTACGAGGACGCGTTCGGCGAGGAAATCATCCGCCAGCTTCCCGAGGCGAGCGTGCTCATCAACGTCAGCAACCTCGCCTGGTTCGGCGATTCGCTCGCCCCCTGGCAGCATGCACAGATGTCGCAGATGCGCGCGCTGGAAACCGGCCGCATGATGCTGCGTGCGACCAATACCGGGATCACCGCGATCATCGACGCGCGCGGGCGCATGCTGGCGTACCTGCCGTCGTTCACGGCGGGCAGCCTGCGGGGCGAGATCCAGGGCTATGCCGGCGCCACCCCCTACGTGCGCTGGGGCAACCTGCCGGTGCTGGCCGTGTGGGGGCTGCTCGCGGCCGGGCTCGGCGCCGGCGCGCTCAGGCGGCCCTGATGCGGGTGGCGTTGCGGCCGCTGCGCTTGGCCTCCAGAAGCGCCGCGTCGGCGCGCGCCAGCGCCTCGTTTTCCTCGCGATCGTCGCGGCTGTATTCGGACATGCCGCCGCTCCACGACAGTTTCTGCGTCACGCCCGGAATCAATTCGACGCTCTCCGGCAGGTTGGCGCGCAGGCGGTCGGCGAGTTCCCGCGCACGCTCCAGCGGGGTGTAGGGAAACAGCACGCAGAATTCGTCGCCGCCCAGCCGGGCGATGAAATCGCTGTTCCTGAGGCTGTTCTTCAGCGCGTTGCCGAACTTGATGATGAGCTGGTCGCCCGCCTCGTGGCCGAAGGTGTCGTTGACCTGCTTGAAATTGTCGATGTCGAGGATCAGCAGGCTGTGGGTCCAGCCATCCTTCAGCGTGGCGAACAGCTCCTTCTGCTTCTCGTCGAAGGCGCGCCGGTTGTTGACCTGCGACAGGTGGTCGAGACGCGCCTGCGAACTCGCCTCCTTCTGCCGCCCCAGCATCACCTTGCCGAGCTTGAGCATCGTGTCGAGTGGTGACTTGAACTCCGCGAGGCTGACCGGATAGTCGCTGCGCAGGCGCTGCTGCCGCACGTCGTTGGTCAGTTTGACCAGGACGCGCAGGTTGTCGGCGACGCGATTGCGCACCGTCAGCATGACGCCGAATACCAGAACCGCCATCACCAGGCTCGCCACCAGCCAGCCCAGCACGTAGGGCGCGATGCTTTCGATCACGGGTTTCTCGTGGCGCCACACCGCGATGGTCCACGGCGTGCCGGCGAGCGCGATCCAGTTGGGGTCGCTGCGCTGCTTGATCGCCTGGTTGCCGCGCCGCATCAGCACGCTCACGCCGCCGTCGCCCCGGCTCTGTTGCAGTTCGGCGTAGGCGGCGGCGTCCGGCAGCGGCAGCGTGTCGAACAGGATCTGCAGCTGCGGCACGCTCTGCTCGACGATGACGAAGCCCAGGCGCCGTCCCGCCGCGTCCTTCACCGGCTGCGACAGCGACAGGCTGAAGCTCGCCGCGGCCGCGGCACCCGCGCCGCCCGTGCCGGCACCGGCAATGAGGCGGCGGGTCTCGCCCGGCAGAAAGCCCGGCAGCAGCTGGTTCTGCCCATCGGTGACGAACAGCACGGTGGCGTCCTGGTTCAGCGCGTACAGGTTCGCCGCCTGTGCCTGGCACACCGCCGCGGCGCCGCTCTCGAAGCAGGCCAGCGTCTGCGGGTGGGCGGCGATGTGCGCCGCATGGCGCCGCATGGCGTCGGCGAGAAACTCGATCTGGGTGGCCATCACCGGCTTGTCGAGTTCTTCCGCAGTCGGTTGCGTCTGCGGCTGCGACAGGTAGAATACGGCCGTGACGATGCCCGCCAGCACGACCAGCGTGGCAACGAGCATCAAACCGAACCGCAATATGGACGTGTGGGGCATGAGCGATGCGCCAGCCGGCTCCACTCCTCGTAATTGTTGTATCTCCGCAACAGGTGCCGCAACGGGTGCCTGTCACCCGCTTCAATACCAGCAAATTCCGTACCCTCGCGCGTCGCCCGTTTTTCCGGACCCGTCCGGCAGGGATGCGAAAAAACCGGATACCCGTGTCCTGAACCGGGGATCCGTCGAATTCTATTGCCAATTCGGAGCGCCAGGGCTCCTGGACGTCGCTATCCCCGCCCGGTGCTGCCGAAACCGCCTTCGCCCCGCTGGCTGCTGTCGAATGCGTCCACCACATTGAACTCCACCTGCACCACCGGCACCACGACGAGCTGGGCCAGGCGCTCCAGCGGCGCGAGTTCGAAGGATTCGCCGCCGCGGTTCCACGCCGATACCATGAGCTGGCCCTGGTAGTCCGAATCGATGAGGCCCACCAGATTACCCAGCACGATGCCATGCCGGTGGCCCAGCCCCGAGCGCGGCAGGATCAGCGCGGCGTAGCCTGGGTCGGCGAGATGGATCGCGAGGCCGGTCGGGATCAGCCGCGTCTCGCCCGGCGCGAGCGTCACCGGCGCGTCGATGCAGGCGCGCAGGTCGAGCCCCGCCGCGCCCGGTGTCGCGTAATGCGGCAGCTGCTGACGCACGCGGGCATCGAGTATCTTTACGTCCATCTTCATTTTGTCGGGATCTCGTCAGAGGCGTAGAAGCGCCAAGTGGGCAATCAAGGATCGTGCCTGCACGAGCTTGGCGGCGCGTGGCAGGGGATGGGCGCCGTTCGCGTCGAACAGCACCAGTTCGGCGCTGTCCCGGCCCAGCGTGTCCTGCGCCAGGTTGCCGACCAGGAGCGGCAGCTTCTTCCTTCTGCGCTTGGCCTCGGCATACTCCGCCAGGCGCTCGGTCTCGGCGGCGAAGCCCACGCAGAAGGGTGCGTCGGGGCGTGCCGCGACCTCGGCGAGGATGTCGGGATTGGGCACCAGGCGCAGCTGGAGGCCGGCGGCGTCCTTTTTGATTTTCTGCTCGGCGTGCGTCGCGGGACGGTAATCCGCCACCGCGGCGACCGCGATGAACACCTCGCACGGCAGTTCGGCCAGCACCGCCGCGTGCATCTGGCTTGCCGTGCGCACGTCCACGCGGCGCACGCCCGGCGGCGTCGCCAGGCAGGTCGGTCCGGTCACCAGGCACACCGCCGCGCCGGCCTCGGCCGCCGCCTGCGCCACCGCGTAGCCCATCCTGCCGGAACTGAGATTGGTCAAGCCGCGCACCGGATCGATCGGCTCGAACGTCGGGCCGGCGGTCACCACCACGCGCTCGCCGGCGAGCGCGCCCGCGCCCAGCAGCCCCGGCAGCGCGGCCATCAGCTCGGCCGGCTGCAGCATGCGCCCGGGGCCGGTTTCTCCGCATGCCTGCCTGCCCTCGGCCGGCCCCAGTACGTGCACGCCGTCGGCACGCAGTTGCGCGAGATTGCGCTGCGTCGCCGCCGCCGTCCACATTTCGCGGTTCATCGCCGGGGCCACCGCCAGCGGACACGCACGCGCCAGGCACAGCGCGCTCAGGAGATCGTCGGCGTGCCCGTGCGCGAGCCGGGCGAGAAAATCGGCGGAGGCCGGCGCCACCAGCACGAGATCGGCGCCGCGCGACGCATGGATATGGTCCATGCCGGCGCCGTCCGCATGCCAAAGGCCGGTCAACACGGGTCTTCCCGACAGCGCCTGGAACGTGAGCGGGCCGACGAAGCGCGTGGCCGCCTCGGTCATCGCCACCTGTACCCGCGCGCCCGCCTCGGCCAGCAAACGAACGAGTTCGGCCGCCTTGTAGGCGGCGATCCCGCCGCTCACGCCAAGGAGAATGTTCCTGCCCGCCAACGACATGTTCTCGATTCCCTGCCCGCTTTCCGCGAAAATACCCATTTTAGCGTCCATGGCGATGCGCCGCCGCAGAACGTGAAACGGCGGCTCCCGTGAGCGGTTCCCAGCTCCCCCTCTCCCGCCCGCGGAGAGGGGGGTGGAAGCCCGCTGTGCGGGCTTCACGGCGAGGGAGGGGAACGGGGATGGCGATTTGCGACTGGCCGGAGGACGCGCGTCCCCGGGAAAAGCTCCTGCGCCACGGTGCCGCGGCGTTGACGGACGCCGAACTGGTGGCGGTGTTCCTGCGCACCGGGCTGCCGGGCAAGAGCGCGGTCGATCTCGGGCGCGAGCTCATCGAGCGCTTCGGTGGCCTGGGCGGCCTGTGCCGCGCCGACCGCAAGGCGGCCTGCGCCGCCCCCGGCGTCGGCGACGCCAAGTACGCCCTGCTCGCCGCGGTACTGGAAATGGCGCGCCGCACGCTCGGCGAGTCGGCGCGCACGGGCGACGCCCTCGCCTCGCCCGACGCCGTGCGCGACTACCTGCGGCTCATCCTGCGCAACCGCGACTACGAGGTGTTCTGCTGCGTCTTCCTCGACGCGCAGCACCGCGTCATCGAGATCGAGGAACTGTTCCGCGGCACGCTCACCCAGACCAGCGTCTATCCGCGCGAGATCGTGCGCCGCGCGCTCGCCCACAACGCCGCCGCGCTGATCCTCGCCCACAACCACCCCAGCGGCGTGGCCGAGCCCAGTACCGCCGACCGCCAGCTCACGCGCCGGCTCGTGGACGCGCTGGCGCTGGTCGACGTGCGCGTGCTCGATCATTTCATCGTCGCCGGACCGTCCGCGCTGTCGTTCCGCGAAGCGGGCCACCTCTGACGCGGGCTTGCCTCGCCTGCCGGGGCTGTGGTATAAATCGCGGTTTTCGGGTCGATCCCGCAATTTCTGGAGCAGCATCATGGCTCGCGTATGCGTCGTCACGGGCAAGAAGCCCATGGTCGGGAACAACGTTTCCCACGCCAACAACAAAACCAAGCGCCGTTTCCTGCCGAACCTGCAATACCGCCGGTTCTGGGTCGAAAGCGAGAACCGCTGGGTGCGCCTGCGCCTGTCCAACGCGGCGCTGCGCACCATCGACAAGAACGGCATCGATTCCGTGCTGGCCGACCTGCGCGCGCGCGGCGAAGCGGTCTGAGGGGGGCTGAACCATGGCTAAAGGCGGACGCGAAAAAATCAAGCTGGAGTCCACGGCGGGCACCGGCCACTTCTACACCACCACCAAGAACAAGAAGACCATGCCGGAGAAAATGGAGATCAGCAAGTTCGATCCCAAGGCCCGCAAGCATGTGATGTACAAGGAAATCAAGCTGAAATAGGCGACGAGTCCAGGCGCGGCGCGACGTTGCGCCCGACGAAAAAACCCGCCTGTTCCGGCGGGTTTTTTCGTTACGCGCCGAGCCGCCCGGCGGTTGCGCGTACCGCGCCGGGTGGCTCAAGCCCGCGTCAGTGGGGGCGCTCGGCAAGGACAAGGCGGATGCCGAATCCGACCAGCAGCGTCGCGAACGCCCAGCGCTGGATGCGCGCCAGGACCGGATGTCGCGCCATCCAGTAGCCCAGCGCGGCTCCGGCCATGGCATACCAGGCATCGAAAACGAACCCGAGGGCGACCAGGATCGCCCCCAGCAGCAGGAACTGGCCGGCGACATTGCCGTGATCCGCGTGGACGAACTGCGGCAGCAGGACGGAACAGAACAGGAGCGCCTTGGGATTGGTGCCGTTGGTCAGGACCCCGCGCCAGATCGCCGCGCGGCGGGCGCCCGCCGGATCCGCCGGCGGGGACGCGCCGATCGGCACTGCCCATGGCGTCGCACGGGCCATCCTGACGCCGAGCCAGACGAGGTAGGCGGCGCCGATGACGCGCACGGCGTCAAAGGCCCAGGGAACAGTCTTCAGCAATGCGGCAAGGCCGAGCGCGGCAAGCGCGACGTGCATGGCGCGTGCCGCAGCCAGGCCGAGCGCGGTCGCCAGGGCGTGGCCGCGTCCTTGTGAGCTGGACGTCTGCAGCACCAGCACCATGTCGGGGCCGGGCACGAGGTACACCGCGACCAGCGCTCCGACGAACATCCACAGCTCTGCCATCCCTCAAGCCCTCCAACGCGCACCCGTGTGCCGGAAGCTTACCCGTGTCCGGGCGGATCGGCAGTGCGAACCGGCTGGCAAAACGAGGTTTTTTTGCCACCCTCCCCATGGATTCGGTGATTTCGTCGTGGATGATGCCAATTGTCCCGGAAACCGCAGTTGGACGCGCCCGCCGGTGCGGCGGATCGCATGCCTGCCGCGACGCGGCGGCGACAGGAGTACGGGGCGGTCGCCGGGGTTTTCGGAATCGTGAAGCTCGATCGCCGGATTCCGGCCGCACTGCGGCGCGATGCGCGACCGGGCGACGTGCAATTGGCGAAAAAAGTCGGCCAGTCCCCGTCGCCCTGCCTGTCGGACCCGAGCGCCGGTGCACGGGCGCGCGCGAAAGGCCGACCCTTGCCTGCTGTTTGCGGAATCCTTCAGGTGCTTGCGGGAACGGCCGGCGGCGGTGCCGGCCGCGGCCCGGGAATCTCGATGCCGGCGGCCCTGAAGCGCCGCCAGATCGCCCAGTTGAGGTTGGAACGCAGGCTGGCCTGGCCTGCGTCCGGCTTGTCGAACCACACCACCAGCTCGAGCACGATGCCGTTGTCGGCAAATTCCTTGAGGTACACGCGCGGCCGGCGATCCGGCTCGTCGAGCACCACCCGATCCTGGCTCCTCGCCGCCTCCTGCATCAACGCCTCGGCGCGTTCCAGGTCGGTGCCGTAGGCCACGCGCGCCGGCAGGGCGATGCGCAGGTTGGGGCGGGTGAGGGAATGGTTGATCACCGATTGCGTGATGAGCATCTCGTTGGGCACGATGGTCGCGGTGCCGTCGAGCGAATGCAGCAAGGTGTAGCGGGTGTTGATCTGGCTGACCTCGCCCTGCTTGTTGTCGACGGTCACCATGTCGCCGATGCGCACCGAGCGGTCGAGCAGGATGATGAAGCCGGACACGTAGTTGCTCGCCACTTTCTGCAGGCCGAATCCGATGCCCACGCCGAGCGCGCCGCCGAACACGGAGAGCATGGTGAGATCGATGCCGACCGTCGGCAGGGCCACCAGCACCGCGAGGATCAGGAATATCGTCCGCGTCGCCTTGGACAGTGCCATGCGCAGCGAGAGGTTCATGCGCGTGATGTCCATCAGGCGGCGTTCGACCAGGCGCGCCAGCATCAGCGCGACGATGACCGCGACGATGATCGCCGTTGCCGCCTGGAACAGGAGCAGCAAGGAGAAGCGATAGCTGCCCGACTGGAACGACAGGGCTTCCAGCGCCGCGTGGATGCGCGGCAGCAGGCCGGTGACGTGCAGCGCGAACACGCTCCAGATCAGCCAGGCGGCGCTGCGTTCCCACAGCCTGAGCGAGGCGTGGGGCTCGAACACGTAGCGCAGCGCGTGGATCATCAGGCGCACGCTGGCGAGCGAGAGCAGCAGCGGTACCGCCAGGTTGAGCAGGTGGGTGCCGGCGAGCCAGTTCTCGGCGATCGCCCGGCCGACCAGCACGCCCAGCAGCAGGATGAGCGGATAGCCGATGCGGCGGATGCCGGCGCGTCCCGCCGGCCACGAACCCTGCGGGCGCTGGAGAAAGGGCGTTGCCAGCCGCATCGCCGCCCATGCGGCGAGCGCCGCGACCCCGAGCACGACACCCTGCCACATCAGGACGGCGTCCCCGCTTTCGGCGGCGAGACGGGTCAGCAGGTTGTCGAAGGGGACGGGCGCGCTCAAGATGCGATCAGAATTTTTGTGAATACTGCACGCTGAGGATGTTCACCGCGTTGTCGTAGCGGCCAAGCAGGGTTCCCGCGCCGGCGCCGTTCGCGTCGTCGATGCGGGCGCCGTCGACGAAGAGATGGGCATAGCCGAAGTCCAGCGCTGCGGTCGCGGAGAGCCGGTACTGCCCGCCCAGCGCCACCCAGGTCCGGCTTTCGTCAGGAATCCGCGCGGTGCGGAACGCATCCTCGACCGGGGTCTGGTCGTAGGCAAGGCCGGCACGCCAGCTCCAGCTGCGGTCCCGATGCCAGGTCACGCCCAGGGCATAGCGCCAGTTGTCGCGCCAGTTCTCGGTGGTCGACGACACGACCTCGCCGGACGTGCGGTGCACCGTCAGGACGTCGAACGCGCTCCAGCCCGTCCAGGTGACGTCGGCGAGCAGGTCGAGTGACGGGCTCAGCCTGTGCAAGAGGCTCAGGGACGCGGTCGACGGCATGGTGACCCTGGCCCTGACCGGTCCCGCCTGCAGCGCCGGGTGGGTGGCTATGGCGAGGGGAAGATCGGCGAACGCCACGCGGCCTTCCAGGGTATAGTCGATCTCGGAGCGATACGCGGCGCCGATGCGGGTGTCGCCGAGCTCGAACAGGACGCCGAGGTTGTATCCCCAGCCGTAATCGTCGCCCTTCACTTTCGCCAGGCCTTCGAGACCCGGCCCCAAGGCGCCGCCGGCCAACGCGCTGTAGTTGACCATGTTGGTCAGCGTGGCCTCGATGTATTGCGCGTTCAGGCCCAGGCCCACCAGGACTTGGTCGCTCAGCCTGTAGGACATGGAAGGATTGAGGTTGACCGTCTTGACTTCCGAGGTGACGGCCTGAAATCGCCCCATCCAGCCGGCGTCGTATTCGGTCTTGAGGCCGAATGGCACGTTCACGCCCACGCCGAAGGCGAGTTCCCGGCTCATGGGATGGACGTAATAGGCGTTCGGCACCATCCCCAGGCTGCCCGCATCGCCACCGGTTCCGCCCAGCGCCTGCAGAGGCGCCGCCAGCGCACCGCCGTCGCGGAAGCGGGCGGACGGCTTGATCAGATTGGCCGCGATCGCCAGTTGCGAATCCGCCAGCACGCCCATTCCCGCGGGATTGAAGAAGATCGTGCTGGCATCGCTCGCCGCCGCCGCCTGGCCGGCGTAGGCGTTGCCCAGGCCGCTGGCGTTCTGCTCGATGAGTGCGAAGCCCGCCGCATGGGCGAGCGAGGCGGCGCCGGCAAGTGCGAGGCCGGTGGCGATGCGGGTGCGACGGAAGCGCATGAGTGGGGTCTCCTGGAGGGGGGTTGAACGGATGGGCGTCATGCGCGCGCGAGGTCGGCGTACATGGCCTCGATCGCGCCGCGATAGCGATCGTGCACCTGGTTGCGCCTGACTTTGAGCGTGGGCGTGAGCAGGCCGTCGTCGATGGTCCACGGCGCGAGCTCCGGGTGCAGGCGGCGCACCTGGGCGTAGCCGGGGAAATGCTTCAGGTGGTGGGCGATGCGCTGCATCAGCGCCTTCGTCACCTTTGGATCCTCGAGCGATGCGGGCTGCGCCGGGTCGACGCCGTGCCGGACGGCGAACGCTTCCCAGTGCTCCGCGTTCAGCACGGCGAGCGCGGCGAGATACGGCTTGCCCTCGCCGACGACCATCACCTGCTCGAACAGCGGGTCGAGCAGGATGGCCGACTCCATGTCGGTGGGCGGCACTTTCTCGCCGTTGTTGAGCACGATGATGTCCTTGATGCGGCCGATGAGGGTGTAGTGGCCCGCGGCATCGGCGCGCGCCTGGTCGCCGGTGTGCAGCCAGCCCGCGGCGTCGATCGCGGCGCGCGTGGCCTCCTCGTCCTTCCAGTAGCCGCGCATCACGCAGCGGCTGCGGGTGAGGAGCTCGTCGTTCTCGCCGATCCGCAGTTCGATGCCGGGCAGGGCCTGGCCGATGCTCGACGGCACGTTGGAATCGGGGCGGTTCACCGTGACCACCGGGCTCGACTCGGTGAGGCCGTAGCCCTGGAAGAGGGGCACCCCCAGGCCGATGAACACGCGGGCGATCTCGGGGCACAGCGCGGCGCCGCCGGAGATGGCGAGCTTCAGGCGCCCGCCGAGCTTTTCCGTGACGCTGCGGGCGACCCACCTGTGCAGCAGCGGCCACAACAGCTGTTCCGGGGTCCACGCGGCGCGCCCCTGGCCGCGCTGGAAGCGGCGCCAGCCGACCCACACGGCGAGACGGAACAGCATGCGCGCCGCCGCGCCTTTTTTTTCCAGGCCGGTCTGGATGCGCGTATGCACGCGTTCGTAGATGCGCGGCACCGAAACCAGTACGGTGGGGCGGATGTCCTGCAGGTCCTTGGCGAGCTGGGTGATCCCGCGCGCATGGACGACTTCGGCGCCGATCAGCATCGCCAGGTAGTAGCCGGCGGTACGCTCCAGGGTGTGGGACAGGGGGAGAAAGGAGAGAAAGACTTCGTGCGCGCCGAAGCGCGCGCATTGCGAGGCGTAGAAGGCGTTCCACAGCATGTTGTCGTGGGTCAGCATCACGCCCTTGGGGCGCCCGGTGGTGCCGGACGTGTACACCAGGCTGACCAGCAGGCCGGCATCCAGGTGGCGCTGCGGCAGCGGCGTGCCGCGGGCGGCGGCGAGCCAGTCGGCGGCGACGACGAAGCGCGAGCTCCAGCCGGCCAGCCCGCTTTCCGGCGCCACCAGGCTGACGATGCGCTGCAGGCTTTTCACCGAGCCGGCGATTTCGGCGAGCTTCTTCAGCTGGAACCGGCCTTCGACCAGCAGCAGCCGGGCATCGGAATGGTCGAGCACGTAGGCGGCGCTCTCCGGGCGATCGTCGAGGTACAGCGGCACGGTGACCAGCCCAAGGCCGAGCGCGGCCTGATCGAAGATCACCCACTCGACGCAGTTCTTCAGCATCACCGCGACGCGGTCGCCGGGAACCAGTCCCTCCTTCACGAGCGCCGCCTGCCAGCGCGCCACCTGCGTGGCGACCTCGGCCCAGGTGAACGACACCCACTCGTCCCGCGCCGTGTCGAACTGCCGGTAGGCGACCTGGCCGGGCGTCGCGGCCACGCGGGCCCGGAACAGGCCGGACAGCGTGACGAGTCGATCGGGATGGAACGGCTGTGCGGTCATCTCGGACGGGGCTTGGACAAACGCCGCATTGATAGCCGCAAAGCCCCCATGGGTCAAGCGTCGCCGCGCACCAGCACGGCGGCGAAGAAGCCGTCGGTGCCATGTTCGGCCGGTGAAAGCCGCAGGAACTCGCCCGTGTCGAGGGCGACGCCCTGCTGCGCCAGCACGGTACCCGCGTGCGCGAGGGCGAAACCGCCCTCGGCGAGGAAATCCGCGACGATGGCCTCGTTTTCCGCGGACAGCAGGCTGCAGGTGGCGTATACCAGCCGCCCTCCCGGCTTCACGAGCTTCGCGGCGGCGCGCAGGATGGCCGCCTGCTTGCGGCTCAATTCGGCCACGCTCGCCGCGGTCTGGCGGAATTTCAGGTCCGGGTTGCGGCGCAGCGTGCCGAGTCCCGAGCAGGGTGCGTCGACCAGCACGCGATCGAGCTTGCCGGCCAGGCGTTTCACGCGCGTGTCGGTTTCCGAGGCGATGCGCTGCGGCATCACGTTCGACAGCCCGGAACGCGCCAGCCGCGGCTTCAGGTTCGCCAGGCGCTTCTCGGCCACGTCGAAGGCGTACAGCCGTCCGGTCGACGCCATCATCGCGCCGATCGCCAGGGTCTTGCCGCCGGCGCCGGCACAGAAGTCGCACACCATCTCGCCGCGCCGGGCGCCGACGAGCAATGCGAGCAACTGGCTGCCCTCGTCCTGCACCTCGATGCTGCCGTCGAGAAACAGCGGGTGGCGATTGATCGCCGGATGATCCGCGAGGCGGATGCCCCACGGCGACCAGGGCGTCGGCGCGCCGGCCACGCCATCGGCGGCCAGTCGCGCGAGGACGTGCGCGCGGTCCATCCTCAACGCGTTCACCCGGAGGTCGAGCGGTGCCGGTTGCTGCAGCGCGCGTCCGAGCGCGAGGATGGCGGCGTCGCTCATCGTCGCCTGGAGCGTCTCGATCACCCAGTCGGGCAGTTCGGCCGCCACGCCGAGCGGCAGACTGGCGGTCGCCGCTTCGCGAATGTGCCGGATCAGTTCCGGCCGGGCGAATTTTTCCAGGGCCGCGCCGCTCATGCCGCGCACCTTGATCAGCCAGGCGACGACAAGCGTGCGCGCATTGGCCGCCGGCACCACCGCCGACAGGTAGCGGTAGCGTCGCAGCACGCCGAACACCGCCTCGGCGACGAAGGCGCGGTCGCGCGCGCCAAGTTTCCTGTGCTCGCGGAAAAAGGCCGACAGCACCGCATCGGCCGGGCGCTTGAAGTCCAGCACCAGGTCGAGTGCCTGGGTCGCGGGCTGCAGCAGGGATGCGGAAAGCTCCATCGTGCGCCCCGATCAGGACGCCGGCGCGTGCGCGGCCAGGGCAGGCATGGGGCGCCTGTTCGGCCTGGAAGCCGCGGCTGGACGCCCCGCCGGGGGCATCGCGGAGTCGTCCGGCAGGTGGGGGCAAACGAAGGCGGACATTTCGGCATCCATGCGGCGTCGGGGAGCGCATCAGCGCTCGGGACCGGTATTCTAGCCCGTGCGCGCGTGCACCAGCCATTCGCGCCAGATCGCGACCGACACCGCGAGCAGCGCCGGACCGAGGAAGAGGCCGATCAGGCCGAAGGCGTTCAGCCCGCCCAGCACGCCGAGGAAGACCAGCAGGAAGGGAATGCGCGTCGGCCCGCTGATGACGAGCGGGCGGATCAGGTTGTCGACCCAGCTCACCACCAGCGCCCCCCAGAGGAACAGGCCCAGCGCGGCCTGGGTTTCGCCGTGCGCCAGCAGGTTGAGCGACAGGCCGACCCATACCACCGGCCCGACGAAGGGAATCAGCGAAATCAGCGCGGTGATCGCGCCCCACAGGGCCGGCGCCGGAATGCCCGCGACCCAGTAGCCGAGACCGGCGAGCACGCCCTGTGCCAGCGCCGTCAGCACGATGCCGAACACCACGGCGCGCACGGTGACGCCGACCGCCTGGATGTAGCCGCGCGCCGAGTCGCCCAGCCAGCGCGTCGCCACGCCGCGGAACTGGGCCAGCACCTCGGCGCCGTGCCGGTACACGAAGAACAGCGCGAACACGGCGATGCCGAACTTCGCCGCGTTGCGCCCGATGCCTCCCGCAAACGTCTTCATGGTGGAGAATTCGGTCAGGCCCAGCGCCGTCAATTGGGCGCGCACCCATTCGGGGTCGCCCTGGATGCGCGCATACTGCGTGGCCAGCCAGTCGCCCATCGGCCAGGCGCGCACGCCGCCCGGCAGCGGCGGCAGGCCTTCCGCGGCCAGGCGTTTCAGCACGCCCGACGCCGTCACCACGTCGCCCGCGACGGTGACCATCACCCACAGCAGGGGCAGCAGCAGCGTGGCCGCGACGGCCAGCGTCATCAGCAGCGCGACGAAATTCTCGCGGCCGGCCAGGCGGCGCTGCAGGCCCTGGTGCAGTGGCCACGTGACGTAGGCGAGGATGCCGGCCCAGGCGAGGGCGACGAAGAACGGGGACAGGACCAGGATGGTGGTCCCGAAAATGAAGACGAGGAATGCAAAAGCCGCGGTGCGGCGCGCCAGCGGCGAGTCAATGTCGATCGGCATGGGAGGGTCTCGTCAGGACGGTTTGCGCGTCACCCACAGGCTGGCGAGCATGAAGGTCGCGATGATGAGGCCTACGATGGCGAGCGACAAGCCCACGGAAATCTCGTGGAGATCGGCGGCCAGCATCTTGCCGCCGACGAACACCAGCACCATCGCCAGCCCGTATTTCAGCAGATGGAAGCGGTCGGCCATGCCGGCGAGCAGAAAATACAGTGCGCGCAGGCCGAGGATGGCGAAGATGTTGGAGGTGAACACGATGAAGGGGTCGGTGGTGATGGCGAAGATCGCTGGGATCGAATCGACCGCGAAGATGAGGTCGGACAGTTCGATCATCACCAGCACCAGGAACAGCGGCGTGAACACGCGCACGCCGTTCTCGACGACCCAGAACCTTTCGCCGCGATAGTCCGGCGTCACGCGCGTGTGGCGCCTGAGCCAGGCGAGCAGGGGATTCTTCGCCAGGTCCGGGCTGGCCTCGGCGAACATCAGCATCTTCACGCCGGTGACGACGAGAAAGGCGCCGAAGAGATAGAGCACCCAGTGGAATTCCCGTACCAGCCAGGCGCCCGCCAGGATCATCGCCGCGCGCATGACGATGGCGCCGAGCACGCCGTAGAGCAGGACGCGGCGCTGGTATTCCGGCGGCACGGCGAAGAAGCCGAAGATCATCAGGAACACGAAGATGTTGTCGACCGCGAGCGACTTCTCGATGAGATAGCCGGTCAGGAACTCCATCGCCTTGTCGTCGGCCACCGCGCGGCCGTGGACGCCGTCGAGATACCACCACAGCCCGAGGTTGAACAGCATGGCGAGCACGAACCAGGCGGCGGACCACGCGGCCGCCTCCCTGAAGCCGACCCGATGCGCCTTGTTGCCGCCGGCGAGGAACAGGTCGACCGCCAGCATCGCCAGCACGAAGCCGATGAACGCCGCCCACATCCAGGGTTCACCGACGGACGCCATCCGTCTCAGTGGCTCTTCGCGCTGAGGCGGTCCATCAGCGCGAACAGTACCCCGGACAGCACGAAGGTCATGTGCAGTCCGGCTTTCCACGCCAGTTGTTGGTTCGTATGGGCCTCGATGTGGACGAAGGCCTTCAGCAGTTCGATGCCGGAAATGGCGACGATGGAGCCGATGAGCTTGATCTTCAGGTCGGCGAAGCTGACGTGGCCCATCCAGTCCGGCCGGTCCTCGGAATCGCCGGTGTTGATCGTGGAAACGAAGTTCTCGTAGCCCGCGAAAACGATGATCAGCAGGAGATTGGCCACCAGCGCGACATCGACCAGGGTGAGCACGCCCACCATCACCTGTCCGCCCTCGCCCGCGGCCACCTGCGGCAGGAGGCTGACGAATTCCTTGCCGAACTTGACCAGGAGCAGGGCGATGGCAAATACCAGGCCGACGTAGAACGGCGCCAGCAGCCAGCGGCTGGCGAACATGAAGCGTTCCAGGAGACGCTCGGCGCCGTGCATCATGCAGTGCTCACTGCACCGCGCGCAGGGCGGCGATGCGCTCGGCCAGGGGCGGATGGGTCATGAACAGGCGCTTCCAGCCCTGCGGCGTCCCGCTGCTGATGCCGAAGGCCGCCATCTTGTCCGGCAGCGGCTGCCCGTGCACGCTGGCCAGGCGCTCCAGCGCGGCGATCATCGCGCCGCGGCCGGCAAGACTTGCACCGCCGCGGTCGGCGCGGAATTCACGCTGGCGCGAGAACCACATGACGATGATCGAAGCGAGGATGCCGAGCACCAGCTCGGCGACGATCATGGTGACGAAGAACGCCGGCCCATGTCCCTCCTCATTCTTGAACACCACGCGGTCGACGGTGTGTCCGATGACGCGCGACAGGAACATGACGAAGGTGTTGACCACGCCCTGGATCAGCGCCAGCGTCACCATGTCGCCGTTGGCGACGTGGGCGATTTCGTGGCCGATCACCGCCTCGGCTTCCTCCCGCGTCATGCTGTTCAGGAGGCCCGCCGACACCGCGACCAGCGCGTTGTTCCGGTTGGCGCCGGTGGCGAAGGCGTTGACCTCGGGCGAGGGGAAGATGCCGACCTCGGGCATGCCGATGCCGGCCTCTCCGGCGTATCTGCGCACGGTGTCGACCAGCCACACCTCGGTCGAGCTGGACGGCGTTTCGATCACCCTTACGCCCATCGACTTCTTGGCCATCCATTTCGAGATCGCCAGCGAAATGAGCGAGCCGCCGAAACCCATCACCGCGGCGAAAATCAGCAGCGAGCCGAGGTTGAGGCCGTTCGCGGTCAGGTAGGGCTCGACGCCGAGCAGGCGCATGCTGACCGAGAGCACCAGCACGATGGCCAGGTTGGTGGCGAGGAACAAAGCGATGCGTTTCATCAAAATATCTCCAAGGGCGAGCAACGCCGCGATAGACACAGGATACGCTCGAATCTATCCCGACAAAATTCGAATTTTATGCAAATATGATTCGAGTTTTTCGAATCTTTGTGCGGCCATGCTCAACTTCAAGCACCTGCTTTATTTCCGTACCGTCGCAAAGGCCGGCGCCGTCAACCGCGCGGCGGAGAAGCTGCATCTCACGCCCCAGACGCTGTCCGGGCAGATCGGCGCGTTCGAGGCGCGCCTCGGCACGCCGCTGTTCCGCCGCAGCGGGCGGCGCCTGGAGCTGACCGACGCCGGACGCATGACGCTCGCCTATGCCGACGAGATCTTCCAGATCGGCGCGGAACTCGAGGATGCGCTCGCCAATCGTGCCGGCACGCTGCGTGCGCCCTTTCGCGTCGGCGTCGCCGACGCGGTGCCGAAAAGCATCGCCCATCAGCTCATCGCGCCCGGACTCGTGCTCGACGAGCCGGTGCGCCTGGTGTGCAGGGAAAACCGCCTGGAGCGTCTGGTGGCCGATCTCGCGATCCATCGTCTCGACATGGTGCTGGCCGACCGCCCCCTGCCGCCCAACACCGACGTGCGCGGCTACAGCCACCTGCTCGGCGAGTGCGGCGTCGGTTTCTTCGCCGCGCCCGCGCTCGCCGCCCAGCGCCAGGGCGACTTTCCGCGCTGCCTGCACGCGCTGCCGCTGTTGCTGCCGGGCGAGGAAAGCGCGCTGCGCGCGCCCTTGCTGCGCTGGCTGGAACGCCAGGGCGTGAGCCCGGCCGTGGTCGGCGAATTCGACGACAGCGCCCTGATGCACGCGTTCGGCGCCGCGGGTGCCGGCGTGTTCCCGGTGCCGATGACGCACGAGGTGGCGGCGTCGCTGCCGTCCGGCCTGTCGCTGCTGGGGGTGACGCAGGAGGTGCGCGAGCGCTTCTTCGCCATTTCGGTGGAGCGCCGCCTGCGCCACCCGGCGGTGCGGGCGATCAGCGAGGCGGCACGGCTGACGCTGTTCGGGCAGTCCCCGGTGCCGGCCTGAGCGGGCGCGGCGGCGGCGCTCAGGCATGCCGCGCGCCGCGGCGGGCCAGGTCGGCGACGGCCTGTTGCGGGGACAGAATGCGAAATGGCAGGCGGCCGCGCCCCGCGAGGTCGAGCAGCGCCCGGTCCCTGCTCACCAGCACGTGCGCGCCGGCGGCGGTGGCCAGCTCGAGGAATTTCTGGTCGTCGGCGTCGCGGCAGCGCGGCAGGTCCATGGCCTGCGGAACGTCGATGCACGCCGCCAGCGCCTGGTAGCGCACCAGGATCGCATGGGCGCCGCGTGCATCGAGGCCGAACTCGGGGTAAGTGAGCACCCGCTGCAGCTCCGCCAGCGTCGCCGCGCTCGCGCGGCATTCGATGCGCCGATCCTGCAGCGCCTGCAGGATCGGCAGCACCGGTGGGTCGGCAAAATGCAGCAGGTCGAGGACGACGTTGGTGTCGAGCACCCAGACCGGTTTATTCAACCCGGCAACCGCGGGTGCGTAGCGCTGCCGCCCGGCAGGTGAAGGCGAACGAGGGCGCAGAAGCCAGTATTCATGTGCCGTGCGCCAGCATGTGGAGCGGTCAATCGCGGGTTTTGGGTTCAATGTCCGTATGTTCGGCGATGAACTCGCGTACCCAGTGTTCCGGCTTGGCGCTGGCGAAGCGGCTGACGATCTCGCCGTCGACGAACAGCAGCACCGTGGGAAAGCCGCGCAGGCCGTAACGCCCGGCCAGCTTCATGTTGTCGCCTTCGTCGACTTCGACCTTGGCCATGCGCAGGCGTCCGCCATGGTGCGCGATGACGCGCTCGAGTACCGGGGTGAGCGCCTTGCACGGCGGACACCAGTCGGCCCAGAAGTCGACCAGGATCGGCTGCGCATGCGAAGCCGTGATGACGTCGCGCTCGAAGTGTTCGAGCTGGGTGTCGAAAATGAGGTCGGAAGCGGCGTGCGGCTGGGTCATGACGAAACGGAACGGCAGGGGCAGGCTCGTATTGTGCCTCAATCGGACTATTCTGAATTGGAACGGGTATTGGACCTGGGTCGGGGTCAGGACATGGAAGAGCGTTTCCATCGCGAACACGCCATCGCGCGCCTGCCGGCCGCGTTGCCGGCGGCGACCTACAACCTCGCGCATGCGCTGCGCGTGCGCGCCGGCGCCTGCCTGTTCGTGCCGATCCGCAGCATGCAGTACATGGCGGTGCTCGATGCCGAGGAATTCATTTTCGTCGACGGTCAGCACCGCGCGTGGGTCGAACTGGCGTGGCGGCATTTCCGGCCGCAGACGCGTGCCGCGCTCGACGATCCCGTGCCGTTCGAGGTGGTGCACTATCTGCCGCAGGCGGCGGAGACCATGCGGCGCCTGCCGGGTGAGTTTCTCAAGGCGCTGCGCGTGCTCGACGGCCGGCTGAAGCCCGAGGCGCCGGCGACCGTGCTCGATCTGAACGGCCGCCTGCCGCAGCCGGGGCGCGGGGCGCGATAGGCAGGCGGCGCATGCGCGCCATGCCGGCGCCCGCCCGCCCCGGCCGCGGATCGCTAGGCGCGTCCCGCGGCAACGCGGGTGCCGCGCCCCGCCCCCAGGCCGAGGATTCCCGCCAGCCATGCGGACAGCCCGCGGCCGCGGCCGCCGCGTCCCGCCGCCAGGACGAGCACGTCGTGCGGACCGTCCACGCCGGCTGGCGTGGCGCCGGTCACGACGAGATCGGGCGGCAGCTGCCGGATGTGCCGTGCGAAACCCTGCCTGCGCGGGCCGTAGCGGGTGTGGCAGCGCGCTTCGTGCGCGCCCTGCCGGGCCACGAGAAACTCCAGGCGGCGCAGCGCGGCCGCCTCCAGCGCGCGTGCCGTCTGGCGATGGCTGGCGCCCGGATAGCCGCCATCGAGTGCGCCGTCCGGCTCGATGAGATGCAGGAAATCCAGCTGTGCGCGGTTCAGGCGGGCGAGCAGGAGCGCTTTCTCGACGACGACGGCGTCGCTCGCGTCGAAGCGCACCAGGGCAAGAATGCGGCGGTAGGGCTGCAGTTCAGGCATGGGACAGGGGTCTGAGCAGGACGTCGGGCGCGTGGGCCTGGGGCGCGGCGACACCCTGGCATTCGCGGAAGATGCGCGCCTGGCAGGTGCGGCAGACGGCCGGATCGAGGCGCTTGTGAAGCGCGGCGATCGCCTCGGTCTTGGAGTCGAAGATGTTGGCGCCGCCGATGTGCTTGAGCGCGCCGCTTTCCGCGAGCTGCTCCTGCACCGTGTCCTTCACGCGGATGAAATACAGGCCGCCGCCCTCGCTGCGCCGGCGGTCGGCCTCCTCGGCGAGGTAGTGGGCGCCGGCCAGGTCGACGAAGTTGATCGCCTGCGCGATGACCGCGACGTGCTTCTGCCCGGGGCGCTCCTGGTCCTGCTGCGCGAGCGCTTCGCGGATGTGCGACGTGGCACCGAAGAACAGCGAGCCGTCGATGCGCACGAAGCGCAGTTGGGGACATTGCGGCGCGTTTTCGGCATCGGTGAAGTGGCGCGTGCGGTGATGCGGATCCGGCGCGCGCACGCGCACCTGCGGCCGCGACGTGCGCGACAGGTACACGGCCAGCGAAGCCAGCACGCCGATGATGATGGCTTCCTCCAGGGTGAGAAACAGCGTCGCCGCGAAGGTGGCCGCCATGATCGCCGTTTCCTGGCGGCTGCTCCGGATGGTATGGATGATCTCGTCGAAGTCGATCAGGCCCCACGCCACCAGGAACAGTATGCCCGCCATCGCGGCGTTGGGCAGGTACTGCGCCCAGGGCGCGACGAACAGCACCAGCACCAGCAGGAAGACCCCCGCCAGCATGGCCGCCACCGGCGTTTTCGCCCCGGCGGCGTAGTTGACGCCGCTGCGGTTGAACGAGCCGGTGGCGACGTAGCCGGAGAAGAACGCGCCGGCGAGATTGGACAGCCCCTGGCCGACGAATTCCTGGTTGCCGTCGACGTGCTGTCCCGAGCGCGCGGCCAGCGCCCGTGCGATGGACACCGCCTCGGTCAGCGCCAGCAGGGTGACGGCGATCACGCCGGACGCCACCACGCGGATGCTCTCCGCGTCGAATGCCGGCATCGACAGCGGCGGCAGGCTGGCGGGCAATGCGCCGACGGTCGGCAGATCGGCGCCCAGCCAGGCGGCGATCAGGGCGCCGCCGATCGTGCCGCCCAGCATCGCGACGATCATGTAGGGCAGCTTCGGCAGCCAGCGCTTGACCGCGATGCCGAGCAGCAGCGTGAGGAGGCCGGTGGCGACGATCGCGACGTCGATTTCGTCCATGCGCGTGAAGGCGTGCGTCCAGGTGTCGGCGAAGGACGCCCCGCGCGGGATCGCCTGGCCGGTGAAATGCTTGACCTGGTTGGTGGCGATGAGGATGGCCGCGCCGGCGGTGAAGCCGGTCACCACGGAATGGGAGATGAAGTTCACCAGGGTGCCGAGCTTGGCGAGTCCCATGACGATCTGGATCGCGCCGACCATGAAGGTCAGCGTCAGCGCCAGCCGCACGTAGTCGGCGCTGCCGGGCTCGGCGTGCGGCGAGAGCACCGAGAACAGCACGATCGACGCCGCGGTGGTCGGCCCGGACACCAGGTGCCAGCTGGATCCGAACAGGGCGGCGATGATCGCCGGCACCATGCCGGCGTAGAGTCCGTATTCGGGTGGCATGCCGGCGATGGTGGCGAACGCCACCCCCTGCGGCAGCGCGACCAGCGCCCCGGTGAACCCGGCCATGGCGTCGATGCGCAGGGTGTCGCGATTGACGTGCGGCCACCACAGGAGGAATGCGGTGAACGGCCGGAGCCAGGCGGGCAGGGTGGCGGAAGCGGGACGGGACATCGCGGATGGCATGCGTCAGGGGGAACCCTGCCATATATATCCGGATCGACGTCGGCGCGACGTCATGCGCACGTGAAGAAAGCGTCAGGTGGCGTCGAATCGCAACACCGCGCGCGTGCCCTGTCCTGCGCCGCTGTCGAGCGCGACCGACCAGCCGTAGCGGTCGCAGATCCTGCGCACCAGCGATAGGCCGATGCCCGCGCCTTCGCTGTGCGCGCCCTTGTAGAGGCGCTGGAACACCTTGTCGAGCGCCTCGCGCGGGATGCCGAGGCCGGTGTCCTCGATGACGAGCGTGCCGGCGGCGAGATGGATCCGCACGCTGCCGCGCTCGGTGTAGGTGAAGCTGTTGCGCAGCAGGTTGGCGACGACGATGGCGAGCAGGTTGGCGTCGGCGGCCACGCGCGGGTGCGCGCCGAATTCCAGGATCACCTCCACCGGCCGCGTACCCAGCAGGTGCCGGTGCTTGTCGACCGATTCCTCGACGAGCGCGGCCAGATCCACCGGGTCGCGCCGCGCGTCGTCGCGCTCGCGCGCCATCGCCAGCAGCGCGGTCGACAGGTCGGCCATGTCGGCGGCGCCGCGCTCGATGCGCTCGATGCGCCGGCGGTCCTTCGGTGGCCGCGCGGGGTCGGCGAGCAGCACCTCGGCCGCACCGCGGATCACCGCGATGGGCGTGCGCAGTTCGTGCGAGACGTCGGCGGTGAAGGCGCGCTCGCGGTCGATGAAATTCGCCAGCCGCTCGAACGCCTGCTCGAAGGCATGCGCGAGCTCGCCGACCTCGTCGTGGGGGAAGTCCCCGGTGAGCGGTTCGGGGTGCGCGTCCGGCCGGACGGTGCGCACGCGCCGCGCCAGTTCCTTGACCGGCTCGATCACGCGCTCCGCGAGCCACAGCGCCAGCGCGCCGGAAAGCAGCGTCATCAGCGCGACGAAGGCGGCGAGATAGAGGATGAGGCCGGCCTGTTTCTTGCGGAAATAGGTTTCGTTGTAGAGCAGGAAATAGCGGCTGCCGTCGCGCTCGGCGATGGCGACGCGATAGAACACCTCGTCGAGGCGAATTTCGTGCATGCCCTGCGGCAATCGCGTGATTGCGGCGGGCGGCGGCGATTCGCCGGCGCGTCCCGGCAGCGCATAGCCGAGCAGGGTGGCGGTCGATGGCGGGTGCGAATCCGGGTTGCGGCTGCGGCGTGCCAGGTAGTCCTGGATTTCCGCGGTCAGCGTTTCGTCGATCAGACGCTCGCCGGCGTCGCGCACGCCGAGATAGAGGCCGAAGGCGGCGACCAGGCTGATCACCCCGCCGGTCACGGCAAACGCGGTGGCGACGCGAAAACGCAGGCTGCGGCTAAAGCGCATCGGGCGCGGCGATGCGGTAGCCGATGCCGCGAACGGTATGGATGAGGGAGACCGCGTCCCCACCGTCGACGGCGGTGCGCAGGGTGTGCATGTGCGAGCGCAGCGCGTCCGAGTCGGGCGGCGCCTCGCCCCAGACGGCGCGTTCCAGCTCCTCGCGCCGCACCACGCGCGGCGCGGCGCGCATCAGGGTCTCCAGCAGCTTGAGCGGCGTGGGCGACAGTGCGATGCGGCGCGTGCCGCGGCGCACGCGCACCAGTCCCGGATCGAATTCCAGGTCACCCACGCGCAGCACGGATGGCGTCACCGCGCTCTTCGCACGGCGCACCAGCGCCTGCAGGCGCGCTTCCAGTTCGCGCAGCGCGAAGGGCTTCAGCACATAGTCGTCCGCGCCGCATTCGAGGCCCGCCACCCGGTCGTCGAGCGCGTCGCGCGCGGTGAGCATGAGCAGCGGCGTGCTGCGCCGCGCTTCTTCGCGGTATTTGCGGCACAGGGTGAAGCCGTCCAGGCCCGGCAGCACGATGTCGAGCACGATGGCATCGTAGTCGTGGGTGACGGCGAGGTGCAGTCCGGTGATGCCGTCGCTCGCGGCGTCCGCGACGTGGCCCTTGGCCTCGAGAAAGTCGCAGACGTTGGCGGCGAGGTCGGGATTGTCCTCGATCACCAGGATGTGCAGGGGGCCTTGCGGGGTCATGACGGCGGCAGGAAATCGTGAAACCACCGTCAGTGTAGGACATTCGTCGTCAAGGAAACGTGAAGACGAAAATGCCGGCCGCTGCCCGCACGAGTGCGTATCCCGCGCCCTAATCCCGCCAGAACAGCGTATGCGCGCCCAGCGCCGGGTGCGCGCCCGACAGCCGCCGCAGCACGTTGCGCAATCGCCCGCCCCGGGCCCGCCTGGGGGCGGAGAGCACCAGCACGTCGTGCGGGCCGTCGACGTAGTCCGACGGCTCGCCGACCACGACGAGGTCGGGCTGCGCGGCCGCGATGTGGCGCTGGAAGCCCTGGCGGGGCGGACCGTATAGGGCGCTGCAGCGCGCTTCGCCGGCGCCGAGCCGCGCCGCGAGAAAATCCAGCCGGCGCAGGGCGGCGGCTTCGAGGGCGCGGGCGGCATGCGTCGCGCCGCTGCGGACGTAGCCGCCGTCGAGCGCGCCGTCGGGCTCTATGAGGTGCAGAAAATCCAGCTGGGCCCGGTTGAGGCGCGTCAGCAGCAGGGCCTTCTCGGCCGTGACGCCGTCCGTCGCGTCGAAGCGGATCAGGGCGAGTATCCGTCGGTAAGGCTGTAGCTCGGGCATGGGCACCCCCGCGTGAGGACGTCAGCTTCACTCATTCTGGCACACGCCGGCCGGACTTTCGTGCCGGGCATGGCGGCCACGCGCATGCCGGTACCTACACCTTGTTGGCCGCCAGGGCCGGTTCGCCCGCGCCGGACGGGGCGGGGCGGTCCGCCGCCCGCACGGGGCAGAACAGGTCGTCCTTGCCCGTATCGCCCAGCCACTCGTAGATCGCCGCGAGCGCGAAATTCTCGTTCGGGAAGACGTGCTTCTCGCCGATCTCGGCAAGCAGGCCGGTGTTGCGCATGACCTCGAGCACCTGCCGCTTGAGACCGGAAAACACCAGGATGACGCCGCTTTCGTGGAGGCGCTCGTAAATCTGGCGCAGCGCGTCCTCGCCGGTCGCATCGAGCTGGTTGATGCCGTCGGCGACGACCAGGAGATACTTCGCCTTCGGATGGGCCGCCATGGTCTCGAGCACCGCTTCCTCGAAGTAGGCGACGTTGGCGAAATACAGCTGGCCGTCGAAGCGCATCGCCACCACGTGTTCGCTGGTCGGCAGGTCGGGGTTGACCTTGACGTCGCGCAGGGTGCCGTCGGCGTAGCGGCCGAGCTGGGCGACGCGCGGCTTCATCGTGCGGTACAGGTAGAGCGCCAGCGCCAGCGCCGCGCCGATGAGGATGCCCTTGTCGAGGTGCGGTGCGGCCAGCAGCGTGACGGCGAAGGTCACGCCGGCCACCACGCCGTCGGCCTTGTTGGCCTTCCAGGTGTGCTTCAGCGCCGCCGGCGTGACGAGGCTGGCCACCGCGAGCAGGATGATGACGCCCAGGGTCGCCTTGGGCAGGTGGTAGAGATAGGGCGTGAGGAACAGCAGCGTCAGGCCGACGAACAGGCCGTTGAACACCATGGCGAAGCCGGTCTGGGCGCCCGCCTGCAGGTTGATCGCCGAGCCCGTGAAGGAACCGGTCGCCGGATAGGACTGGAAGAATGCGCCGCCCATGTTGGCGATGCCCTGGCCGATCAGTTCCTGGTTGGGATCGAGGCGCTGCTTGGTCCGTGCGGCGAGCGCCTTGGCCATGGAAATGCACTCCATGAACGCCACCAGCGCGATGATGAACGCCGCCGACAGCAGTTGCAGCACGGCGTCGAACGACAGCGTCGGCAGGCGGAACGACGGCAGGCCGGCGGGGATGTTGCCGACGACGTCGCCCCCGCCGGTGAGGTTCATCTTGCCGTCCTCGATTTTCTTGATGTGCCACTGCTTGCCGTCGGTCGCCAGGCCCGCCGGCACCTGGCCGTCCAGGTACAGCATCGCGCTCTGCGTTTCGGGCGCGTCGGCGCGCACGAAGCCGAGCTTGCGCAGATGCGCGAGGCTCTGCTTGTTCTGGGCTTCGAGCTTGCCGGCTTCGAGCTTCATCATGTCGATGCGGTAGCGCAGCTCGGTCGCCGCGAAGGCGTCCCCGGTCTTCTCGATCTGGCGCAGCTGCGCGCCCTTTTCCGTGATGTCGGCCTGCAGGTCGCCGGCGCGCTCCTGTGCGACGACGTAGTCGGCGACCAGCGCGCGCGTCGCGGCGTCGGCGATGTGCGCATCGGTGCCCGAGGTCTTGTGGGCGAAGCCGATCGCGTAGCTGACGAGGGTGGTGACCACGACCGCGATCAGCACGCTCGGCTTCGACAGCAGGCGGACCTTTTGCAGCGCCAGCATCAGAACCAGCGCGAACACCGACATCGCCAGTGTCGGCAGGTGGGTCTGCGACACGTTGCCGAACATCTCCCAGATGTCGACGAGGAAGGAGTCGCTGCGACCCTTGCTGATCCCGAGCAGGAGATCGAGCTGCGACAGCGCGATGATGATCGCCGCGGCATTCATGAAGCCGAGGATCACCGGATGCGAGACGAAATTCACGATGGCGCCGAGCTTGAACGCGCCGAGACTGAACTGGATGACGCCGACCATCAGCGTCAGCAGCAGCGCGAGGCCGATGTATTCCTCGCTGAAGGGGATGGCCAGCGGGGTCAGCGCCGCGGCGGTCATCAGCGAAATGATCGCCACCGGTCCCGTCGCGAGCTGGCGCGACGAGCCCCACAGGGCGCCGAGAATGGCGGGAACCAGCGCGGTGTAGAGGCCGAAGTACACCGGCAGGCCGGACAGCTGCGCGTAGGCCATGGCCTTGGGAACGAGCACCAGCGCACCCGTGATCCCGGCGATCAGGTCTCCGCGCAGCACCAGGCCGTTGAGCGGAAACCAGTGAAGGAACGGGAACAGTCGGTAAAGCAGCGGGTTCATGGCGCAGGGGTCCAGCTTAGTGTTGAGAAAGGAAACTCGTATGTTTCATTATGCAACAGTTTATCCAAAAACCCGGGGAATGCAAAAGGCTTTTTCTATCGCGTGCCCTCGCCGAAGCGTTTCAGCTTGCGCCAGAGCGAGACGCGGTCGATGCCCAGCATCTGCGCGGCCAGCGTCTGGTTGCCATGGGCCTCCTTCAGCACCCACTGGATGTACTCGCGTTCCTGTTCCTCCAGCGACGCCACCCGCCCCTCGCGGCGGCGGAACGCGCGGATGCCGAGGTCGCGCAGATCGTCCGGCAGGTGCGCGGTCTCCAGCGCGTCGCCCTGGCACAGCGCGACGCCGCGCTCGACGACGTTCTCCAGTTCGCGGACGTTGCCGGGAAAGTCGTAGCGCTTCAGCAGGCTGAGGGCGTCGTCGGAGATCGTGCGTACCGCGCGCCCCATCACCGTGGCCGCGCGTTCGAGGAAGTACTGCGCCAGGAGCGGTATGTCCTCGCGCCGCTCGGACAGCGGCGGGATGTGCAGGTTGACCACGTTGAGGCGGAAGTAGAGATCCTGGCGGAACCGGCCGTCCGCCACCCAGTCCTTCATGTTGCGGTTGCTCGCGGCGACGAACCGCACGTCGATCTTCACCGCGCGGGTGCCGCCGACCGGCAGCACCTCGCGCTGCTGGATCACGCGCAGCAGCTTGACCTGCATCGCCGGCGACATCTCGGTGATTTCATCGAGGAAGAGCGTGCCGCCGCTGGCCGCCACCAGCAGCCCGCTCTTGCCGATCGCGCCCGTGAAAGCGCCTTTTTCGTGGCCGAACAACTCGTTCGCCAGCAGCTCCTCGTTGAACGCGCCGCAGTTCACCGCGACGAACGGACCGTCGGGGCGGCCGCTGTGCTCGTGCACGTAGCGCGCGAACAATTCCTTGCCGGTGCCCGATTCGCCGGTGATCAGCACGTTGGCGCCGGTTCCCGCGACCTGGCGCGCCATGTCCATGAGCCTTTGCATGCCGCCGTCGCGGGTGATGATGCGGGTGTGTCCGCCGACCGCCTTCAACTGCTCGCGCAGAGCCTGGTTCTCGCGCTTCAGGCGCACCTTCTCCAGCGCCTCGGCGACGGTCTGGCGCACCTCGTCGAGGCGGAACGGCTTGGAGATGTAGTGAAAGGCGCCGACCTTCATCGCCTCGACCGCCGACTCCAGCGTGGCGTAGCCGGTGATCATGATGACTTCGACGTCGGGGTGGCGCGCCTTGACGTGCTGCAGCAGCTGCATGCCGTCGACCTTGTCCATCTTGAGGTCGGTCAGCACGAGATCGAAGGGCTGCGAGTCGACGAGGTCGAGCGCATGCCGGCCGCTTTGCGTGGCGACGATCTCGTAGCCTTCCCGGGCCAGCACGTGTTCGAGGTTGCGCAGGGCGATCCGCTCGTCGTCGACGAGCAACAGGCGGGCATTCATCCTATGTTCCGCGCCACCGCGGCACGGAAAAACCCGACCGCAAGGGCTTCGCCGTATGCGGAGCGACTCGCCCGCCGGGCGAACGAAGCGCATGCAAGCTTTTGTTTTTGCGGCGTCTCTGCGTGGTTCAACGCTGCTTTTTCCAGGTTCATAAGGCGTCCTTCTGGTCGATCGGCAGGCGGATGCGAAAACGCGCCCCGCCGCCGGGGCGGTTGTCGGCGGCCATGCAGCCGCCGTGCTTCTCGATGATTTCAAAGGCGACGAACAGTCCCAGTCCGCTGCCGTGCCCGACCGGCTTGGTGGTGACGAAAGGGTCGAACACGCGGTCGAGGAGATCCGGCGGAATGCCCGGACCGTCGTCGGCGATCTCGATCTCGACGGCCGCAATTCCCGCGCGGCAGCCGTCGAGGGCCGCGGGGAACTCGCCGTCGCGTTCGCCGGCTTTCAGCCGGTGCGCCGAAATTTCCAGCACCCCGGCGCTGCCCATGGCATCGTAGGCGTTGAGGACGAGGTTGAGGAGCACCTGCTGCAGGCGCGGCCGGTCGGCCACGACGACCAGGCCGGACGGGATGTCCACCCGCACCTCGACCGCCGTCGGGCGCTTGTTCTTGAGGAAGCGCAGCGTCTCCTCGACCAGTTCGAGCAGCGACAGCGGCGCGGGACGGAATTCGCGGTCGCCCGAATAGTCGAGCAGCGCGCGCACGATGCGGCGCGCACGCAGGGTTTCGTCGTCGATGTCGCCGATCAGCTCGCTGCGCAGGGCCGCATCGAGGTCGGGCTCCTCGCGCAGGATCTGCGCCGAAGACGAGATGTTGGACAGCGGATTGTTGAGCTCGTGCGCCACGCCCGAGAGCAGCGTGCCCAGGGACGCCAGCTTTTCCGCGCGCACCAGCGTGTGCTGGCGGCGTTCCAGCTCCTCCAGCACGTGGTTGAAGGCGTCGGTCAGGGAGACGAATTCGCGGTCGCGGCTGTCCGGCGCGAGCCTTTGCAGCTGCCCGCTCGCAACCGCTTCCATGTGCTCTTCCATCGCCTTGAGCGGGCGCGTGACGAGGCGTGCGAGAAAGAATCCGGTCGACACCAGGATGGTCGCCACGGCCGCGAGAAAGTACTTGAAATTCTGCCGGTGCCTGCGGATCGCCAGGTCGACCGCGCGCCGTTCGCGCTGGGAGAGGTGCTCGCCGAGCGTGACGATGCGATAGCCGTCGCCGCGTACCGCCGCTGCGAGGGCTTCGTCGAGCGGCGCCTGGACGTAGGCGCGCATCGCGGCGGCGTAGCTCGCCAGCGCGTCGGCCAGTTGTGCCGCCGTGCCCGGCGCCGCCACGGCGTCGATCACCGCCGCGTCGCGCCGTGCGAGCTCGCGCAGGCGCGCGACGAACCGGCCGTGGTCCCCCAGGTCGGACGCCTGTCCGTAAAGGAAGTAGTTCTTTTCGAAGCGCCGCAGTTCCAGCGTCGCGTCGAACAATTCCGCGATCTTGCCGCCCTCCTGCACCTTGGCCTCGATGCGCGCGAGCTCGAACAGCGCCATGGCCGACAGGCCGACGACCAGCGCCGCGAGCGAGAGATAGGCAAGAGCGATCTTGGCCTGGAGCGATTGCATCGGCGCAGTCTAACCCACCGTTGCAAATTGTAACAACTCCATGCTGATCATCCTCGTGTGTTTATTTTAACTCATTGTTTCAACAGTAAATTATGTATTGGCACGCAACGTGCTTGAGTGACTGCGTCAGATACGTCAAATATTGGTCAACAACGAGTTAAAACCATGTCAAGACTTGCCGTCACGCTCCTCACCCCGCGCACGCCGTACCAGACCTATCTGGAAGAGCGCCTGCAGTCCGCCGCCGGCCTTGGCTGGCGCATGCCGGCGCGCGACCCGCGCGCCTCCGCACCCCGGCCGGCCCACGACGCGAGCCAGGAACGCGCCAGCGCGCCGCCGCTGGCCGAGCCGGCCTGATGTCGCGCCGCGTATTGCTGGCCCTGCGCCCGGTCTCGCCGGTCGAGCGCCTGTTCGGTGCGGGGGCGGCGCTGGCGCGGCGCATGGATGCCGACCTCGAGGTCCTCGCCGACCCCGACCATCCGCACTGGCCGGACATCGTGACCCGCCTCACCGAACTGTCGCGCGGCGGTCTCGGCTGTCGCCTGACACCGATGCCCGGACTCGAGATCCGCCAGGTGGTGGACTACGCGCGCAGCCATGAAGGCATCGTCTCCGTCGTCGTCGGCCGCCCCGCGGCCTGGTCGGGGCCTAACGGCTCGGACCACTGGGCGCGCCTGGAATGCCCGCTCGTCGCCGCGTCGGATGCCCCCGGCCAGCCCGTCGAACCCTGATTTCCCCTTCGTCCACGTACAGAAAGCTTCCCATGATCAAAGACAAGTCCAAACTCGGCCCCGCCCTGCTGTGGGGGGGCATCACCTTCGCGCTCTATTGGATGCTGTTCCGCAATGCCGGCTCGTTCGAACTGCTGGCGCACACCACGCTCGATGCGTGCAGGGTCGGCACCGATTTCTACACCCAGGCCACCCCCGAAACCTGCGCGGCCGAAGGCGGCACCTTCGTCCGGGGCGTGTGGTGGTACGTGTTCGCACCCATCGCCATGGCCTTCGCCCTGTCCTACACCCACGGCAACTTCACCAGCCTGTTCTGGGACGTCGTGGGCCTCAAGGCCAGGAAATAAAATCCGAACAACGAGATCGAAATCATCATGGAACTCATCAATTTCATCGACATCACGCCGCTGACCGCCATCCTCCTGATCCTGGTCGGCTTCGTCGGCGGCATGGTCTCCGGCTTCATCGGCTCCGGCGGCGCGTTCGTGCTCACCCCGGCGATGATGACCCTGGGTGCGCCCGGCATCGTCGCGGTCGCCTCCAACATCTGCCACAAGTTTCCCAAGGCGCTGGTCGGCGCGGTCAAGCGCAACAAGTACGGCCAGGTCGACGTCAAGCTGGGGCTGCTGCTCGGCCTGTTCGCCGAGGCCGGCGTGCTGTTCGGCAAGCACGTGATGACCCACATCAAGAACGCCTTCGGCGCGGTCGGTACCGACCTCTACGTGTCGGCGATGTTCGTCGTCACCCTGGCCATCGTCGGCGGCTTCGTGCTGAAGGACTACCGCAAGCTGAAAGCGCTCGACGACGCCGGCGAGGGCGAGGGCGCCGCGCCGCTCACCCGGCTGGCACGCTGGGTCCAGTCGGTGAACATCCCCGGTACCATGATCTATTCGAAGGCGGCGCAGGCACGGGTGTCGATCCTGTTCCTGGTGCCGATCGGCTTCGCCACCGGCTTTCTCGCCTCGGCGATCGCGGTGGGCGGCTTCATCGGCGTGCCGGCCATGATCTACATTCTCGGCGTACCCGCGATCATGGCCTCCGCCACCGAACTCGTCATCGCCTTCATCATGGGGCTGGGCGGCACCATTTTCTATGGCCTGGAAGGCGTGGTCGACATCCGTCTGGCGATGCTGATCCTGCTGGGCTCGCTGTTCGGCATCCAGGTCGGCGCCATCGGCACCACCTACGTGAAGGACTATCAGGTCAAGTTCACCATGGCGGTGATCATGCTGACCGTGCTGTTCTCGCGCTTTTTCTACATCCCGGGCTATCTGGCGCATCTCGGCATGATCGAACCGCTGGAGGAGGCGACGGTCAAGGTGCTGAAGCTGATCGGCGACGGCGTGCTCGCGCTGGCGCTGATCGTCGGCGCCTGGACGGTGCTTGCCGCCCTCTACAAGGGCATCCACGAGCACCGGAAGCAGCACGCATCGCACACCGACCAGGTGGGCGTGGCGGAGTGAGTCCATCCGCATCCGCGGGCGGGTGATATCATGGAAAGAGCCGGGTACGCCCGGCGCGTTTTCCACCCGCCCCGCCCTGGATGCCATCATGATACGCAGAAACCCCACCGGACACGTGCCCGTGGTGCATGAAACCGCCTTCGTCGATCCCACCGCCATCCTGTGCGGCAAGGTCATCGTCGAGGAAAACGTCTTCATCGGTCCCTACGCGGTCATCCGCGCCGACGAGGTCGACGAGAACGGGGACATGGAGCCGATCGTCATCGGCGCCGACTCCAACATCCAGGACGGCGTGGTGATCCACTGCAAGGGCGGGGGCGGCGTCAACATCGGCCGCGGCACCTCGATCGCGCACCGCTCCATCGTGCATGGCCCCTGCACCGTCGGCGACGACGTGTTCGTCGGCTTCAACTCGGTGCTGTTCAACTGCGTGGTCGGCAGCCATTCCGTGATCCGCCACAACGCCGTGGTGGAGGGCTGCGAGGTGCCAGCGAGCTTTTACATCCCTTCCACCGTCAACATCAAGTCGGACGAGGACCTCGAACGCATCGAACGCGTCACGCCCGACGTCGCCAGCTTCTCGGAAAGCGTCATCGAGGCCAACAAGGAACTGGTGAAGGGCTACAAGCGCATCCGTAACGAGTTCTGAGCGGTCCGCCATGATCGCGGCACTGGAAGCCTGGCGCGCCGGCCTGTTCCACCGGCGTCACGTCCTGCGCAACCTCGGCGCCGGCCTGGTGGTCGGCGTCGTCGCCCTGCCGCTGGCGATGGCTTTCGCGATCGCCAGCGGCGCGCGTCCGGAACAGGGCATCTATACCGGCATCGTCGCCGGCCTGCTCGCTGCGCTGTTCGGCAGTTCGCGGGTGTCGATCAGCGGGCCGACCGGTGCCTTCATCGTCATTCTGGCGGGCATCACCACCAAGTACGGCGTCGAGGGCCTGCAGATCGCCTCGCTGATGGCCGGGCTGATACTGCTGGCCATGGGCCTGGTGAAGCTGGGCGGCATCATTCGCTTCATCCCCACCCCGGTCGTCACCGGTTTCACCTCCGGGATCGCGGTCATCATCTTCGTCGGCCAGTGGAAGGATTTTTTCGGCCTTGCCCCGGCCGCTTCCGGCCACCATTTCCACGAAAAGCTGATCGCCCTCGTCGAGGCGCTGCCCGGCCTGCACCTGCCCACCACGCTGCTCGCACTCGGCGCCCTGCTCATCGTCCTCTTCATGCCGCGCGTGTTGCGGCGCATTCCCAGCCCGCTCGTCGCCATGGTTGCCGCGACGCTGGTGCAGGCGCTCTTCCAGTTCGATGGCGTCGCCACCATCGGCAGCGCCTTCGGCGGCATTCCCGCGGGATTGCCCGAGCTGCATCTGCCGCAGGTCAGCTTCGCGCGCATACTCGAGCTGCTCGGGCCGGCCATCACCATCGCCATGCTCGGCGCGATCGAGTCGCTGCTGTGCGCGGTGGTCGCCGATGGCATGATCGGCACGCGCCACGATCCCAACCAGGAACTGGTCGGCCAGGGGATCGCCAACATCGCGGCGCCGCTCGCCGGCGGCTTCGCCGCCACCGGCGCCATCGCGCGCACCGCCACCAACATCCGCAACGGCGGCGACAGCCCGCTGGCGGGTGTCGTGCATGCGCTGTTTCTGTTCGCGGTGATCGTCGCCCTGGCGCCGCTGGCGGCGCACATTCCGCTGGCCGCGCTGGCCGCGATCCTCTTCATGGTGGCGTGGAACATGAGCGAAGCCCGCCATTTCATCGATCTGCTGCGCCATGCCCCACGCCACGACCGCGCGCTGCTGCTCATCACTTTTCTCCTGACGGTTTTCGCCGATCTGGTGATCGCGGTCAACGTCGGCGTGCTGCTTGCCGCGCTGCTGTTCATGAAGCGGATGAGCGAGACCGTGACCATCGAAGGCGAAAGCGAAACCAGCCTGGCCGGGGTGTGTCCGGTCGATGTGCCGAGGGCGGTGCAGGTCTATTCCATCGACGGGCCGCTGTTCTTTGGCGCCGCCGCCAGCTTCGAGCGCACGCTCGCCGGGCTGCACGACCAGACGCGCGTGCTGATCCTCAGGCTGGGGCAGGTGCCGATCATCGACGCCACCGCCATGCAGGCCCTGACGGATACCACGCGCCGCTTCCAGCAGCGCGGGGTGAGGGTGATGCTGTGCGAGGCGAATCTCCGCATCAACAGAAAACTGCGGAATTTCGGCCTGCTCGCGCGCCTCGGGCAGGCCGATGCGAGCATCAGTCTGGTGGACGCGCTGAACCAGGGGCTGGAGGGGCTGGAGGCGGCGCGGCCGGAAGTCGTGCCCGACTAGCGTAGGCGGCGATGCATGGCGCCCTGGCGCCTAGTCATCCTCGCCGAGTTCCGGGTTCCAGCCTTTCCGCTTCGCCAGCGCCAGCGCCTGCTCGTAGATCTGCGTGTGGCGCGCGCGCAGGTCCGGCGGCAGCCGGCTCGGCAGGTTGGCATACTTGTCCCACTCTTTCTCGATCCGGTCCATCAGCGTCTGCATGCGGCCGAGGTTCCAGCCGGCGCAGTCCTCGGTCTCGGGAATGAAGCCGAACAGCCAGCCGTCGAGCACGACCCGGCCGAGCTGGGTCATGCCGTGGCGGTCGTTGTTGAAGCCGATGTATTTTTCCATGGTCAAAACCTTTTTTGTCCGTGAAGGAATTCAAGTTCGGATCGACTTCCGGACGCACGCCGGCAAGGCGATGACCGGCCCGTTCCGGGCGTCCTTCGCGGGTGGGGAAGTCAACGGGTCAGGCCAGCATACAGCAGCGGCAGCTTCTCCGGGAGGCGCTGCACGTGGTCGACCACCATGTAGTTCTTCTGGCCGAAGATGCGGGACACGTAGTCGTCGGCGCGCGGATCGAGGCTCATGCAGTAGGTGGTGACGCCGTGCCTGGCGTTCTCCTCGACCGCCTTCCTGGCGTCGTGGCGCAGATACTGCGGGTCGCGCACGTCGATGTCCGCGGGTTCGCCGTCGGTGATGACGATCAGCAGCTTCTTCGCCGAACGCTGCAGTTTCAGCTGATGGCCGGCATGGCGGATCGCCGCGCCCATGCGGGTCGACAGCTGGCCGGTCATGCCGGCGAGCCGGGCCTTCGGCACGTCGTCCCAGTGCTGGCCGAAATCCTTGAAGCGATAGTATTCGACATCGTGACGGCCGTCCGAGCAGAAGCCGTGGATGGCGAAGGGGTCGCCCACCTTGCTGATCGCGTCGGCGAGCAGCACGCATGCCTGGCGCGTGAGGTCGAGCACCGAATAGTCCTGGTCCTGCACCATCTCGTTGGTCGATTCCGACAGGTCCAGCAGCACGAGGATGGAGAAGTCGCGCGTCTTCCTCACCGAGCGCATCATGATGCGCGGATCGGGCTGCAGGCCCTGGCGGATGTCGGTGAAGCCGGCGATCGCGGCGTTGATGTCGATCTCGTCGCCGTCCTCGAGCTTCCTGATGCGCTGCACACCCTGTGGCTGCATGGCATCGAGCAGGAACTTCATGCGGTGGATTTCGCGCTTGTATTGCGCGGCGATGTCGTCGATGATCTTCAGGTCGCCGAATGCGGCGCGCTTTTCCAGCACGGTGGCCCAGGCCGGCCGTTCGAGCTGGATCTGGTAGTCCCACTCGGAATAATGGAAGGGATCGGACACCGGCGGCTTGCCTTCCCGCTGGTTGTAGGACTGGCCGCCGCTCGATTCGCCGATGTTCTCGTAGGGAAACAGCTCGCTACCCAGCACCCAGATTTCCTGGGCGTCGTCGCCCGCGGTTTCGACGTCCACCTCGTTGATCATTTCCATCACGCTGACGTGCTTGCGCACCTGCTTGATGGTGTCGTAGCCGGCGGCCGCGGCCCTGGTGAAATCGAATTCCTCGAATTCCCAGAAATAGCGGTTGTCGTCGCGGTAGGGGGCGCTGGGCACGTCCGTGCGGGGATTGAACGCGAGTCTCTTCTCCGCGAGGCGGTGCGCCAGCGTGACACCGATGTCCCACGATATCCGGTTGTCGCCGAGACGCTCGCTCGCCGCGGCGAAAAGCGCACGTCCCTCCGTGATCCATGGATCGTCGTCGACGTGGCCGTCATCGAGCAGCGCGCGCGCGAGGCGGTCGAGGTAATGGCCGACCGTCGCCTGCAACGCGGGCGTCGCGATGTGGAACTGCGCCCACAGTTGCTTCAGGCCGGGAAAGCGGCGGATCGACAGCGTCTCCACGCGCGCGTCCTCGATCGCCGAGATCACCGCCATCTGCAGCGGGTTGAGCGCCTCGGCGGAAATCGGCACTTTCGTTTCCACCATGTGCGCCGCACAGTGCGCGGCGGTCGCGCGATACAGTTCGAGCCCGGATATTCTGTTTTGCGCGGCGGATCGGTCCGGGCTCGGCGTGTGTTCCGCCTCTCCTCGGGAAAGGGCGTGCGGGAGGGGGTGGTCCGTGGGACCGGCGGCAGGAAGGACGAAGTCGTCGAAGGCGTCGGGCAGGTACAGCAGATAATCTTCGATGTAGGGGCGGTAGCCGTCCCGCGATTCGAAGTCGCCGGAGGTCGGGCGCATGAAGAAGTCGCGTGCCCACAGCGCCCGCAGATACATGTTGATGCGGCGCTGGACGTCGACCAGCAGGGTGCCCTTGCGCTCTTTCTGCAGCATCGCCAGCGACTCCCTGGAGTCGAGGCCGAAGTACCTGATCTGCTCCTCGTAATGGGTGCGGTGCGCGTGCGCGCCCCACAGCGCCCAGCGGCGCAGGCCGCCGAGGGTCAGGTGTTCGAGCAGCACGTCCAGCTTGTCCAGCATCGGGCGCACGCCACGAGGCGCCTGTGCGATCAGGGTGTGGATGAATTGCAGGTAGTTGAGGAACAGCTGGGCGTCCGCGAGGCGGTTGGCTGCGGTGGCCGCCGTGGCGAGCAGCAGTTCGATCACCGTTCCCGAGGTCTTCGACGCCAGCAGGAGCGAGGCGGTGGCCAGTTCGCCGACCACGTCCTCGCCGACTTCCTTGGCGACGCGCGGCGCTTCCACGATCCAGGTTTCCACCAGCGAGTCGCCGCGGCCGAGACCGCGGATCGCGGACACGCCCTTCAGGTAATTGTCCAGGCCGCGCGGCGAAAACACCCTCGCCGCCTCGTGCCAGTTGGCGTCCAGCACCGTCCGGCTGTGCTCGGACAGGTCTTCCAGCAGGTCGGCGTAGTCTTCGAGTTTGATGCTCATGATTTCTCGTCCGCGAAATGCGCGAAGGCGCGCGAAGGGAACAACCCGCCTGGTTTGCTTCGCGTCCTTCGCGGATCAATCGATCAGAAGAAGGTACTCACCGCCGCGTCCAGCGCGTCGCGCATGTCCGGATCGTCGGTGATCGGACGCACCAGGGCGACGCGGCACGCGGCCTGCGGGGCGACGTCCCTGGCGATCAGCGAGCCCGCATAGACCAGCATGCGGGTCGACAGGCCTTCGTCGAGGCCGTGCCCCTTGAGGTTGCGGCTGCGCTCGGCGATCGACACCAGCTTGGCGGCGATGTCGGCAGGCACCCCCGACTCGTGGGCGACGATCTCGGTCTCGACGTCGTGCGCCGGATAGGTGAAGTCCAGCCCGCCGAAGCGCTGCTTGGTCGACTGCTTCAGATCCTTCATCAGCGACTGGTAGCCGGGGTTGTAGGAAATCACGATCTGGAAATCGGGGTGGGCGTTGACCAGCTCGCCCTTTTTTTCCAGCGGCAGCACGCGGCGGTTGTCGGTCAGCGGGTGGATCACCACGGTGGTGTCCTGGCGCGCCTCGACGATTTCGTCCAGATAGCAGATGGCGCCGTGGCGGGCGGCGATGGCCAGCGGTCCGTCCTGCCATTCGGTGCCGGAGGCGGAGAGGAGAAAACGGCCGACCAGGTCGGAGGCCGTCATGTCCTCGTTGCAGGCGACGGTGATGAGCGGCTTGCCCAGCCTGTATGCCATGTATTCGACGAAACGCGTCTTGCCGCAACCCGTCGGGCCCTTGAGCATCATCGGCATGCGCACCGAATAGGCGGCCTCGTACAGCTCGACTTCGTCGTCGACGGGACGGTAGTAGGGTTCCTTGGTGATGCGATACTGCTCGATGATCGAACTCATGGCGGTCTCCTGAAAGGATCGGGGATCGGGAAAGGAAAGACGGGAAACGTCGGCGCCGGCGTCATGGGACGGCTCTCGTTTTGCCCTTCGCCAAGAAAAAGCCCCCGCCGCGCTCGTGCGCGGCGGGGGCCGATGCCTCGGTCCGCCGCGTGGCTCAGACGGTCCTGCCGCGGTAGATCACCATCGCCGCGCCCTGGGACTGCCTGAAGTTGTCATAGCCCACCAGGCGCACGTGGTTGTCGGGATTGGCCTTGTGGCAGGCCTCCGCCTCGGCCAGGATCCTGTCCACGTCGGTCTCGCCGAACATGGGCAGCTTCCACATGTACCAGTAGTTGTCCATCAGGTACTGGGGCTCGGTGTGCTCGATGGCCGGGTTCCAGCCCTTCCTGACGATGTATTCCACCTGCTTGCGGATGTTGGCCGCGTCCATGGCGGGCAGGTAGGAGAAGGTCTCGAACTTGCGGCTGGCGGGGTCGCTCAGGCGGGAGTTGTAGTCTTGCATGTCGGTTTCCTTTGCTAGATTCGGTTGCTGGATCCCGGAGCGGGCCTGGGGCGCGTCCGGGACGACCTTGCGTTCAGCGCAGGGTCACTTGTGGGCCACGTCCAGCTTGTCCACGGTATCGAACTCGAACTTGATCTCCTTCCAGGTTTCCATGGCGATCTTCAGTTCGGGGCTGTTGGCGGCGGCGCGGGTCAGCACTTCCTTGCCTTCCTTCTCGATGGCCACGCCCTGGTTGCGGGCTTCCACACAGGCTTCCAGCGCGACGCGGTTGGCGGCGGCGCCGGCGGCGTTGCCCCAGGGGTGGCCCAGGGTGCCGCCGCCGAACTGCAGCACGGAGTCGTCGCCGAAGATGGTCACCAGGGCGGGCATGTGCCACACGTGGATGCCGCCGGAGGCCACGGCGAAGGCGCCGGGCATGGCGCCCCAGTCCTGGTCGAAGAAGATGCCGCGGCTGCGGTCTTCCTTGATGTAGGACTCGCGCAGCAGGTCGATCCAGCCCAGGGTGGCCTCGCGGTCGCCTTCCAGCTTGCCCACCACGGTGCCGGTGTGCAGGTGGTCGCCGCCGGACAGGCGCAGAATCTTGGTCAGCACGCGGAAGTGGATGCCGTGGTGCGGATTGCGGTCGAGCACGGCGTGCATGGCGCGGTGGATGTGCAGCAGCATGCCGTTGTCGCGGCACCAGTTGGCCAGGCCGGTGTTGGCCGTGAAGCCGCCGGTGATGTAGTCGTGCATGATGATGGGCGCGCCGATTTCCTTGGCGTACTCCGCCCGCTTGTACATCTCTTCCGGGGTCGGCGCGGTGACGTTGAGGTAGTGGCCCTTGCGCTCGCCGGTCTCCCGTTCCGACTTCTCGATGGCTTCCATGACGAAGTCGAAGCGCTGGCGCCAGCGCATGAAGGGCTGGCTGTTGACGTTCTCGTCGTCCTTGGTGAAGTCCAGGCCGCCGCGCAGGCACTCGTACACCGCACGGCCGTAGTTCTTGGCGGACAGGCCCAGCTTGGGCTTGATGGTGCAGCCCAGCAGCGGACGGCCGTACTTGTTCATGATGTCGCGCTCCACCTGGATGCCCTGGGGGGGGCCGCCGCAGGTCATGACGTAGGCGATGGGGAAGCGCACGTCCTCCAGGCGCAGGGCGCGCACCGCCTTGAAGCCGAACACGTTGCCCACCAGGGAGGTGAACACGTTCACCACGGAGCCCTCTTCGAACAGGTCGATGGGGTAGGCGATGAAGGCGTAGAAGCAGGTATCGTCGCCGGGCACGTCCTCGATGGCGTAGGCGCGGCCCTTGTAGTAGTCGAGGTCGGTCAGCAGATCGGTCCACACCGTGGTCCAGGTGCCGGTGGAGGATTCGGCGGCCACGGCGGCGGCGGCTTCCTCGCGGTCCACGCCGGGCTGCGGGGTGATCTTGAAACACGCCAGGATGTCGGTGTCCTTGGGGGTGTACTCGGGCATCCAGTAGGTCTGCCGGTATTCTTTGACGCCGGCGCTGTAGGTCTTGACAGCCATGTTGCCTCCTAGCAAAAAAATGGAATCACGCGTCATGGCGGAATGGGTCATGCGCGATGGCTGCATCATGCCCAACCAAAAACATAAATGACAGTCGATTTTGTCTATTTCCAAAATAGACATTAATCTATGGATTGTTCCGAGTCGCCTGCGAGGTTCTTCAAACCCATGCGCCACCACACCACGTTTCGACAGCTCGAAATCTTCGAGGCGATCGCCCGCCTCGGCAGTTTCACGCGTGCCTCCGAAGAGCTTTTCCTCACCCAGCCGACGGTGTCGATGCAGACCAGGAAGCTCACCGACACCATCGGCGTGCCGCTGCTGGAACAGGTCGGCAAGAAGATCCGCCTCACTGCCGATGGCCAGGAACTGGCGCTCGCGGCCCGCGAAATCTTCGACGTCCTCGACCGCTTCACCATGTCGGTCGCCGAGCGCCAGGGCCTGAAGCAGGGCCACCTGAGTCTCATGGCGATCACCACCGCGTCGTATTTCGCGCCACGCCTGCTCGGCGAATTCGCCCGCCTCTATCCCGGCATCGATGTCTCCCTGCGCGTCACCAACAAGGAGCAGGTGCTGGTCAGCATGGCTGAAAATCTCGACGACCTGTACATCCTCGGCCAGCCGCCGGAAGACGTCGACGTCATCGCCGCGCCGATTATGGACAACCCCATCGTCGTGCTCGCCGCGCCTGACCATCCCCTCGCACGCAGGAAAGGAATTTCCCTGCGCGACATCGCGCAGGAGCCTTGGCTCATGCGCGAGAAGGGCTCGGGTACGCGCAACGCCATCGAACGGCGTTTCGCCGAAGCGGAGATCGTTCTGCGCCCGCGCCTGGAACTGGGCAGCAACGAAGCGATCAAGCAGGCCATCCTCGCCGGCCTGGGGATCTCGGCGTTGTCGCATCACACCCTTGCGCTCAACCAGCCGGGGCAGTTCGCGGTGCTCGACGTCGCGGGCTTTCCCATCCGGCGCCACTGGTACGCCGTCTACCCCAAGGGCCGTCCGCTGTCGGTGGTGGCGCGCGCGTTTCTCGACTACCTGCTCGACAAGCACTGAGACAGCGCCGGATTCGCGGCCCGATCGCGCGTGCCGTGCGGGTACGGCGATCCGCGTCGCGTCGCTGGCGGCCGTTCCGCAAACGAAACTGCCCGGCGCCTTGCGGGGCCGGGCAGTCGTGGGCTGGCGCGAAAACCGCTCAGAACTTGTAGTTGAGCGCCGTGTAGATCGAGCGGCCCATGCCGGGAACGGGCGTGCCCCACTGCGGCACCGTGGCGGCCATCATCGATGCCATCATCGTCGTGCCCTGGCCGAGGTAGGCGCCGCCGAGGGGGTGGTAATACAGCCTGTCGAACAGGTTCTCGATGCCGAAGTCGACGCGCACCTGTTTCCACGCATAGCTGCCGCGCAGGTTGACGAGCGTATACCCGGGGGTCTCCATCTCGTTGCGCATGGTCGACGTATCGTCCTTGCGCGCGACCATCACCAGTTCGGCGGCGTTGTCCCAGCCTCCCAGCTTCTGCGTCAGCAGCAGTTTGGCGTTGAGCGGCATGATGTTGTAGAGGCCGTCGCCGGTGTCGCGGTTCTCGCCCTTCGTATAGCTGGCAAGCCCGCTCAGACCGAATTCGCCCGCGCCGGTCTTCGCCAGCGGCAGCTTGCCCGAGAGGTCGAGGCCGTAGATGCGCGCCGACTGGTTGACGAACTTCAGCGTGGTGAACTGGTTGTTCACGAGCACGGTACGCGGCGCGTTGGCGGCGGCGTCCCACTGCACTGCATCGACGTAGTCGGCCACGTGCGTGTAGTAGGGGGTGGCCTTGAATTCCCAGGTACGGTCGGGCGCGTGCCAGTCGAAGGTCGCGGACACCGTGTTGGCCTGTTCCGGCTTGAGATCGAGGTTGCCGACGTAGCCGTTGCCGTCGCCGTACCAGTTCACCATCAGCGCGGGCATCTGCCAGGTCGACCAGGTGTAGCGTTCATGCAGGTTGGGTGAGCGCGTCTTGTGCGCGAAACCGAACTCGATGTCCTGCATGGCGTTTGCCGTGTAGCGGGCGAGCAGGGTCATGTCCCAGTTGTCGTCGTTCTTGCTGTGGTCGCGCGCGTTGAATGCCGCGCTGTCACGCAACTGGTTGCCCGAATCCGGCGCCGCGATCTTGTAGCCGTGCACGTCGCCGGCGTCCATCATCACGCGCTCGTAGCGCAGGCCGGCGATGCTCAGCCATTGCGGCGAATGCTGCTTTTCCCACTCCCCGAACAGCGCCGCGCGGTCGCGTTCGCCGTCCCTGACGTTCCAGAATGTTTCGGGCCACATGCCGGATCCGGAGGCGGGCCACCAGTCGTCGAGGCGATAGCGCTGGTATTCGGCGCCGACGCGCAGCAGATCCTGGATGCCCAGGCCCACCTCGCCCTTGACGACGACGCCGGTGTTCGTGCTCGAGGTATGCATCGGCATGCCCGCGGCACAGGTGGCGCCGATGACGCCGCACGGTGATCCGTCCCAATCCGGGGTGCCGCCCCGATACCAGTATTTCTTGTCCGGTCCGAAGTCCATGACGTGGTCGACGTCCTCGTGATAGACGCGCGCTTCCAGCGTGCCCCAGTCGCGCTCGCCAAGGTAGCGCAGGTTCACGCGCTTCTGCTCGTTGTCCAGCAGGTCCATGCGCTGGTTGGGCCACAATTGCTCGGGCATGTCCTGCAGGCCGAACTTGGCCTCGAAAAGGTGGTTGCCGCCGCGAAAGGCCAGCCCCAGCGTATGGTTGCGCGTGTCATACGCGGTCGAGCCGACCTCGTCGAGCGCCAGGCTGTGTCCGGGACGGCCGGTGAAACCGGGGTCGCCCGCCGGAGTGTAGAGAGAATTCTTGAACTTGCCGCCGGCATCGTAGTTGTCGGATTTGGCGACGGCGCCGGTGTAGGAGATGTTGAAACTCTCGGTCGCGTAGGTGGCGGCGAGATTGCCACCGCGCGCGTTGCCGTTGCTGCGGTAGAAAGCGCCGATTTCACCCTGCGTCAGGGCACCCTGTCCCGGCTCCGCAAAGACGGGCTCGGCGGTCTCGACGACGATCGCTCCGCCGATGCTGTCACCGCCGACGCTGACCGGCGCGAGACCGCTGTATACCCTGAGCGAGCCGACCTGCGACGGATCGAGATAGGACATCGCGGGGTTCATGTGGTTGGGGCAGGCGGACACCAGGTCCATGCCATCGATCTTGACGCGCAGGCGATCGTCGGCGAGGCCGTGGATCGACGGCAGGCTCGACACGCCGCCGGTCCCGTAAAGGCTCACGCCGGGGATGTCGCGCAGCAGGCTGGCGGTGTCGCTGGTGGCGGCGCGGGTCCTCGCGAGATCCGCGGCCTTCCGGACGGCGCTGGTGGAGGGCGTCTCGCTCGTGTCGCGCGTGGCGCTCACGGTCATTTCCGGCAGGGCGGCGGAATCGGCGGCGCGTACCGCGGAGGGGGCGGTGGCCAGTGCGGGCAGGGTCAACGCCACCGCGAGGGCAATGCGCTTGCGGGAGAAATGCATGGGAAGTGCTCCTTGGTGGTTGTAGGTTCAGGGATTCGCTTCGTCTGGCCGTGCTGCACCGAGAAAGACGTGCGATCAGCCGAGGGCTGGATGATCGGACGATTCGAACCGCGTGCCGCAAAGGACGTTCGAATGCTCCTCGCTGGAACTGCCAAATCGACGAACCCATGCTAACGCACTGGGTATCGCATGCGAATGTGGCAAAACGTCGCACCTCACCTCATGGAACCGTTCTGCAATACCTATACAAACCTAGTCATACCTGACTAAATCTGCTGCTTGCTTCCTGTTTCACTGAGGTCGGTTTCGTCGCGCTCTTGCGAGCACGGCCAGCGCCTTCCTCTCCACAGGCTTACACGGTGGAACTCACCGCCATATTCTTCAGGTTGATGGCTGCATTCACATCGCGGTCGTGGATCGAGCCACAGACAGGACATGGCCACTCACGCACCGACAGCGACAAGGCTTCGAGCTTGTGTCCGCAGTCAGAACAGGTTTTGCTGCTGGGGTAAAAACGATCCGCGACCACGATCTGCCCGCCACGCATCCCGGCTTTGTACTCCAGCTGCCGGCGTAGCTCAAAAAAACCCATATCGGAAATCGAACGGGACAGATGGCGATTTCTGACCATCCCTCGCACGTTCAAATCCTCAATACCGATAGTATGAAACCGGCGCGTCAGATTCGTCGTGAGCTGATGCAGGGCATCACCGCGAATCGCCGCAATACGAGCGTGCAGCCTCGCCAGCTTCGCCTTCGCCTTCTTGCGGTTCGCAGAGCCTTTTTGCTTGCGGCTCAGACTGCGAGAGAGTCGTTGTAGACGGGCCAGCAGCGCCTTGTGCGGCTTGGGGCCATCGATGGTTTCTCCCGTGGAGAGCGTTGCCAGTGCCGTAACACCCAAATCCACACCGACCGCGCCTTGGTTTTTGGCTTGGGGCAGATGCGGGCTGTCGGCAGTGTCCACGGTGATGCTGACAAACCAGCGGTCGGCCACACGGGAGATGGTGGCCGACATGATCTTGCCTACAAAGCGCAACGTCTCGCGCATACGCACCCATCCCAGATTAGGGATGCGTATGCGGCAGCCGTCGATGCTGAACTGGTCATTGGTGAGCGTGAAGCGGTCATGCACGCCCTTCTTGCGAAACTGCGGGTATCTGGTGCGGCCTGCAAAGAAGTTTTTGAAGGCATCGCCCAACTGGATGATCGCCATCTGTGGCGCATTCTTCGTGACTTCCAGCATCCACGGGAATTGCTCGCGCTTGATGCTGTTCAGTTGCCGCCGCAAGGCCGCTTGTGTTGGCTTCGGCTGGCTGTTGTCCAGCTTCCAGGCCTCATACTGCCGTTGCCACTCCGCCAGCGCCCAGTTGTAGGCAAAGCGGGCCGTGCCAGCAGCGCGCGCCATGTAGGTGGCCTGCACGTTGTTCAGGTCGAGCGCAATGCGATGGGCGATCAGCATTGCGATTCCTCCACGGCCTTCTTCACACCATCGAGCAGCTTCTGGTTCTTGCGGCTGCGCGAACCATACAGACGGGCAGAGAATACCGTGATGATCTCCAGCACGTCCGTGGCCAAATCCTCTTCAAACGTCGTGTCCTCGCCTTGGTTGAGAATCACAACCTCCACTTGTTTGGCTTCGCAGATGGCAAAAACCAATTCTGCGCCAAAGCGCAGCAACCGATCTTTGTGCGTGATGACCAGCCGCCCGATCTGCCCGTCAATGATGGCCTCCAGCAGCTTCTTGAGCCCCTTCTTGTGATGGTTCATGCCGGAACCCAGATCGGCAATGACCTCGAACGTCCAGCCTTGGCGGGCGCAGTACAGTTCCAGCACTTGCTTTTGGCGTTCCAGATCGTCCTTCTGGTCATGGCTGGAGACGCGGGCGTAGGCCACGGTGCGACGGCTGGCTTCGGCTGCAGCACGGAACAATTCGGGTTTGAGTTTGGCGAGATCGTAGCGGCGGTGGCCGCCCGCCGTGTGTTCGGCAACCAGCTTGCCCGACGCCTCCCATCGGCGCAAAGTCGTGATGGACACGCCCAGCGCCGAAGCGGCTTCACCTATGCCTACGAATCTCTCCATATTGCAGATATTAGCATAGGTTTGATAAGATTAAAATAAATCTGTTCAAGCCCTTGCGCGACGGTCGGCGAGGCAGGCGTGCAGGGCCTCCAGGCAGGATTCGACGTTTGCCGCGCGCGCCGAGTGTCCCATCAGGCCGATGCGCCAGATCCGGCCGGCCATGTCGCCGAGGCCCGCGCCGATTTCCAGGTTGAATTCGTGCAGCAGGCGGGTGCGGACCGCCGCCTCGTCGATCCCCGCGGGCACGAACACCGCGTTCAGCTGCGGCAGGCGCGCCGCCTCGTCGACCACGTACTCCAGGCCGAGGTCCGCGAGGCCGGCCCCGAGCCGTTCGTGCATCGCGCGATGGCGCGCCCACGCGTTTTCCAGGCCTTCCTCCTCCAGCATCACCAGCGACTCGTGCAGCCCGTACATGGGATTGATCGGCGCCGTGTGGTGGTAGGTGCGCCTGCCGGACGACTGCCAGTAGCCGAGCACCAGGTTCAGGTCGAGGAACCAGCTCTGCACCGGCGTGCGGCGCGCCTGGATCTTCGCGACGGCTTTTTCCGAGAACGACACCGGCGACAGGCCGGGCGTGCAGGACAGGCACTTCTGGCTGCCCGAGTAGGCCGCGTCGATGCCCCAGGCGTCGAGCCGCACCGGCGTGCCCGCGAGGCTGGTGACGCAGTCCATGAGGGTGAGCGCGCCATGTTCCTGCGCGATCCGCGCCAGCACCGCGGCGTCGGACTGCGCGCCGGTCGAGGTTTCCGCATGGACGAAGGCCAGCATCCGGGCGTCGGGGTTGGCCTGGAACGCGTCGCGCACCTTCTGCGGATCGACCGGCCGGCCCCAGGCGTCGTCGACCACCACCGGCACGCCGCCGGTGCGCCTGACGTTCTCCAGCATGCGCCCGCCGAACACGCCGTTCCTGCAGACGATGACCTTGTCACCCGGTTCCACCAGGTTGACGAAGCACATCTCCATCCCCGCCGAACCCGGCGCCGACACCGGGAAGGTCAGCGCGTTCCGCGTCTGGAACGCCATCCTGAGCATCGCCTTGATCTGTTCCATCAGATCGACGAAGGCGGGATCGAGGTGGCCGATGGTGGGACGCGCCATCGCGTCGAGCACGCGCTGTGGTACGTCGGACGGGCCGGGGCCCATGAGGATGCGTCGGGGAGGGATGAAGGAAGCGGTCATGACCTTGCCTGTCTTGTGGAAAAAATCAATCAAAACAATGGATTGATTCTACATGATGGCGTGGCCAGCAATGGGTCTCTCTCAGTGGAGCGGCGCCCTCGCCGCGATTGCGGGCGGTGGAACCACTCTCCATCGGGCCGAATCCGGCTTCAAGCGGGCGGTTCGCCCATCAGCGGCCGCATCGCCGTCAGCAGGCTGTTGAAGATGCGCGGATGCTGCTTTTCCTGGGCGGCGAGCATCTGCTTCATCGCGTAGCGCTGCTGTGGCTTGGCGAAGCAGGCGGGACAGTTCTCGAAGATCACCGGCAGGCCGGCGTCGTGCGCGAAGGCGCGGGTCTGCCGCTCGCGCGCGTAGGCGAACGGACGGATGATCCTGAGGTCGCCGGCGTCGTTGACATAATGCGGCGCCATGGTTCGCAGCTTGCCGCCGAAGAACATCGACATCATCAGCGTCTCGGCGAGGTCGTCGAGGTGCTGCGCCAGCGCGACGACGTTGCAGCCCTGTTCGCGCGCGACGCGATAGAGGATGCCGCGCCGCATGCGCGAACAGTAGGCGCAGTAGGAATCGCTGTCCTTCGTCAGCGTCTTCTGCGCGTCCCGGACGATCGGTTGCGATTCCAGGACATACGGCACGCCGAGCGCGGCCATGTAGGGCACGAGCGGCGAGGGGTCGAACTGGTCGGACTGCGGATCCACCGTGCATGCGAGCAGTTCGAATTTCACCGGCGCCTTCCGTTGCAGGTGGCGCAGCGTGTGCAGCAGCGCCAGCGAATCCTTGCCGCCGGACACGCCGAGCAGGATGCGATCGCCCGTGCGGATCATGCGGTAGTCGCCGATCGCACGGCCGGCGGCATGCGCCAGCGTGCGCGAGGGCCTGGCCCAGCCGGGCGTGGCGTCGCCGTTCATGCGGAAAACTGCATCGCGTGCAGGTGCGCGTAGCGGCCCTGCTTCGCCAGCAGGTCGGCATGGGTACCCGTTTCGACGATGCGTCCGCCTTCGAGCACGACGATGCGGTCGGCACGCTCGATGGTCGACAGCCGGTGCGCGATGACGAGCGTGGTGCGGTTGGCGATCAGGGTTTCCAGTGCCGCCTGCACGTGGCGCTCCGACTCGCTGTCGAGCGCCGAGGTCGCCTCGTCGAGGACGAGGATGGGCGCGTTCTTCAGGATGGCGCGCGCGATCGCGATTCGTTGCCGCTGGCCGCCGGACAGGCGCATGCCGTTCTCGCCGATCAGGGTGTCGAGGCCCTCCGGCATGCCCTGGATGAACTCCCACGCGTGCGCCGCGACGCTGGCGGCGCGGATCTCGTCGGGCGTGGCGTCGCGCCGGTTGCCGTAGGCGATGTTGTGCGCCAGGGTATCGTTGAACAGCACGACGTCCTGCGAAACGAGCGCGATGTGGCGGCGCAGGTCCTGCAGGCGCAGTGCGCGCAGATCGACGCCGTCGAGCTCGATGCGGCCGGCGTCGGGATCGTAGAAGCGCGGCACCAGGTTCGCCAGCGTGGTCTTGCCCGAGCCGGACGCGCCGACCAGCGCCACCGTTTCGCCGGCTGCGATGTCGAGCGTGATGCCGGCGAGTGCCGGGACCGTCTTGCCGGCATAGGTGAGGGCGACGTCGTGGAAGACGAGGCGGCCCTCGATGCGATCGAGCGTGCGGGTGCCGCTGTCGCGCTCCGCCTCCTCGTCGAGCAGGGTGAAGATGGTCTCGGCGGCGGCGAGCCCGCGCTGCATCTGGTCGTTCACCGCGGTGAGCCGCTTGAGCGGCGCGAACAGCAGCAGCATGGCCATGAAGAAGGAGACGAAGCCGCCGACCGTGGTGGTGTTTGTGCTGGCCTGGCCGGCGGCGATGTAAACGATGACGGCGAGTGCCAGCGCGGCGATGAACTGGATCACCGGCTCGTACACCGCGTTGGCGGCGACGCGTTTCATCTCGAACAGGCGCGCGTGGTTGGCGGCGTGCCGGAAGCGGCCCTGCTCGTAGGCTTCGCCGCCGTAGAGCTTGACCACGCGGTGGCCACCCACCGCCTCGTCGATCACCTGGGTCAGCTCGCCGATGTTCTGCTGCGCCTTGCGCGACAGTCCGCGCAGGCGTCTGCTGGCAATACGTACCACCCACAGCGTCAGCGGCACCATGCCGAACACGATCAGCGTGAGCTGCCAGTTGAGCCAGAGCAGATAGGCGAGGAGTCCCGCGACGGTGACCGTGTCGCGCACCAGCGTGGTCAGCGAATTGGTCGCCGACTGGGTGACCTGGTTGACGTTGAACGCCAGGTGGGCAATGAGCTGGCCGCTCGGATTCTGGTCGAAATAGCGTGTCGGCAGCGTCATCAGCTTGTCGAACATCGCTGCGCGCAGATCCATCACCAGGCGGCTGCCGACCCACGCCATGCAATAGGTGCTGACGAAGCTGGTGACGCCGCGCACCAGAAAGAGCGCCAGCAGCAGAATCGGCACCCAGCGGATGAAATCGGGATCCTTCGCGACGAAGCCCTCGTCCAGCAGCGGCTTGAACAGCGCCGGCAGCAGCGGCTCGGTGGCGGCGGTGGCGACCAGCGCCACCAGCGACAGCGCGAACATGCGCCAGTGCGGTCTGACGTAACCGAGCAGGCGCAGGTACAGCGTGCGGCTGTCGGATACCTTCATAGCAACAGCAGGGTGGCGAGCCCGAGGAAGATGAAGAAGCCCATGCTGTCGGTGGTGAACGTGAGCAGCACCGACGAACCCATCGCCGGGTCGCGATTCATTTTTTCCAGCGTCACCGGGATGAAGATGCCGGCCAGCGCGGCGACGATGAGGTTGAGCAGCATCGCCAGCGCCATCACGCCGCCGAGCGCCGGACTGTCGTACAGCAGCCAGGCGAACACCGCCACCGCGGTGCCCCACACCAGGCCGTTCAGCAACGCCACGCCGAGCTCCTTGATGATCAGGCGCCGCGCGTTGGCCTGGGTGATCTGGCCGAGCGCCAGGCCGCGCACGATGAGGGCGATGGTCTGGTTGCCGGTGTTGCCGCCGACGCTGGCGATGATCGGCATGAGGGCGGCCAGCGCCGCCAGTTTCTCGATCGAGCCTTCGAACACGCTGATCACGCGCGAGGCGAAAAACGCCGTGGCGAGGTTGACCGACAGCCACAGCCAGCGGTTTTTTGCCGACCGCCACACGGTGGAGAAGAGGTCCTCCTCCTCGCGCAGGCCGGCCATCGAAAGCATGTCGGCGTCGGCCGATTCGCGGATGTAGTCGACCACCGCGTCGACGGTGACGCGGCCGATCAGGCGTCCCTGCGCGTTGACCACCGGCGCCGTCACCAGGTCGTAGCGCTCGAACGCCTGTGATGCTTCGTGCGCCTCGTCCTCGGGATGGAACTTGACGAAGTCATCGACCATCACCGCCGCCACCGATGCTTCCGGATCGCTGGTCAGCAGGCGCTTCAGTGGCAGCACGCCGATGAGCGCCGCCTCGCGGTCGATCACGAACAGCTTGTCCAGCTGGTCGGGCAGTTCGCCCAAGCGGCGCAGGTAGCGCAGCGCGACTTCCAGGCTGACGTCGGCGCGGATCGTCACCATTTCGAAATCCATCAACGCCCCCACCGTGTCCTCCGGATAGGCCAGCGCCGATTGCAGGTGCGCGCGCTTTTGCGCATCGAGCGACGTCAGCAGTTCCTGGATCACGTCCAGCGGCAGGTCCGCCGCGATGTCGGCGATCTCGTCGGTATCGAGCGATTCGGCGGCCGCCAGCAGCTCCGCCTTGTCCATCGCCTGGATCAGCGACTCGCGGACCGAATCGGAGACCTCGACGAGGATTTCGCCGTCGCGCTCGGCCTTGACGAGGTCCCATACCGTGATTCGCTCGTCCAGCGGCAGCGCCTCGAGGATGTAGGCCACGTCTGCCGAGTGCAGCGTATCCAGCTTGTGCTGCAACTCGGCGAGGCTCTGTTCCTGCAGCAGGCTTTCCAATACGTCCCGGCGCGAACCACCCTGGCGGTGCACGGACTCCTCGATCAGCCGCATTTTGGCGAGCAGCGCCTGGACCTGGACAAGATGCGCTTCCAGGCTCTCCTGCGAGGGATTTTCGAGGGCGTCGGTCATGGGGGTGAGGCGATTGAAAAGCCCCGCGATTGTAGCGTGGGATGAAGGCCGGACGCGCGTATCCGTGAAGTTTTACGAGAAATGCGCGGTGCCGGGCCCGCCCGCGCGGCGTACGCGACCGCCTTGCCCGGTACCATGTCCCGCGGTCGGCGCGCCCGTTTCCGGATCGGCGCAGGACACGTTGCGGCGGCCTTTCGTGGTCATGCGCGGCGCGATTGAAAAAGCCCATCCATGGGGACGGGCTTCGGTGCTGCCGCCGGCCTGCCGCAGGACGCGCCCGGGGCGGTGCGCGGAACGTGCCGGGGCGCGACGCGCGGCGGCTAGATCACGCCCTGCGCCAGCATGGCCTCGGCGACCTTGACGAACCCGGCGACGTTGGCGCCGTTCACGTAGCTCACCGTGCCGTCGGGCCGGTGTCCATGCTGCAGGCAGGCGTCGTGGATGCTGCGCATGATGCCCTGCAGGCGGCAATCGACTTCCTCGCGCGGCCAGGATATGCGCATCGCATTCTGGCTCATTTCCAGGCCCGAGGTGGCCACGCCGCCGGCGTTGCCGGCCTTGCTCGGTCCGAACAGGACGCCGTTGCCCTCGAGCATCTTCACGGCATCGGCGGTGGTGGGCATGTTGGCGCCTTCGACCACGCACTTGAGGCCGTTGCCGATGAGGATCTCGGCATCCGTGCGGTCCAGTTCGTTCTGGGTCGCGCAAGGCAGGGCGACGTCGACGGGCACGCGCCATGGCTTGATGCCGGGATGGAACTCGGCGTTGACGCGCGCGGCGTAATCGCTGACGCGGCCGTAGAGATGGTTCTTGACCTCCATCAGTTCGGCGAGCTTCTCCGGCGTGAAGCCGTCCTCGTCGTGGACGGTGCCGCTCGAGTCGGATACCGTCACCACCTTGCCGCCGCGCGCCATGGCCTTCTCGATGGCGTACTGGGCGACGTTGCCGGAGCCGGAGACGGCGACGCGCATGCCTTCGAAGTCCCGTCCATGATGCCTGAGCATTTCTTCGGCGAAGTAGACCGCGCCATAGCCGGTCGCCTCCGGACGCACCAGCGAACCGCCGTAGCTCAGGCCCTTGCCGGTGAACACGCAGTCCGCGCGGTTGCTGAGTTTCTTCATCATGCCGGCCATGTAGCCGACCTCGCGCGCGCCGACGCCGATGTCGCCGGCGGGCACGTCGGTGTCGGCACCGATGTGGCGGTACAGCTCGCTCATGAAGGCCTGGCAGAAACGCATCACTTCACCGGGACTCCTGCCTTTCGGGTCGAAATCGGAGCCGCCTTTGCCGCCGCCCATCGGCAGCGTCGTCAGCGCGTTCTTGAACGTCTGCTCGAAAGCCAGGAACTTGAGGATCGACAGGTTCACCGAGGGATGGAAGCGGATGCCGCCCTTGTAAGGGCCGATCGCCGAGTTGTGCTGGATGCGGTAGGCCCGGTTGACCTGGACGTCGCCATGGTCGTTGACCCAGGCGACGCGGAACATGACCACGCGCTCCGGTTCGATCAGCCGATCGAGCAGTCCGTGCTCGGCGTAGCGCGGATGTTCTTCGATGAACGGCCAGAGGCTTTCCAGCACTTCGGTGACCGCCTGCAGGAATTCGGGCTGTCCCGGATTGCGGTCCGCGACGTGAGCAAGCAGTTCTTCCAGCGAGTTGTATTTCATGATGTAGGTGTCTCTGAAACGGGGTCCGTGTTGCGTTCTTGCCGAACGAAACAGTCTATCACTTTCGCCCCGGCGGCACAGTGGCATGCGCGAGGCAAGCCCCGGTACTGTGGCATTTTTGCAATCGCCCGCCGCGCGGGGTGAGGCGCGGCGCGCCGCGGTCACGGCGGCACCGCGGCGCTTCCCATGTAGCGCGTGATCAGCGCCACCCGCCTCTGGTAGGCGCGTGAATCGCGATGGCGCTCGTACCAGCGCGGATTGGGCACCATCGCCGCCATGCGCGCGGCCTGGTCGCGGCCGAGGTTCGCGGCGGAGGTCCGGTAATGGCGCCGGGCGGCGGCTTCGGCGCCGTAGACGCCGTTGCCCCATTCGATGACGTTCAGATAGACCTCGAGGATGCGCCGCTTGCTCCAGGTGGCTTCGATCATCAGGGTAATGGCGGCCTCCCGTCCCTTGCGGAGGAAGCTGCGCTCGCCGGAAAGGAAGAGGTTCTTGGCGAGCTGCTGGCTGATGGTGGAACCCCCGGCCACGAGCCGGCCTTTTTTCAGGTTCCTTTCGACCGCCTTCTGGATGCCCTCGACGTCGAAGCCGTCGTGTTCCATGAAGCGCGCGTCCTCGGCGGCCACGATCGCGCGTTTCAGGTGGATCGAGATGCGTTCATAGGGAACCCATTCGTGATGCAGCCCGGCGCCGGGGTTCGTTTCCTGCTGGCGCGCGAGGCCGGCGCGCATGAAGGCGGTGGTGCCGGGATCGTGGTCGATCCACCACAGTACGTGCGCGAAGGTCCACAGCTGGTGGAGCAGCAGCAGGCCGAGGGCGAGCGCGACGCCCCGCCCGGCCCAGCCGAGGAGCGTCTTCAGCATGCCGCGCGCAGGCCGGCGATGACGGGGGCGGTGTCCGGGCGCACGCCACGCCAGGCGAGGAACGCCTCGGCGGCCTGCTCGACCAGCATGCCCAGCCCATCCGCGGCGGCGGCGCCGCGTTCGCGTGCGAAGGCGAGGAAGGGCGTATCGCGGCCGTACATCATGTCGTAGGCGAGGCTGCCGGCGGTGAAGAGCGTGGGCGGCAGCGGCGGCAGCTCGCCGGCGAGGCTCGCGGCGGTGGCGTTGACGACGAGATCGAAGGTGCCGCCGAGGGCGTCGAAGCCGCACGCGACGACGCCGCGGCCGAAGAGGTCGGCGAGCGCCTGTGCGCGGGTCGCGGTGCGGTTGGCGATGACCAGGGCGGCCGGCCGCTGCTCCAGCAGGGGCTCGATGACGCCGCGCGCGGCGCCGCCGGCGCCGAGCAGCAGAATGCGCCGGCCCGCGAGGTCGCGCCCGAGGTTGCGCGTGAGGTCGGCGACGAGGCCGGCGCCGTCGGTGTTGTCGCCACGGATCGTGCCGGCGTCGAAGCTCAGCGTGTTGACCGCGCCGGCGCGCTCGGCGCGCGGGCTGAGCGTGTCGGCCAGGCGAAACGCCTCTTCCTTGAACGGCACGGTGACGTTGGCACCGCGCCCGCCGGCGGCGATGAAGACGGCGACGCACGCGCCGAAGCCGTCCTTCGGCGCGAGGATGGCTTCATACGTCATGTCCTGCCCCGTCTGGCGGGCGAAGGCGGCGTGGATCAGCGGCGATTTCGAGTGGGCGATCGGATGCCCGAAAACGGCGTAACGGTCGGTCATGGCGCGCTATTTTAACGCGCGCCTCGCGGGTTCGGCTCGGACTCGATCGCCAGCCGTCGTCCGTATCGCGCCGTCCGCCATCCCGATCCGCCCGTTGCGGGAGCCGTCCCGCGCCTTCCGCGCGAACGCTTCCCGGATTCGGTCTGCGCAAGCCCCGCGCGGCCGCGATTTGCAGCGATCCGGCGCGCGGTTGCTCCGCCCTTGTGGCACAATATTTTCGTTGGCTTTTCACATATGGCGCGGCCGCTGCTGCGTTGGGCGTGCCTGCGGCACGAGGGCCTGTTCCGCCATTTCATTCAAGTTCGAGGAGATTTCAGCATGGCCGTGGCCGATGTGCTCAGAAGAATTCAGGACGAGGAGATCAAGTTCGTCGACCTGCGTTTCACCGATACCCGCGGCAAGGAGCAGCACGTTTCCATTCCGTCGCGCTTCGTCACCGAGGAGTGGTTCGAGGACGGCCACCCCTTCGACGGTTCCTCGATCGCCGGCTGGAAGGGGATCCAGGCCTCCGACATGCTGCTGAAGGCCGATCCCGGGTCGGCCTACGTGGACCCGTTCTTTGACGAACCCACGCTGATCCTGACCTGCGACGTCGCCGAGCCGACCGACGGCAAGGGCTACGAACGCGATCCACGCTCGATCGCCAGGCGCGCCGAGGCCTACCTGAAGTCGACCGCCATCGCCGATACCGCCTATTTCGGTCCCGAGCCCGAGTTCTTCATCTTCGATTCCGTCACCTGGCACGACAACATGTCGGGTTGCGGGGTGAAGATCGAATCCGAGGAGGCCGCCTGGTCGTCCGCCGAGAAATTCGAGCAGCGCAATACCGGCCACCGTCCCGGCATCAAGGGCGGCTATTTCCCGGTGCCGCCGGTCGACAGCCTGCAGGACATCCGTGCCGCCATGGTGCTGGCGCTCGAGGAAGCCGGCGTGCCGGTCGAGGTGTTCCACCACGAGGTGGCCACCGCCGGCCAGTGCGAGATCGGCACCCAGTTCAGCACGCTGACCCGGCGCGCCGACTGGACGCAGATTTTGAAATACGTCGTGCAGAACGTCGCCCATGCCTACGGCAAGACCGCGACCTTCATGCCCAAGCCCATCGTCGGTGACAACGGCTCCGGCATGCACGTCCACATGTCGCTGTGGAAGGACGGCAAGAACCTCTTTGCCGGCAACGGTTACGCGGGGCTGTCCGAGACTGCGCTCTATTACATCGGCGGCGTGATCAGGCATGCCAAGGCGCTCAACGCGATCACCAATCCGTCGACCAACTCCTACAAGCGCCTGGTGCCCGGCTTCGAGGCGCCGGTGATGCTCGCCTACTCGGCGCGCAACCGTTCGGCCTCGATCCGCATCCCGATCGCCGCATCCGACAAGGCCCGGCGTGTCGAGGTGCGCTTCCCGGATCCCACCGCCAACCCGTATCTCGCCTTCAGCGCGCTGATGATGGCGGGCCTCGACGGCATCCAGAACAGGATCCACCCCGGAGATCCCGCCGACAAGGATCTGTACGACCTGCCGCCGGAAGAGAATGCGCGGATTCCGAAGGTCTGCCACAGCCTGGAAATGGCGCTGGAGGAACTCGACCGCGATCGCGAATTCCTCACCCGTGGCGGGGTGTTCACCAACGACACCCTCGACGCCTACATCAGCCTGAAAATGGAAGAGGTCACCCGATTCCGCATGACCACCCATCCGGTCGAGTTCGCGATGTACTATTCCCTGTAGGCGCACGGCCCCGCGGGAACGGGGCCGCGCGGCTGGGACGCTGCTTTTTCAAGTTCCGCGTGCCGTTGGCCGTTAGGAAGGCAGAGGATACGTCCGGAGCCATGCGAACCGCCCTTTTCTTCCTGCTTTCGACACTGCTGCTGCCCGCGGCCCCCGCGCGGGCCGAAATCTACAGGTACGTCGACGAGAATGGCCAGGTGACCTTTACCGACGTCTATCGCAAGGGTGCGCAGAAGATCGAGTTGCCCGGCGCGCCGTCCGCCCTGCCCGCGGGCAGGGGCGGCGCGCCGCGCCGGACGTCGTACACGCCCAGCCCCGCCGATTTCCCCCGCATCGATGCCGCGACGCAGAAACGGCGCGACGACATCCGCCGCCAGGTGCTGGAGGACGAGATCGCCGGCGAGCGCCGCAACGCCGATGAGGCGCGCCGCCAGCTGGTGCTGGGCGAGCGTCCGCAGCCCGGCGAACGGGTGACCGACGCCACCTACCTGGATCGCGTCACCCGGCTGCGCGCAACGCTGCAGCAGCACGAACGGAACGTTTCCGCGATCCAGCGCGAGCTGGCCAATCTCAGATAGGTGCCTGCCCCCCGCGGCGGACACGAAAAAGCCGACCGGCGCCGGCGCGAGCGCAGCCCCCGTGCGGGGTGGCGCGGGAAGCAGGAAAAAGAGCCGCTCAGGCGGCCGATGCGTCCTGCAGCAGCTTCTGGATCTCGCCCTTCTGGTACATGTCGATCATGATGTCGGACCCGCCGATCAGTTCGCCGTTCACGTACAGTTGCGGGAAGGTCGGCCAGTTGGCGTAGTGCTTCAGGTTTTCGAAGATCTCCGGATCCATCAGCACGTTCACGGCGAGAAAGTCCTGTACGCCGCAGGCTTGCAGCACCTGCGCGGCGCGCGCGGAAAAGCCGCACTGCGGGAACTGCGGCGTGCCCTTCATGTACAGCACGATCCTGTTCTGGGTCACTTGTTCGCGGATGCGGTCGAGGGGGGTCATCGCAGCTCCTGAATACCTGACTATACAAGTCAACAATTATACTCCGGTGTGGCGCTGCGTCAAGCGGCGCGGGCCTCGCGCGTGTCCGTGGCGGAAAAAGCCTTGTGCAGCAGATGCGGCAGCAGCAGGCGCGGCGGCATGCGCAGCCAGTGCGCGCGCACGTAGGCGGCGCGGCGCGCGGCGGCGGTGAGGCGGTCTTCGCAACTCGGATGCATGGGCGCCAGCGCGCGGGTGAACATGGCGTCCAGCAGCGCCTGCAGAGGGCGCGCCGGTGCGAAGCGCGCGAGCGCCGCGTCGGCGTCGGCGGGTACCGGCGTGGCGAAAAAATGCCGCACGTAGCGCAGCGCATGGAACAGTGGACGCCCCAGTTCCAGTTCCCCGGCGCGCGCCGCGAGGTGCGGCCAGAAATCCGCCGTGCTGCCGGCGTCACGCAACAGCAGATCGAGATCGGAAAGGTCGCGCAGGCCGTGCGGCAGTTCGCCGTCGTGAAACAGGTGCGCGGCCGCATGCAGGATGCGATCGGTTGCGCACAATACGCGCACGCCGGGGCAATCCTGCACGGCGACGGCCTGCGCGCGCAGGCTGGCGGGATCCGGCCGGCAGCGCGCGGTATCGGGCAGGATGGCGTGATGCACGTCGATCACGGTTGCGCGCCGCGCGTGCTGCAGCGGCGGAATCTCGTGCATCCAGCGACGGTAGTAGCGCTGGTCGTAGGCCGACAGGCCGGTGGCGTGCCAGCCGGCGAGCAGCAGCGCGGATTCGGCGGCGTCCAGCGCCTCGCGCGGCACCAGAATGTCGAGATCGTTGAACAGCCGTCCCTGCGCGGCGGGCAGGCCGGCGGCGACGTAGGCGGCGCCCTTCAGCAGCAGCAGCGGGATGCCGGCGCCATCCAGCGCCTGCTGCACCTGGACGATTTCCCAGCGCACCGCGGTCTGCTGGCGTGCCGCCAGCGTGTCGGCCGCGTCGAAATGCCAGCGTGCCGGGGCGGGAACGGCGTCGGCACAGCCGGCCTGGCGCAGGGCGTGGTGCAGCCGCGAAGTCAGCCCGGCATGGTGCGCCTGGCGCAGCAGGAGATCCCATTCGCCCAGCGAGAAGCCGCGCGCCGCATGCGGCGCGCGCAGCGTGCGCGACAGCAGGTCGGACGCGCTCATCGGGCGCCCTCCGCGGCGAGGCACTCGAACTGCGCCACCGCATCGGCGAGGACGCCATATTCGAAGTCGTAGCAGGCCGCCCGGTCGATCAGCGCACCGCCGACCCGGAAGCCGTCCGCGCCCAGGTGGCTGTAGTTGAACGCGTTCTCGGCGAGGAACATGAAGGTCTGCGCCTTCGAGCGCGGAACGAGACGGGCCGCGGCGCCCGCCTGCCAGCGCGGAAAGATTACCCAGCCGGGACGCGCGGGTTCGTGCTGGCGGCGTACGCTGTCGCGCAGCGGACGCAGGTGCGCCACCGTGCCCTTGAGGGTGTCGCGCGATTCGCGATTGACGAACGCATCCGGGCTGAACGTGCGGATGATGTCGATCGACTGGTTCTTCAGGCTGACCGGGCGCGGCAGGGGATGGACGAGGCCGGTGCGGCGATCGACCAGGGTGAGCTCGTCCGAGAGCAGGCGCCAGCCCGACAGCATCAGCGCCGCGGTCAGGGTGCTCTTGCCCGAGCCGGGCGGCGCGGGAAGGATCGCCACGCGGCCGTTCCTCTCCACCGCCCCGGCGTGGATGATGAGGTACTGGTGGGCGCGCGTCGACACGCACCAGTTGAGTCCCCATTCGAGCATGGGAAAGGCCTGGTCCAGCGGCAGGGGCTTGAACGGCGGCACGCCGTCGACGGTGAAATTCACCTGCGGACGCAGCCAGCGGCGCAGCCCGCGCGGCGGATCGAGCGCGACGTGAAAGTCGGCGAAAGCCTCGTGCGGACTGCGCACCTCGAACTGGCCGTACAGCTGCGCCAGGCCCTCGGCGACGTGGGCAATGCGCGATTGCACCCGCAGCGAGAATGGTCCGGTGCGCATCCACACTCCGGCGCCGGCGAGCTGCCGGCGCAGCTCAGCACGTGGCAGTTGCAGCAGTTTCATTCCGTGGCGGTGGCGTCGCCAGCAGGCCGATGCGATGCAGCCCTGCGAGGCCTTCGTGGACGCTGGCGAGGAATTCCGCTGCGGGCTCGACACCGAACGCCGCCGCGGCGCGTGCGGCGATCGCGGGCGGATCGAGTCCGGGGCCGGCGCGACAGGTCTCGAAAAGAACCAGCGCCAGCGGCGGCAGGTAGTGCGTGTCGCCCGAGGCGACGTCGAAGGCCACCGCCTCGTCGCCCCAGACCCGCAGCAGCCAGTCATGCGGCGGGGCGGTGTGGGGCATGCCTCAGTTGAGCGGGCACCCGCGGTTGTTGAGCATGTCCAGCGAATCCTTCAATGCACCGGGGTTTTTCAGGAAATTGTGCTGGAACAGCGCGATGAGCTCGCCCGCCGTATAGCCGAAATTGATGCCCGGATGGGCGGCGTTGAGCAGTGCGGCAACGGCGTGGAAGCCGAGGTTGGGCGAGATCGGGTCGCGATTGCCGTTGAGGGTCTGCACCACCTCCAGCAGCGTGTAGGGCGTGCCATCGTTGCGCACGTATCGCGTGACGCCGAACACCGCATTGAAGGTGTCGCTGGTGCGGAAGCCGGTCGCCGTCCACGAGCCGAGGTGCTGCTTCTGTTTCCAGTAGCCGGGCGAGCATCCCATGCACGACGCCGTCGGCTGGGACAGGTTGCCCGACATCATGCCCGAGATGCTGCACTGGTTGGCCCATACCGGGCGGCTGGACAGCGTGAACACGGCGGCACCGAGCGCGGCGCCGGCCAGGCGGCGGCGCGAGGGATCGCTCGGCGCGGAGACGGGGGTGCCGGACGTGGGGTCCTGCTCGTCGGGGGTCGGGTCGGCCATGTCGGTTCTCGATCGGTGGGGCGAGTGTTCTTGGAGGAATATCACCAGGCAATACTAGCAATTTTTGCGCCAGCCATGTGACTCGGGCCTGGACGCCTCGTTCCGGACAGTGTCGCCATGAGGCCGGAGCGGGCCCGATGCCTCGTGTGTAAAGTTTTCCGACAGCCTGGCGCCGGTGATGCGCGGCTGGCCCGCAAGATCGGTCCAGGTGGCGGGGGCGGCGAAGCCCGCCGCGTGCAGCAGGCGGCGCACGGCGGTCGCCTGGTCCCGGCCGTGTTCCAGCAGCAGCCACCCGCCGGGCGCGAGATGGGCGGGTGCGGCGGCGGCGAGTGCGCGCAGGTCGTCCAGGCCGTCGCCGCCCGCGGCGAGCGCGGACCGCGGCTCGAAGCGCAGGTCGCCGCGCGCCAGGTGCGGGTCGTCGCGCGCGACGTAGGGCGGGTTGGCGACGATGAGATCGAAGCGCCGACTGCCGAGCGCGGCGAACCAGTCGCTGTCCAGGAATTCGACAGTTGCGTTCAGGATGTCGGCATTGCGGCGCGCGACCGCCAGCGCGGCGGGCGAACGATCGACCGCGGTGATCCGTGCCCGCGGCCGTTCCAGCGCCAGGGTGATGGCGACGCAGCCGCTGCCCGTGCCCAGGTCGAGCACGGACGGCGCTTCAGCGGGCGGCATGCGTTCCAGCGCCAGCTCGACCAGGTGTTCGGTTTCCGGACGCGGGATCAGTACCGCCGGGTCGACTTCGAACGTGCGGCCATAGAATTCGCGCCGACCGGTGATGTAGGCCACCGGCTCGCCAGCCAGCCGGCGCGCCAGCACGGCCTCGAAGCCGGCGCGTGCGGCGGCGTCGGGCGTGTCGGTGGCGTGCGCGACCAGCCACGCCGACGCGGCGTTCCAGGCGTATCCGGCCAGCACACGCGCCTCCAGCCGCGCCTCCCGTGTCGCCAACCCGAGCGCGGCGGCAAGCCGGCGGCTGGCGTCGGCCAGCATGTCGGCCAGCGTCGGCCAGCCCTCTGATCCCTGAGCCTCGATCCCCGATCCCTGCCTATTCACTGGCCAGCGCCGCGAGCTCGTCGGCCTGATGCTCGGCGGCGAGCGCATCGAGCAGCTCGTCGAGCTCGCCGTCCATCATCGCGTCGATCTTGTGCAGCGTGAGGTTGATGCGGTGGTCGGTGATGCGGCCCTGCGGAAAATTGTAGGTGCGAATGCGGTCGGAACGGTCGCCGCTGCCGACGAGCCGCTTGCGGGCGCTTGCCTCGGCGGCCTGCTGCGCCTGGATTTCGCGGTCCTTCAGGCGTGCCGCGAGCACGCTCATCGCCTGCGCGCGATTGCGGTGCTGCGAACGGTCGTCCTGGCATTCGACCACCAGGCCGGTGGGCAGGTGGGTGATGCGCACCGCGGAATCCGTCTTGTTGACGTGCTGGCCGCCCGCACCGGAGGCGCGGAATGTGTCGATCCTCAGTTCGCCGGGGTTGATGTCGATCTCGCCGACCTCATCCGCTTCCGGCATGACCGCCACCGTGCACGCCGAGGTGTGAATGCGGCCCTGCGACTCGGTTTCCGGCACGCGCTGCACGCGATGGCCGCCGGACTCGAATTTCAGGCGCGAGTAGGCGCCCTGGCCGACGATGCGCGCGATGACCTCCTTGTGGCCGCCGACCTCGCCGGGGGTGTCGGACACCAGCTCGACGCGCCAGCCCCGACGCTCGGCGTAGCGGGCGTACATGCGCAGGAGATCGCCGGCGAACAGTGCCGATTCGTCGCCGCCGGTGCCGGCGCGGATTTCGAGGAAGATGTTGCGCTCGTCGTTGGGGTCACGCGGCAGCAGCGCGGTCTGCAGGTCGGTCTCCAGCCGTGCGAGCTTCGCCTCGCCGTCCGCGAGCTCGGCTTCCGCGAGCAGGCGCAGATCGGGATCGGCGAGTAGTTCGCGCGCGCTCTCCCGGTCGGCTGCGGCCTGCCGGTATTGCCGGTACAGCGCCACCACGGGATCGAGATCGGCGCGTTCGCGCGCCAGCCTGCGGAAGCTGTCCATGTCGCCGGCGATTTCCGGCTGCGCCAGAAGGGCGTCGAGTTCGACCAGCCGCTCGTCGGCGCGAGCGAGCTTGTCGGCCAGCGTCGCCTTCATTCGTGATGCAGCCCGTAGAGGTGGCTGATCAGGCGGGCGAGCTCTTCGCGTTCCTCGCGGCCGGCGTGGCTCAGGGCGTGGGTCGGCGCGTGCAGCAGCTTGTTGGACAGTGCCCGCGACATGGCCTCGATGACCACGTGGGGGTCGTTGCCGCGCGCCAGCGCTTTCTGCGCCTTGGCGATCTCGTGGCGCCGATGGCGCTCGGCGGCGTCGCGCAGCGAGCGGATCACCGGCACCAGTTCGCGCCCTTCCATCCAGTGCAGGAAACGCTCCACGCTGGTCTCGATGATCGCCTCCGCCTGGGCCACCTGCGCGACCCGGTTGTCCATGCCTTCCTGCACCACCTGCCCGAGATCGTCCACCGTGTAGAGAAACACGTCGTCCATCTCCCCGGCCTCCGCCTCGACGTCGCGCGGCACCGCGAGGTCGACGATGAAGATCGGCCGGTGGCGGCGCTGCTTGACCGCACGCTCGAGCAGGCCCTTGCCGAGGATGGGTAGTGGACTCGCGGTGGAGGTGACGATGATGTCGTAGTCGGCGAGCTCGTCGGACAACGCGGTGAGCGGGATGGCGCCGGCCTTGAAGCGGTCCGCCAGCGGCCGGGCGCGTTCCACGGTGCGGTTCGCCACGGTCATTCGGCGCGGATGCTGCGCGGCAAAATGGGTGATGCACAGCTCGATCATCTCGCCCGCGCCGATGAACAGGCAGGTCTGTTCGCGGATGCTCGGGAAGATGCGCTCCGCGAGCCGTACCGCCGCGGCGGCCATGGACACCGAATTCGCGCCGATTTCGGTGCTGCTGCGCACTTCCTTGGCGACCGAGAAGGTGCGCTGGAACAGCTTGTGCAGGAGCAGGCCCAGCGTCCCCGCCTTTTCCGCGGTCTGTACCGCCTGTTTCATCTGGCCGAGAATCTGGGTTTCGCCGAGCACCATCGAGTCGAGCCCGGCGGCGACGCGAAACGCGTGCTGCGCGGCCTTCTCGCGCGGCAGCGCATACAGGTAGGGTGCCAGTTCGCGCGGTTCGATGCGGTGGAATTCCGCAAGCCAGGTGCCCACCGTTTCCGGCTCGGGCGAATTGACGTACAGTTCCGTGCGGTTGCAGGTCGACAGGATCGCCACCTCGGTCGCGCGCCGGCTCAACGTCAGGTCGTGCAGGGCATGCTCGAGTTTTTCGGGGCCGAACGCAACCTGCTCGCGGATGGCGAGTGGTGCGGTGTGATGGTTGACCCCGAGGGCGAGTAACTGCATGGCGGCAAGCGGCCGGATTTCGACGTGGGTATTCTAACCGTTGTCAGACCGGACGCGCAGCGAAGCGCAGCCGGTCATAATAGCGTCCGCGATAGAGCAGGCGCCGCCGCCCCGGCGAATCGGCGAACGCCTCGCGGGTGTGCAGCACATTGTTGCATGCCAGTCCCATGCCGGGACGCAGGCGAACCGTCAGGCGGTATTCCGAATCGGCGAGGATTTCCGTGAGCGTGCGGAGCGCCGCGCGCGTGCGCGCGTCGTCGCGCCATGCGATCGAGCGCGTGCGCGCCGTATAGCGCATGCTGAGGAAGCCGCCGGCCGCATCGACCGCGAACACCGCCCCGCCTTGGGCGGGGCGGGCGATGCCGTCCTCGTCCGTGCGCGCCGGGATCGTCATGGCGTCGGGCTGCATCAGTGCGTCGACGTGGTCGGGGTTGGCGTCGCGCAACTGGATGTAGGCGATCTCGTGGTCGAGCAGGCGGTTCTCGCCGCCCGTTTCCGCATCTTGCGCGCAGTGCAGCAGCATGCCGAGGATGCGCCGCTCCGGCGTGTTGTAATAGCCGTCGGTGTGCCAGTTGATCGGCTTGTGGGTGTAGGGGATGAATTCGCCGCGCAGGCCGCCCGCGTCGGCGGCCGGCGTGATGCTGGACAGGCCGTCCTCGTCGGCGAGGTGGTTGCCGTCCAGGCGCAGCAGGCCGAGCTGGCGCGCCAGCCCGTGCGCCAGCGACCTGTCGGCGGCCGGCAGGTGGGAAGCGTCGTAAATCGCCATGTTGGCGCGTGCGCAACGCTCGGCGAGCGCGTCGAACTCGTCCGCCGACAGGCGATGCGGATCCGCCACGCGCACGACCAGGTCGTCGCCGCTGGCGGGGCAGGCGGCGAGTCTGGCATCGCGCCAGGCGCGATAGGTGCCGACGTCGGCGAGATCGAACGGTGAATTCATCGTAAATTCCGCTTGCGGGCCGGGCAGGACGCGAAGCCGAACCGAATGCGGCGCAGCCATGGTTGCGCGCGGCGGGTCCGTAGCGGGATCATTCCGGCGGCAGCATGTCGGGCGATCCGAAGCCGCGCTTGACCGGCGCATTCGACAGCAGGCCCTGGAAGCTCTTCTGCACCGTGCCCATCATCTCCGGCATCTCGATGTCCATGATCTGGTCCATCACCCAGGTCTTGTCGTCGTCACCCATCAGGTCGCGCACCTGCAGGCCGAGAAAGCGCAGCGCCGGAAAGCTCGCCTTGTCGTCCTCGGGAAACTCGAACTCGGCATAGTCGCCGAAGCGGCGATTGAGGAATTCGACGAATTCCGCCTTGAAGTCGCGCTCGCCGTCCGGACCGATTGCTTCCAGGATGCTGTCGCGCATGACCTCGGCGAGCCGCGCGCCCATCGCCTGCAACACCGCCGCGCGGCGTTCGGGTGTCTGCGTGGTGTAGGCCATGCGGTCGCAGTAGTGCAGGAGGAAGGCGACGAACTCGCCGATCAGCTTGAAACCGCGTGCCGGCGTCAGGATGTCGTAGTTCTCGCGACCGAGATTGTCGACCGCCTTGTCGGCGACGCGCCAGATGGTGGAGGCGACCGCGGTGGAGATTTCCTCCGGGCTGCGGTCGCCTTCCTTCTTGAACCAGACGGTCTTGACGCGAACGGGTTTGGCCATGCTTATTCTCCTGTGGCGATGGGGCGCGCGGGATCGGTGATCCACTCGCTCCACGAACCGGGATACAGACGCGATCCGGGCAAGCCGGCGATTTCCATCGCCAGCACGTTGTGGCACGCGGTGACGCCCGAGCCGCACATGTGCAGCACCTGCCAGGCGGGCTTGCCGTTCAGCAGCGCCTGGTAGTTTTCGCGCAGCGCCTCGGGCGGCAGAAAAGTGCCGTCGACGTCGAGATTCTCGTCGAACGGATAATTGATTGCACCGGGCACGTGCCCGGCAACCGGATCGAGCGGTTCGAACTCGCCGGTGAAGCGGCGTTCCGGACGCGCGTCGATGATGAGCTGCTCGCCCGTCCGCGACGCGTGCAGGATGTCGTCCGCGGTGACCACCTGGGTCGGCTCCGGCAGGCAGGCGCACGCGCCGCGCTGCGCCGCGGGCACGATGGCGTCGACCGGGCGCTTCTCGCGCACCCATTTCGGATAGCCGCCATCGAGCAGCGCCACCGCCGGGTGGCCGAGCCAGCGCAGCAGCCACCACAGCCGGACCGCCATCGAGCCGAAACTGTCGTCGTACACCACCACCTGCTTGTTCACCCCCACGCCCCACGCGCACAGCTTCTCGGTCAAATCGTGCGGATCGGGCAGCGGATGGCGCCCCGTCTTCTGTCCGACCGGCGCCGACAGATCGTCGTCCAGATGCACGTAGCGCGCGCCCGGGACGTGCGCCTTGTGGTACGCCGCACGGCCCGCTTCCGTGTCGGTCAGCGTGAAACGGCAGTCCAGCACGACCCAGGCGGGATCGTCCAGATGGGCGGCAAGATCGGCGGTGCTGACGAGCGTGGTCGAAAACATGGGGCGTATCAGGTATCAGATGTCAGGCATCAGATAGCAGGATTGGCCGCCTGATTCCTGATCCCTGATCAGTAGCCGCCCTTGCCGAAAGGCTTGGGCAGGCCGGCGACCTTGGCCGCCTGGCGATTGGGCTGTTGCGGGAAGAGCTCGTACAGCTTCTTCTTCCAGTCGATGCTGTCGTCCTCCTCCATGAGCAGCGCGACCATGTTGCGGAAATTCGGGGTCTGGCCGTCCTCCTGGTAGCGCTCGCGCATGAAACGGACCACGGTCCAGTGGTCGTCGTTCAGTTTCAGGCCTTCGGATTCGGCAATCACCGGCACGATGTCGTCACTGAAGTTCGGCTCGAGCAGAAAACCTTCGTCATCCGTTTCGAACTCGGTACCGCTTGCAACATAAGACATGATTACTCCTTTCGGTTGGGTGGGTCAAAGAACGGCCGGTGCGACCGGCGCGATGGATTTGTGCGGGATGAAGATCCCGCAGCCGAGAAGACGGTTGTGGCCCAGGCCCTCGTCCTGCAGTTCGAGCGACTTGTGCGGCGGCACGTCGTGCAGCATCAGGCTGTGACCGGTGAGCCGTCCGGCCGTGCTCGCGAACGTCTGCTGCCTGCCGCAGACGAAGCCGCAGCGCAGCTCGAAGCGCTCGTCGAGCTCGCGCATCACGTCCTTGACGAACTGTTCCTCGGTCGTGCTGCCGGTGTCGACGAAATGCGCGTACAGGCACGAGAATGGGCTGAACGGGCGGGTCTTGAAGGTGCCGAGCGTCAGCGCGTGGCCTGCCAGATCGAGCGTATGGCCGGCCAGCGCCTGCAGCGCGTCGACGCGCGTCCGGGGTACGCGCAGGAACAGCTTGGCGCGCCGGTTGATGTGGAGCACCGTATCCCCGCTGGTCGATTCGGCACCCTTGAGATGCTGGATGCCGGTCCCCGGATCCTCGTCCAGCCAGGGCACCAGCGGGCGCAGTGCATCCAGCAGCACCTGCGCGCTGTCCGCCGGAATGGTCGCGCCTTCGAGGTCGAACTGCACGTCCACCATGCGCGGCGCGTATTCCTTGGGCTGGCTGTCGGGCCAGGCGTTCCAGCTCATGCCGTGTCCCCGGGTTGGCGCTCCGCCCAGGCCTGCATCAGGCTTGCCCACTGGCGCGCGCTCGCCGGATCGACGTCGAAAATGGTGAAACGCTTGTTCTCGCGGATGCGGATGCGCAGAAACGGCACGCCCCCCGCTTCGTGTTCCAGGTGCTGAAACTCGATTTCCTGGCCGCCGAAAGGCAACCGCATTTTGTCGATGTTCGTGATCTCGGGCATGTCGTCAACTGTTCCTGGCGTGCAAATCCTGCACATGCGGCACCTGCTCCGCGGTTTCAACCCTGATGCTAGGATGGGCGATTATCGCTCCCATGGGGAGTTGCGTTAAGCGCCACATTTTAATATGGTTGCCAATCCGGGTGTGGGCCCGCCGCCTTCGGGAGGCGCGGCCGGTACTGTCGCACCGTTCGAGCGGATCCGACACTCCCGTGTTGGGGCACGCCGACTACGCCATTCGGGTAGGGGGTACCCCCCCTTGATGGGTAGGCTGTTTAACCCATGAGAATGATGGTGGCGCGGCCGGCGCGCGCATAGCATGCAGGCATACCGTTGAGCCCCGGGCTGAGCGGGCATATCGAATGTTCTAGGAGAGATACCGATGGCAAAACAAATGTACGATACCCCCAATCTGGACGAGCTCGAGACTGGCCCCTGGCCCAGCTTCGTGACCGGCCTGAAGCGGTTGGCCAAGGAAAACGACATGATGGTTGACCTTCTGGGTCAGCTGGAGACGTCCTACCGCACCAAGTTCGGCTACTGGAAGGGTGGTACGGTCGGTGTGATCGGCTACGGCGGCGGCGTCATTCCCCGCTTCACCGAGCTGAAGGACGAGAACGGCAGCCCCCTGTTCCCCGAAGCCGCGGAATTCCATACCCTGCGCATCATGCCCCCGGCCGGCATGCACTACTCCTCCGACCTGCTGCGCCAGATGTGCGACGCCTGGCTGGAAAGCGGCGGTTCGGGCCTGATCGCCCTGCACGGCCAGTCCGGCGACATCATGCTCCAGGGCGTGAAGACCGAGAACGTCCAGGTGGCCTTCGACAAGTTCAACGAAATGGGCTTCGACCTCGGCGGTGCCGGACCCGCGCTGCGTACCTCCATGTCGTGCGTCGGCGCCGCGCGCTGCGAGATGTCCTGCTTCGACGAGGCGCGCGCCCTGCGCACCGTCATCAACAACAACATCGACGACATGCACCGTCCGTCGCTGCCCTACAAGTTCAAGTTCAAGTTCTCCGGCTGCCCGAACGACTGCGTCAACTCCATCCAGCGCGCGGACATGGCGGTGATCGGCACCTGGCGCGACAACATCCGCGTCAACGAAGCGCAGGTGCAGGACTACTACAAGGCGCACGGCATGTCCGACCTCGTCAACGACGTGGTCAGCAAGTGTCCCACCAAGGCCATCACCCTGGTGCCCTCCGACAAGGTCCAGGCCAGCGACACCGTGTCGGTCGCCGCGCTCGGCGACGGCAACTCGCTGTGCATCGACAACAAGAACTGCGTCCGCTGCATGCACTGCCTGAACGTCATCCCCGGCGGCCTGCTGCCCGGCAACGACAAGGGCGTGACCATTCTCGTCGGCGGCAAGCGCACCCTGAAGATCGGCGACCTGATGGGCACCGTGGTCGTGCCGTTCATGAAGCTCGAGTCGGACGACGACTTCGAGAAACTGAACGACCTGGGCCGCACCATCATCGACTTCTTCGCCGAGAACGCGCTCGAGCACGAGCGTACCGGTGAAATGATCGAGCGCATCGGTCTGATGAACTTCCTCGAGGGTATCGGCATCGACGTCGATCCCAACATGATCAGTCATCCGCGTACCAACCCCTACATCCGTACGGACGACTGGGACGAAGAAGCGGCCAAGTGGAACGAGCGCAAGCAGTCCGCCGCCTGACGCATTGACCGAGCAGGTCGACACCGTTTCCGGTGTCGACCCTTAAATCTAAATCAGATTTTCCGATCCTACTAAGTTGGAGAAAAGCATGGCTGAAAGAACATGGGAAACCATCGAATCCGGTACTCCGGACCCGATGCCGTTCATGCACCCGGTGATGAAGAAGAACTATGGCAAGTGGGTCTTCCACAGCCATCCGAAACCCGGTGTCCTCTACCACCGCGCCGAGAACGGCGATGAAGTCTGGACCGTCAAGGCCGGCACCCAGCGGCAGATGGACCACTACACCATCCGCAAGCTGGCCGACATCGCCGACCAGTTTGCCGACGGCTTCGTGCGCTTCACCACCCGTTCCAACATCGAGTACATGGTGGCCGACCAGAGCAAGGTCGAGCCTCTGATCAAGACCCTCAGCGACAATGGCTTCCCGGTTGGCGGCACCGCCAACTCGGTGTCCATGATCGCCCACACCCAGGGCTGGCTGCACTGCGACATCCCGGGTTCGGACGCGTCCGGCGCCACCAAGGCCCTGATGGACGAGCTGTATCACGAGTTCACCAACTGCGAGATGCCCAACCGGGTGAAGATGTCCACCTCCTGCTGCGAGATCAACTGCGGCGGCCAGGCCGACATCGCCATCATCATGCAGCACACCAAGCCGCCGAAGATCAACCACGATCTGGTCGCCAACGTGTGCGAGCGTCCCTCCGTGGTGGCGCGCTGTCCGGTCGCGGCGATCCGTCCCGCGCTCGTCAACGGCAAGCCTTCGCTGGAAGTCGACGAGAAGAAGTGCATCTGCTGCGGCGCCTGCTTCCCGCCCTGCCCGCCGATGCAGATCAACGATCCCGAGCATTCCAAGTTCGCCATCTGGGTGGGCGGCAAGAACGCCAACGCCCGCGCCAAGCCGACCTTCCACAAGCTGGTCGCCGCCGGCATCCCGAACAACCCGCCGCGCTGGGTGGAAGTTTCGGAAGTCGTCAAGAAGATCCTCTACACCTACAAGGAAGACGCCCGCTCGTGGGAGCGCCTGTCCGACTGGGTGGAGCGTATCGGCTGGCCGGCGTTCTTCGAGAAAACCGGCCTGCCGTTCACCAAGTATCACATCGATAACTGGCGCGGCAGCCGTGCGACCCTGAACGCCTCCACGCATATCCGTTTCTGACCGATGCGGACACTGCCGCCGTGCCCTGGTCGCGGCGGCAGCTGGATGTAGAACGGCCAGGAACGTTTCTTTCGGAGTTCAACGAGCAATGCAATTCGGCATTCTTATAAACGAAGGGCCATACAACCACCAGGCCAGCGACTCCGCCTATCTCTTCGCCCGCACGGCGATCGAGAAGGGCCACACGATTCCGCGTGTCTTCTTCTATCACGACGGCGTCAACAACTCGACCCGCATGGGCGAGCCGCCGCAGGACGACCGCAACGTGACCACGCGCTGGTCCAAGCTCGCCGAAGAGCACGGTATCGATCTGGTGGTGTGCGTGGCGGCCGCGCTCCGTCGTGGCATCAAGGACGAGCTGCTGGCACCGGGCTTCCGTATTTCCGGTCTGGGCCAGTTGGTGGAAATGGGTATTCAGTACGATCGTCTCGTGACGTTCGGCGATTGAGGAATTGACGAGATGAGCGATATGGATATGGAAGACGACGGCTCCGGCGTCGTCAAGAAATTCATGTTCCTGAACCGCAAGGCGCCGCACGGTACCGTGTACGCGCTGGAAGGCCTGGAGGTGGTGTTGATCACCGCCGCCTTCGATCAGGACGTGAGCCTGGTATTCACCGACGACGGTGTGTATCAGCTGATGAAGGGGATCGACACGAAGGGCATCGAGGTCAAGGATTTCTCCAAGACCTACCGCGCGCTGGACGGCTACGACATCGAGAAGCTCTACGTCGACCGGTCTTCGCTCGATGCGCGCGGGTTGACCGAGGATGATCTGATCGTGGATGTGACCGTGCTCGCCGACGACGAGATGAAAGATCTCATGGACGAGCAGGACGTCGTGGTCAGCTTCTAAAGGGATAGATGGATATGCTGCATATCGTGAACAAATCGGCCACCGAGCGCAGCTCGCTTGACAGCTGCCTCAGGCTGGCCAAAAAGGGTTCTGCCGTTTTGCTGATCGAGGACGCCGTGTACGCTGCGACCAAGGGCGGCGCGGCGGCGACGAAAATCCAGGCGGCGGCGGCTGACCTCAAGATTTACGCGCTCGGGCCGGATCTTGCTGCGCGCGGCATGGCCGGGCGCGTGCTGGATGGCGTCAATGTCGTGGATTACGGTGGTTTTGTGGATCTGGTCGCAGAGCACCGCAACTGCCAGTCTTGGCTGTAACTTTCATTCAAAAGGAGTATTGCTATGCCCATGGTGAACATCGCCGGTAAGGAAGTCGAAGTCGACGAGGAAGGCTATCTGATCGACCTTTCGCAATGGAACGAAGACGTCGCCAAGCACATGGCCGTCGAGGAAAAGGTCGAGATGACCGAGAACCACTGGGAGGTCGTCAATTTCCTGCGTGAATATTACGACGAATATCAGATCGCGCCCGCGGTTCGGGTGCTGACCAAGGCCATCGGCAAGAAACTCGGTCCGGACAAGGGCAACAACAAGTACCTGTACGAACTGTTCCCGTATGGTCCGGCGAAGCAGGCGTGCAAGATCGCCGGCCTGCCGAAGCCGACGGGCTGTATCTGATCGAGCGCGCTCGCGAACCCCGGCCTCGCGTCGGGGGCCGCGGTCACGCCGCACCGTTTCCAGATCGCATGCTGCGCGTGCGATGCGCAAACGGACACGTTGTTGGGGGATAGGTTTTGTCTACGTTGACCATGATTTACGGCGGGATGTTCTACGTCGCCACCCTGGTGCTGGTGGTCGGCCTGGCCTACAAGATTTTCGACTACAGCCGCACGCCCGCGCCGTTGAAGATCCCGACCACGCCGGCGCCGACGACGACGCCGGGCGTCGTGTACCGCATGGGCAAGGAAGTCGTGCTGTTCGAGTCGCTGTTCAAGTCCAACAAATGGATCTGGGTGTTCGGCTGGCTCTTCCACATGGGACTGTTTCTCGTCCTGGCGCGCCACCTGCGCTACTTCACCGAACCGGTGTGGCTCTGGGTCGGCGTCATCCAGCCGTTCGGCAAATATGCCAGCATCATGATGGTGATCGGTCTCGGCGGCCTGCTGGCGCGTCGCTTCCTGGTCGATCGCGTGCGCTACATCTCGACGCCGTCGGACTACCTGATGCTGCTCCTGCTGCTCGGCATCGGCCTGTCCGGCATGCTGATGACCTTCGTCGTCCATACCGACATCGTCGCGCTGAAGGGCTTTTTCATGGGGCTGATGTATTTCGATCTCCAGCCCCTGCCGCAGGATCCCGTCCTGCTGATCCATCTTGCGCTGGTCGCGCTGCTGATGTTGATCTTCCCTCTCAGCAAGCTGTTGCACGTGCCGGGGGTGTTCTTCAGCCCGACCCGCAACCAGGCCGACAACCCGCGCGAGCGTCGCCATCTCGCGGCCTGGGCGGCGCGCTTCGACCAAACCAACTGATGACGCACCGTCGCGCGGCGACGGATACGACAGGCAAGGAAAAAGGACTCGCACGTGGCAGCACCTGAATTCGACATTCCGGAAATCAAGGACGACATCGTGGTTCCCAAGCTGCGGGAAGGGGTGATGTCGCATGTGAAGTCGTTCCCGGCGGCGCCGCCGATCCAGAATTTCCTGGGGTATCCGGGCGAGCTGGCCGACGACTGGAAGGAACGCGCCATCGACAAGATGGGCGACCTGCTCGGCAAGTACCGCTCGCTCAAGGTGTTCCTCGACATCTGCGTGCACTGCGGCGCCTGTACCGACAAGTGCCATTATTATCTCGGCACCTCCGACCCCAGCAACATGCCGGTGGCGCGCCAGGATCTGATGCGCCAGGTCTACCGCCGCTATTTCACCGTCGCCGGCAAGGTCTTCCCCGGCCTGGTGGGGGCGAAGGAACTCACCCGGGAAACCCTGGACCAGTGGTACAACTACTACTACCAATGTTCCGAATGCCGCCGCTGCTCGGTGTTCTGTCCTTACGGCATCGACACCGCGGAGCTCACCATGGCCGGCCGCGAGATTCTCGATCACGTCGGCATCGGGCAGAAGTACACCAACGAGATTCTCGGCAAGGTCATCAAGATCGGTAACAACCTCGGCCTGCCCGGTCCCGCCCTCGCCGACACCCTGGAGGGCCTGGAGGAGGACATGGAGGACGACACCGGCGTGCCGGTGAAAATGCCGCTCGACGTCAAGGGTGCGGAAGTCCTGCTGATCACCCCGTCCGCCGACTTCTTCTCCGAGCCTCACGTCGAATCGCTGATCGGCTATGCGAAAGTGTTCCACGCCGCCGGCATCAGCTGGACACTGTCGTCGCACGCGTCCGAGGCGGGCAACTTCGGCCTGTTCCAGGCCAACTACGAAATGATGCGCAAGGTGGCGATGCGCATTCGCGACGCGGCGCTCGAACTCGGCGTCAAGCGCATCGTCGTCGGCGAGTGCGGCCATGCCTGGCGCGTCGCCTACAGCTTCTGGAACACGCTCACCGGTATCGGCTACGGCGGTAACGATCCGTTCTCGATCGAGCTGCAGAAGCAGCTCGATCCCAACTATCCTCAGCCGCAGCACATCTGCGAATTGACCAACGACCTGATCAAGCAGGGCAGGATCAAGGTCGACCCGTCGGCCAACGACGATCTCGTGGTCACCTTCCACGATTCCTGCAACGTCGCGCGCGCCTCGCGCATGGGGACCGAACCCGGCGGCCAGTTCGACATTCCGCGCGAGCTGATCCGCGCCGTGGTCAACAACTTCCACGACATGGCCGACGGCACCATCCGCGAAGCCACGTTCTGCTGCGGCGGCGGCGGCGGCCTGCTCACCGACGACCTCATGGAGGTCCGCGTCAAGGGCGCCCTGCCGCGCGCCACGGCGCTGAACAACGTAGTCAAGGAAAGCCAGGTCAACTTCCTGGCCCTGATCTGTGCCATCTGCAAGGCGCAATTCACCAAGGTTCTGCCCAAGTACGGTTTCGACATGAGCATGGTGGGCGGCGTGCACCAACTGGTCAGCAAGGCGATCAAGCTGGATTGATCGCGCTGAGTAAACACTTCATTTGTAGGCGTTAGGAGAAACAACATGGCTGTCACGACCAACAAAGCAGCAAAGACCGAAGGCATGACATGGCGTCGCTTCAAGGACGGCGAGAGCGAAGCCGACTACCGCTCGGGCCAGGAAATGATCTTCCAGGCGAGCTGGACGCATAAATGTCCCGAGTACGTGCTCTCCACGCCGCCCTGCCAGGCCGCATGTCCGGCCGGCGAAGACATTCGCGGTTACCTCAACATCGCCCGCGGCATGGAAAAGCCGCCGGCAGGGATGCCCTGGCAGGAATTCGCCTGGCGCCGTCTGACCGAGGCGAACCCCTTTCCCGCCGTCATGGGCCGCGTCTGCCCTGCACCCTGCGAAACCGGATGCAACCGCAACATGGTCGAGGATCACGTCGGCATCAACTCGGTCGAGCACTTCCTCGGCGACTGGGCCAACGAGAACAACATGACGTTCCAGGCCAAGGCCGCGGAGACCGGCAAGAAAGTCGCCATCATCGGCGCCGGCCCGGCTGGACTTGCCGCAGCGTATCAGTTGCGCCTGCGCGGCCACAGCGCCACCATTTTCGACGAGCACGAGGAGCTCGGCGGCATGATGCGTTATGGCATTCCCGGATTCCGCACACCGCGCGAAATGCTCGATGCCGAAATCAACCGCATCATCGCCATGGGCGTCGAAACCCGCCTCAAGACCCGCGTCGGCAGTGACGTCAGCTTCGAGGAACTCGACAAGAACTTCGATGCCATCTTTCTTGCGATGGGAGCGCAGGCCGGCCGTCCGCTGCCCGTTCCCGGCGCCGAGGCACCGAACTGCGTAACCGCGGTGGCCTTCCTGCGCGCGTTCAACGAAGGCCGCCTGCAGCACGTCGGCAACCGCGTGGTGGTCATCGGCGGCGGCGACACCTCCATCGACGTGGCGACCGTCGCGCGCCGCCTCGGCAACGTCACCAAGGGCGGCACCCGTGACGACCGCCCCGAGGCGGTCATCTCCGGCCACATGGCGTCCGACGTCGCCTCGATTTCCGCCCGTGAAGGCGCCGAGGTGGTGCTCGTCTCGCGTGCCACCATCGAAAAGATGAATGCCAACAAAGCCGAAATCGAGCATGCCCAGCAGGAAGGCATCGAGATCGTCGGCGGCGTGACGCCGATCGCCATCGTCGTCGGTCCCGACGGCCGTGCGACCGCCCTGCGCGTCGCCGAATTCACCGTCGAAGGCAAGGAGACCAAGATCGTCGCCGGTAGCGAGCGCGACATCCCGGGTGATCTGATCGTCTCGGCGATCGGCCAGGGCGTCGACTTCACCGGCCTTGAGCAGTTCAACAACAACAACGGTCTGATTCGCGCCGACAAGAACTATCGCTTTCCCAACAATGAGAAAGTGTTCGTCGGTGGCGACGTGATCCGTCCGCATCTGCTGACCACCGCCATCGGCCACGCGGCGATCGCCGTCGACGGAATCGATGCCTTCTTGCGTGGCGAGGAACTCGACCGGCGTCCCAAGGTCGACGTGCATCACTTCGATGAGTTGCGCAAGTGGCTCGAGACGGGCCACGACTATGGCGAGATTCACGGTGAGGTCTGGGGCACCTCGGCGCGCAAGGACGTACTCCACAACTTCGAGGACCGCTCGCATCGGCACGTCATTCCGCATAGCGAACTGTTTCTCGGCCACTTCCCCAACGTGGAGCGCAACCACCGCGAAGTGACGGTCCTCGACCAGCAGACCGCCCTGGGCAACTTCGAAGAGCGCCTGCATGGTCTGGCCGAGCAGCAGACGATCGACGAGGCGAAGCGCTGCATGTCCTGCGGCTTGTGTTTCGAGTGCGACAACTGCATCATTTATTGCCCGCAGACCGCGGTATTCAAGGTCAAGAAGAAGGACAACCCCACCGTGGGCCGGTACGTCGACACCGACTACACCAAGTGCATCGGCTGTCACATCTGCGCCGACGTCTGCCCGACCGGCTACATCGTCATGGGCATGGGTGAGTGAACGTGGCAGGCAAGATGAAAAGCCTGCTGGCGCTGGGTGCGGTCGTGCTGACGACCGCCGCCCTGGCCTGGGCCGGTGCCGACGCACAGCCCAAGGCCGGCGGTGCCCCCAAGCCGGTGATCACCAAGGCGGCAAAGGGCGAGCGCTGCGTGGAAGACACCGATTACATGCGGCGCAACCACATGAATCTGCTGCTGGTTCACCGCGACCGGACGGTGCTGCAGGGTATCCGCACCAAACAGCACAGTCTCAAGGGGTGCATCGATTGCCACGCCAGCGAGACAACCGGCAGCGTGGCCGCGGCCAAGGATGATTTCTGCGTGAGTTGCCACAGCTACGCCGCGGTGAAGATCGACTGCTTCGAGTGCCACTCGACCAAGCCGCAGGGCGCGCCCGCGATGCAGGCGCGGACCGGCGGTGCCGGACACGGGCTTGTGCCGGTCGCGGCCACGACGATACCTGGGGACGACATGCCTGGGATGACCCAATGAGCGAACTGAACACCAAGACCGAACATGCACCGGCGTCGTCCGAGCGACGCCGCTTCGTCGGCGCCGCTTCGGCGGCCGCCGCCGGCCTGGCGATCGCGCCGGGCGTCATGCTCTACGAAGTTGCCAACGCCCGCCCGGAGGACCAGCCGGCCAGCAGCGCCGTGCGCTGGGGCATGCTGATCGACGCGACGCGCTGCGCCAGCGGCTGCTCCGACTGCGTGTCGGCCTGCAGTACCGAGAACGGCTGGACGCCGGTGGCGGAAAGCAAGCATCCGCGCCAGGCGCCGCAATGGATTCGCAAGCTGCAGCTGGAAGACCCGCTGACCCAGGCGCAGATCAACCTGCCGATGCTGTGCCAGCATTGCGCGGAGCCGCCCTGCGTCGACGTCTGCCCGACCGGCGCGTCGTTCAAGCGTGCCGACGGCATCGTCCTGGTCAACCGCCACACCTGCATCGGCTGCCGCTACTGCATGATGGCGTGCCCGTACAAGGCGCGCTCCCTGGTGCACGAGCCGCTCAACGATACGCAGAAGCCCGACGTGCCGCGCGGCATGGGCTGTGTCGAGGCCTGCACCTTCTGCGTGCAGAAGGTCGATCGTGGCGACGGCACCACCGCGTGCGCCGAGGCGTGCGCCGCGGCGGGTCACCACGCGATCCTGTTCGGCGACCTCAACGATCCCGAGAGCGAGGTCTCGAAGCGGCTGCGCGAACTGCCGACCAAGCAGGTGCGCGCCGACCTCAAGCTCAATCTCGGCGTTCGCTATCACGGAATCTAAGACAACATGGCAAGCATCACCTTCCGCGAAGTTGAAGGCAGCAGCCTGAAATACTGGCTGCTGTTCGGGGCACTCGGCCTCTTCGTCCTGTTCGGCGCCCTCGCCTGGAACACCATGCACCACCACGGCCACGTGATAACCGGCATGGACAACCAGATCGTGTGGGGCCTGCCGCACGTGTTCGCGGTGTTCCTCATCGTCGCCGCCTCCGGCGCGCTGAACGTCGCCTCCATCGCGTCGGTGTTCAACAAGCCGATGTACAAGCCCCTCGCGCCCCTGTCGGCGATCCTCTCGCTGGCGCTGCTGGCGGGCGGCCTGCTCGTCCTCGTGCTCGATCTCGGCCGCTCCGACCGCCTCACCGTGGCGATGACGAATTTCAACCTGAAGTCGATGTTCACCTGGAACGTGTTCCTCTATTCCGGGTTCTTCGCGCTGGTCGGCATCTACCTGTGGACCATGCTCGACCGCAGCGTCAAGGCCTACTCCAAGGCTGCCGGCACCGCGGCGTTCCTGTGGCGCCTGACGCTGACCACCGGTACCGGCTCGCTGTTCGGCTTTCTCATCTCGCGCGAACTGTACGGCACCGCGGTGATGGCGCCGATGTTCGTCATCATGTCGTTTTCCTATGGCCTGGCGATCTATCTGATGGTGCTGGCCGCGGCCTACAACTGGACCGGCCGCGCACTCGGCGACGCCGTGATGGGGCGCCTGAAGACGCTGCTCGCGGTGTTCGTCGCCGCGGTGCTGTACTTCGTCGTCGTGCATCACCTGACCAGCCTCTACTTCACCAAGGAACACGCCGTCGAGGCCTTCATCCTGCGCGACGGCGGCACGATCACCAACCTGTTCTGGATCGGGCAGATCGTCATCGGCGGCGTGATTCCGCTGCTGATCCTGCTGACCGCGCTGGGTCGCCAGCGTCTCTGGCTCATGGTCGCGTGCGCCCTGGTTGCGCTTGGCGGCATCGCGCAGATGTACGTGACGATCATCGGTGCGCAGGCGTATCCGCTCGACATGTTTCCCGGCATGACCGTCAGCAGCAGCTTTTTCGACGGCGAAATCCATTCCTACAGCCCCAGCACCCCGGAAATCTTCCTCGGCCTGGGCGGCGTGGCGGTCGCGTTGCTGATGACCCTGTTCGCCGTGAAGGTGCTGCGTCTGCTGCCCGTCAGCCTCGATGACGCCACGGTCGCCGCGCTGGACACGCACTGATTCCCGTCAGGCGCCGGGCGACCGCCCGGTGCCGACGCTTCCGGCATGACTCCGGCGCCTCAGTCGAATTCCACCGAACCACGCGGGGTGCCGATGCCCCGCGTGTTCATTTCCGCGGCCCACAAGTCCTCGGGCAAGACCACGCTCACCCTGGGTCTGGCGGCCGCGCTGCATGGGCGTGGCCACGCCGTGCAGCCGTTCAAGAAGGGGCCGGACTACATCGATCCGCAATGGCTGGAGATGGCCGCCGCGCGACCCTGTTACAACCTCGATTTCCACATGATGCGGCACGACGAGATCGAGCGGCAGTTCGCGCGTGCGGCGGCGGGTGCGCGACTGAGCCTCATCGAGGGCAACAAGGGGCTGTACGACGGCCTGAGCCTGAACGGGAGCAACAGCAATGCCGCCCTGGCCAAGCTGCTCGGCGTCCCGGTCGTGCTGGTGATCGACGCGCGCGGCATGACGCGCGGCGTGGCGCCGCTGATCCTCGGCTATCAGGCCTTCGACTGCGACATCCGCATCGCCGGAGTGATCCTCAACAAGCTCGGTGGGAGCCGGCACGAATCCAAGCTGCGCGCGGTGATCGAGCACTATACCGACGCCGAGGTGATCGGCGCGGTGCAGCACGACCCGGCGATGCAGATCACCGAACGCCACCTTGGGCTCGTGCCGGCCAACGAGCAGGACGCGGCGCGGGCGCGCATCCGCCACGTGGGCGAACGCGTCGCCGCCCAGGTCGATCTCGAGGCTTTGCTTGCCATCGCCGATGGCGCACCGCCGCGGCCGCCGCCGCCGCCGGCCGCGGCGCCTCCGGCGGGGGCGCCGGTGCGGCTGGCGATCGCGCGTGACGCGGCGTTCGGGTTCTACTACAGCGAGGACCTCGACGCGCTGCGTGCCGCCGGCGCCGAACTCGTGCCGTTCGACACGCTCGCCGCGGCGGCGCTGCCGCCCGGCGTCGACGGCCTCATCATCGGTGGCGGCTTTCCCGAGGTGTTCATGGCCGAGCTGGAGGCCAACGCTGCGCTGCGCGCCGACATCCGCACCGCGATCGGCGCGGGCCTTCCCACCTACGCCGAATGCGGCGGCCTCATGTACCTGTCGCGCAGCCTGGCGTGGCAGGGGCGGACGCGGCAGATGGCCGGCGCGGTCCCGGGCGATACGGTGATGCACGAGCGGCCGGTGGGGCGGGGCTACGCACGGCTCGAACCCACGGCGGACGCGTGCTGGGGGGAGCGCCACAGCATCCCGGCGCACGAATTTCACTATTCGAGCTTGGAAAACCTGCCAGCCGACTCCACCTTCGCCTACAGGGTCACCCGCGGCCATGGCATTGATGGCGTCCACGACGGCTACCAGCGGCATAACCTGCTGGCCAGCTACGTGCACCGCCGCGGCGCGGGGGAGCAAGGCTGGATCACACCGTTTCTGAACCAGGTGCGCGCGCACAAGGCCCGTGCGCGCGCCCACACCCAAGGACTCACATGATCAAGATCACCGACGCGGCCGCCGAGCAGATTCGTGCCGCCGCCCTGAATCCCGACGTCGCCGGCATGGTGCTGCGCATTGCCGCCTACCAGGACGAGGACGGCGACGTCAATTTCGGCATGGGCTTCGACCAGGAGCGCGAGGCCGACGAGCAGCTCATCGTCAACGGCATCCAGTTGCTGATCTCGATGCCGAGCACGCCTTTCCTGCAGGGCGTGACCCTCGATTTCGTCGAGATGAGCCCGGGCGACATGCGCTACATCTTCATTCCGCCCTATTCCGCGGAACCCGAGGAACCCGGCGCGGACGCGCCCGCCGCAGAGTGACCATGAACTACCTGCCCATCTTCCTCGACCTGCGCGGCCGCACGACGCTGGTGGTCGGCGGCTCAGAGATCGCCGCGCGCAAGAGCGAGCTGCTGCTGCGCGCCGGCGCGCACGTCGACGTCGCTGCGCCGGCGCTGCACGAGAGCTTCGCGCGCCTGCCGGGCGCCGAGCGCGTGCGCCGCGTCGCCGACGCCTTCCATGCCGACCTCCTGGACGGCAAGGATGCGGTGATCGTCGTCGCCGAGGACGCGGCGGCCGCCCGCGTGGTGGCGGAAGCCGCCCGCGCCCGCCACGTGCCGGTCAATGTCGCCGACACGCCGGCACTGTGCAGCTTCATCCTGCCCTCGATCATCGACCGTTCGCCGATCATGGTGGCGGTGTCCAGCGGCGGCGAGTCGCCGGTGCTCGCGCGTCTTCTGCGCGCGCGCCTCGAAACCCTGATTCCCGCCGCCTACGGCCGCCTCGGCGCGCTGGCGTCGCGCTACCGCGAGCGCGTGCGGGCGGCCATCGCGCCGGCGCAGCGCCGCGCGTTCTGGGAACAGGCGTTCACGTCGCCGATCGCGGAAATGGTGTTCGCCGGCCGCGACGCCGACGCCGAGCGCCAGCTCGTCGAGATGATCGCCGACGGTGCGCAGCACGACATCAGCCGCGGCGAGGTGTACCTGGTCGGTGCCGGACCCGGCAATCCGGACCTGCTTACGTTCCGCGCGCTGCGCCTGATGCAGCAGGCCGACGTCATCGTCTACGACAGGCTGGTGTCGCCGCCCATCCTCGACATGTGCCGGCGCGACGCCGAGCGCGTCTACGTCGGCAAGGAGCGCGACGACCATGCGGTACCGCAGGAGGAGATCAACCTGATGCTGGTGCGCCTGGCCAAGGAGGGCAAGCGCACCCTGCGCCTGAAAGGCGGCGACCCCTTCATCTTCGGCCGTGGCGGCGAGGAGATCGAGACCCTGGTCGAGCATGGCGTGCCGTTTCAGGTGGTGCCGGGCATCACCGCCGCGGCGGGCGTGGCGTCCTACGCGGGGATTCCGCTCACCCACCGTGATTACGCGCATTCGGTCGCCTTCGTCACCGGCCACCTGAAGGAAAACACCTTCAACCTGAACTGGGAAGGCATCGCGCGGCGCGACCAGACCATCGTCATCTACATGGGCCTGAAGGGGCTGCCGCGATTGTGCGAATCGCTCATCGAGCACGGCTTGCCGACCGATACGCCGGCGGCGATCGTGCAGCATGGCACGCAGCCCACCCAGCGCGTGGTGACCGGCGACCTCGGCAGCCTTCCGGCGCTCGCCGACGCGGCGCGGCTGAAGGCGCCGACGCTCATCATCGTCGGCCAGGTCGTCAGGCTGCGCGAGAAACTCAACTGGTATCAGCCGCAGCCGGACGCCGGACAGCCCTCCGCCACGCCATTGGAAGCGCCCGGCCACCTGGCCTGACGTGGACACGCCTCCGCAATTGGTGGATCGCGCGGCCATCCTCGGCGCGGTGGCGCGCCTGCGCGCGGCAGGCGGGCACATCGCCCCGGTGGTGTGGCGGGACCGTCCGGCCTGGCTCAAGCTCACCCTGCCGCAGCCGCCGGCCTGGCGTTATCGGCTGCTCGCCGGCATGGCGCGCCTGCTCGGGCAGCCCGCCCTGCAACCGTTGCGGCCGCACGGCGGCGAGCACGGCCTGCGCATCGAGGCCGCGCGCATCCGCGCGCTCGGTGCTGCCGGCCTGCGCGTGCCCGAGCTGTTCGACAGCGGCGCGGACTGGCTGCTGCTGTCCGACCTGGGCCAGGTGACACTGGAGCAGCAGATCCGCCAGGCGGCGCCCGAGGCGCGTCTCGGGCACTGGCAGTGCGGTGCCGACTACATTCTGCAGGCGCACCGCGCCAGCCAGTATCTCAGTCAGGCCTTCTCGCGCAATTTCGTCTGGGCGTCCGCGACCGGTCTTGGCGCCATCGACTTCGAGGATGACGCGCTCGCGGCGATGCCGCTTGCCGACGCGCAGGTGCGCGATTGGCTGCCGTACCTGTTTTCCACTGCCGTGTACTTTGCCGACCGCCTGCCGCAACTGTGCGCCGCGCTCGATGCCGCCCTGGCGAACGAACGTCCCGCGGTGCGCGCCGGGGTGCGCCGTGCCCTGCGGCGCACCGCCTGGCTGCGCCACCTGCGCCGGTTGCCGCGGCGGATGATGCGGCGCGACGTTGCCAAGACGCGCTGGTTCGGCGAACTGGCGCGCCACTGCACGCGGCGCTGAGCCCGGGCGGCGCACGGCGGGAGGCGGGGAGAGGGGCTAGAATACCGGCATTGCTCTCCCGGACATTCGTCATGACGTCTTCACTGACCCTCGACGGCAACGAAGCCGTCGCGCGCATCGCCTACCTCGGCAGCGAGGTGATCGCCATCTATCCCATCACGCCCGCGTCGAGCATGGGCGAGTGGGCCGACGAGTGGGCGGCGCAGGGACGGCCCAACCTGTGGGGCGCGGTGCCGACGATCATCGAGATGCAGTCCGAGGCGGGCGCGGCGGGCACCCTGCACGGCGCGCTCACCTCCGGCGCGCTGGCGACCAGCTTCACCGCCAGCCAGGGCCTGCTGCTGATGATCCCCAACCTGTACAAGATCGCCGGCGAGCTCACGCCCATGGTGCTGCACGTCGCCGCCCGCGCCATCGCCACGCATGCGCTGTCGATCTTCGGCGACCATTCCGACGTCATGGCGTGCCGCGCCACCGGCTGCGCGCTGCTCGCGTCGAATTCGCCGCAGGAGGCGCAGGATTTCGCCGCCATTGCGCAGGCGGCGACCCTGGCCGGGCGCATTCCGCTGATCCATTTCATGGACGGCTTTCGCACGTCGCACGAGGTGGCGAAGATCGACGCGCTCGACGCCGACGCGGTGGCGGCGATGCTGGATGCGGCACACATCGCCGAGCACCGCGCACGCGCGCTGTCGCCCGAGCACCCGGTATTGCGCGGCACCTCGCAGAACCCCGACGTGTTCTTCCAGTCGCGCGAACGCGCCAACCCCTTCTACGACGCCTTTCCACAGGCGGTGCAGGCGGCGATGGACCGCTTCGGCGCGCTCACCGGGCGCGCCTATCGCCTGTTCGACTACGTCGGCGCGGCGGATGCCGAACGGGTGGTCGTGCTGATGGGCTCGGGCGCCGAGACCGCGCACGAGACGGTCGAGCATCTCGTCGCGCGCGGTGAAAAAGTCGGCGTCGTCAAGGTGCGCCTGTACCGGCCGTTCGCCGCCGCTGCGCTGCTCGCGGCGCTGCCGGCGAGCGCGAGTGCGGTGGCGGTGCTGGATCGCTGCAAGGAACCCGGTGCCGACGGCGAACCGCTGTACAAGGACGTCGTCACGGCACTGGCGCAGGCGGCGGCCGACGGCGTGCGGACGATGCCGCGCGTGATCGGCGGGCGTTACGGCCTGGCGAGCAAGGAATTCACGCCGGGCATGGTGAAGGCGGTGTTCGACGAACTGGCCGTGGCCGCGCCTCGTCGCCAGTTCACCGTCGGCATCCACGACGATCTCACCCACCTTTCGCTGCCGTGGGATGCGGACTTCCGCACCGACGCCTCGAAACAGTTGCAGCATGCGGTGTTCTGGGGCCTCGGTTCGGACGGCACGGTGTCGGCCAACAAGAACTCGATCAAGATTCTCGGAGAAGCCACGGCGCTTCAGGCGCAGGGCTACTTCGTCTACGACTCGAAGAAATCCGGCGCGGTGACGATCTCGCACCTGCGCTTCGGCCCGGCGCCCATCCGCTCCGCCTATCTCGTCGAACCCGGCATGGCGGGCTTCGTCGCCTGCCACCAGCCGATGTTCGTCGACCGCTACGCGCAGTTGCTCGAACACGCCGCGCCCGACGGGGTATTTCTGCTCAACAGCGCCGCCGGCCCGGATGCGGTGTGGGCGACGCTGCCCGCCGCGCTGCAAGGGGAAATTCTCGCCAAGCGCCTGCAACTGTGGGTCATCGACGCCTACGCAGTGGCCGCCGAGGCGGGTATGGGGCGGCGCATCAACACCATCATGCAGACCTGCTTCTTCGCCATCTCCGGCGTCCTGCCCAAGGACGCCGCCATCGCCGCGATCAAGGAGGCGGTCGACAAGACCTACGGGCGCAAGAGCCGGCGCCTGGTCGAGCTCAACTACAAGGCGATCGACATGACGCTGGCGGCGCTGCACCACGTCGACCTGTCCGCCGCCTCGGCCGCCGCCGAGGCGCTTGCCGAAAAAGCCGCGGCCGGGCGCGCCGTGCCCGACTTCGTGCGCGACCTCACCCTGCCGATCTATCTCGGCCGCGGCGACGCGCTGCCGGTGTCGAGCATGCCCGCCGACGGCACCTGGCCGCTGGGCACCGCGAAGTACGAGAAGCGCAACATCGCGCTGGAAATCCCCGTGTGGGACGAGCACCTGTGTACGCAGTGCGGCAAGTGCGTGCTCGTCTGCCCGCACAGCGCGATCCGCTCGCGCCTGTTCGACGCCGCCGCGGCGGCGTCGGCGCCCCCCAACTTCAAGCACGTGCCGGTGCGCGCCAAGGACTATCCGCCGGGTACGCGCATCAGCTACCAGGTGGCGCCGGAGGACTGCACCGGCTGCGGCGACTGCGTCGAGGCCTGTCCCATCCACGACAAGTCCAACGTCTCGCGGCGCGCCATCAACATGGCGCCGATCGGGCCGCTGCGCGACCAGGAGCGCGCCAATTTCGAATTCTTCCTCGGCCTGCCCGAGTTCGACCGCGGCGCGATCAAGCACACCACGATTCCCAGTGCGATGCTGCTCGATCCCCTGTTCGAGTTTTCCGGCGCGTGCGCCGGCTGCGGCGAGACGCCCTACATCCGGCTGGCCACGCAGCTCTTCGGCGATCGCATGCTGATCGCCAACGCCACCGGCTGCTCGTCGATCTACGGCGGCAACCTGCCGTCCACGCCCTATACCGTCAACGCCGCCGGACGCGGGCCGGCATGGAGCAATTCGCTGTTCGAGGACAATGCCGAATTCGGCCTGGGCATGCGCCTCGCCGCCGACCAGTTGATGGAGCAGGCGCGCCACCTGGTGCGCGAGTTTGCCGGCGAACTCGGCGGTGATCTCGCCGCCGCCCTGATCGAGGCCGACCAGCGCAACGAAGCCGGCATCGTCGCGCAGCGCGCGCGCGTCGCCACGCTGCGCGCCAGGCTCGCGGCGTCGAAGCATCCCCGCGCCGCCGAACTCGACAGCCTTGCCGAATGGCTGATCCGCCGCTCGGTGTGGATCATCGGCGGCGACGGCTGGGCCTACGACATCGGTTTCGGCGGCCTCGACCACGTGCTTGCGCTGCCGTACGACGTCAACATCCTCGTGCTCGACACCGAGGTCTACTCCAACACCGGCGGCCAGACCTCCAAGGCCACGCCGATCGGCGCGGTCGCCAAGTTCTCCGCCGCCGGCAAGGCCATGGCGAAGAAGGACCTCGCCAAGCTCGCCGCGGGCTACGAGCATGCCTACGTCGCCAGCGTCGCCTACGGCGCCAAGGACGTGCACACCCTGCGCGTGTTCCATGAGGCCGAGTCCTATTCGGGCCCGTCGCTCATCGTCGCCTACAGCCCGTGCATCGCGCACGGCTACGACATGCTCTACAACCTGCGCCAGCAGGATCTGGCGGTGAAGAGCGGACACTGGCCGCTGTTCCGTTCCGATCCGCGCATCGGCGAAGGCGGCGGCAATCCGTTCAGGCTCGATTCCGCGGCGCCCAGCCAGCCCATCCAGGCCTTCATGGAATCCGAAACCCGCTTCGCGATGCTGCAGCGCAGCCACCCCGAGGCCGCGGCGCGCTTCCTCGCCCAGGCGCAGGCCGACGCCGAGCGGCGCTACAAGGCGTACAAGGACATGGCGCAGGGGCGTCCCGACGAAACCCCGAAAGCGGACAAATGAGACATCCCTGCGTGTATCTGCTGGCAAGCAGGCGCAACGGTACCCTCTACATCGGTGTGACATCGAATCTCATCAAGCGGGTGTGGGAACACAAGGAGAATTTCGTCGAGGGATTTACGAAGAAATACGCGGTGCATGATCTGGTCTGGTATGAGCAGCATGAGACCATGGCCGCGGCGATCGCGCGGGAGAAGGCGCTGAAGGAATGGAAGCGTGCATGGAAGCTCGAATTGATCGAGCAGGCCAATCCTGATTGGAAGGATCTCTATGAAAGCCTCGCCTGAGGAATATTCGATGCATCGTCACCCCGGCGAACGCCGGGGTTCGCATATCGGACGTTGCTGGACTCCGGCGTTTGCCGGAATGACGGCAGTGGAGCCGTTCGCCGTCTTCCGCACAAAGGTGTGGTCGTTTACGCACTGGATACCGGCGTTCGCCGGTATGACGGCGCGAGTGGCGTCGTGTGTTCGTCATACCGGCGAACGCCGGTATCCAGCCAATTGAATTTGCCCAGCATCTGATTCGGGAGCCTGACATGATCGACCTCTCCACCGACTACCTCGGCCTCAGGCTGAAAAATCCGCTGGTGCCCTCGGCCTCGCCGCTCACGCGCGACCTCGACAGCGCGCTGCGCCTGGAGGACGCCGGGGCGGCCGCCGTGGTGATGTATTCGCTGTTCGAGGAGGAGTTGCGCGCCGAGGATGCGATGATCGACCGTTTCGTCATCAATCCCGAGCTCGGTTTTGGCGAGGCGGACGGTTTCCTGCCGCGCGACGTCGAGATGCGCGGCGGGCTGGAGCGCTATCTCGCGCAGCTCGACCGTCTCAAGCAGCGCCTCGAAATTCCCGTCGTCGCGAGCCTCAACGGCGTCACCCCCTCGGGCTGGATCGAGCTCGGCCGCGAACTCGAACGCGGCGGCGCGGACGCGCTCGAACTCAACGTCTATCACGTGGCCGCCGACGCCGGCCTGTCCGGCGCCGCCGTCGAGGCCCGCTACCTCGACCTGCTCGCCGAGCTGCGCCGCGTGGTGAGCCTGCCCATCGTCATGAAGCTGTCGCCGTATTTTTCCTCACTGCCGGATCTGGTGCAGCGCATCGAGCAGGCCGGCGCCCAGGGCGTGGCGCTGTTCAACCGCTTCTACCAGCCCGACATCGACCTCGACTGCCTGCGCATGGTCGATGCGCTGCGCCTGTCGCGCCCCGACGAGGCGCTGCTGCGCATCCGCTGGATGGCCATCCTGCATGGCCGCACGCGCCTGACGCTCGCCGCCACGGGCGGCGTCCACAGCGAAAAGGAAGCCCTGAAGCTGCTGCTCGCCGGCGCCGACGTCGTCCATCTGGCTTCCTGCCTGCTGCAGCAAGGCCCCGACAGGCTCACCGAAATTCTCGCCTGCATGCGGAACTGGATGGAGGAAAAGGAATACGAATCCATCGCCCAGTTGAAGGGCAGCATGAGCCAGCAGCACCTGCCCGACCCCAGCCTCGTCGCGCGCGCGAGCTACCTGCGCGTGCTCGACAGCTTCACGCCGCGTCCCGGCGTGTGGTCGTAGCGGACGCCGCCCGCCGGCCATCGTGCGCAACAACGGTGCGTGTGGAGGACGGGCGGACCGTTCACGGCTTGCCGTGTTTTCCCATGCGTCCCGCGATGCCGTGGGCGATTCCCAGCGTCATCATCCACCAGTGCGCGCGGCGTGGGCGGGCGAAGCAGGTGTAGACGCCATATTTCAGCAGCAGGCGCCAGCCGTCGGCAAGTTTCCAGTTCAGCGGCGGGCCGGATTCGCAGTACAGGCGGACCGCATTGCGGAAATGGTAGTAGTGGCGCAGTGGACTGTGCAGTGGAATCCTGCGGCCCAGCAGCACGAGGGGCGCCTCGCCGAGCGCATGTTGCATGCGTGCCGCGCAGACGCCGAACGACCGGAACCCGGCCGCGCGCGCGCGCAGTCCCCATTCGATATCGACGTAGTCGATGAATAGATCCTCGCGCATCGGACCGATCGCGCGGAGGCTTGCCAGCGGAATCAGGCAGCCCGAGGAAATCAGGTAATCGGTCTCGACCACCGCCCGGGGCGAGGCGCAGGGCTGCCGCTCGACCGCCAGGCCGCGGATGCGGAGGAAGGGCGGCGGGTTGTCCTGGCGCGCGTCGACGTAGCGCGGGCCCACCCCGGCAACGGCGATGCCGGCCGCGGCGCGCGCGCGCGCTGCTTCCAGCAGGAGGGCCACCATGTCGGGCGCGGGTTCGCTGTCCTGGTCGGACAGCAGCACGAATTCCGCCCCCTGCGCGCGGGCCTGCGCGATGCCGCGGTTCTGCGCCGCGGCGACGCCGAGATTGGCCGGCAGCCGCAGCACCGCGCACCACGACGCGGCAAGGAATCCGGCATCGATCAGGCATGAAGGATCCCGCGTCGATGCGTTGTCCACCACCAGCACCTTGCCCACCTGCGGCCTCAGCGCGCGCAGCAGGGCGTTCAATTCCGCCGCGTGCGGCTCGTAGGTCACTACGACTGCGATGACCGGCGGCCCTTCGGCCCACGGCGCCGTCTCCCGGTTGTCGGGAAGCGCGGGGTCTGCATGGGCGGCGGAAGGAGCGGGCACGGGGCGTGGCGGAGCGGGCGGATGGGCTGCCGTGGCGAGGCGGCGCGAGAAGAATATAATGGTGCGTTCAGTCCAGGGGAAAGCTCGTCTTGTCCAAGAAACTCATTGGCGAAATCCTGCTCGCACAAGGCGGGCTGGAGCGCCAGAATCTGCTCGCCGCGCTCGAACTGCAGAAAAGCGAGCGTGGCGCAGAGCGGCTGGGCGCCATTTTAACCAGACGCGGCTGGGCGACGGAGCGGGCCGTTTGCGAAGCGCTGGCCGCGCAACTCGGCGTCCCCCTCGCCGAGAGTGCGGATTATCCCGCATTGCCGGTGTTCGAGGAGCAGGTGTCGACCCGTTTCATGCAGGAAAACCGCGTGCTTCCCGTGCGCGAGGACGCCGACCGGCTGGTGCTGGTCATGGCCGATCCGCTCGACCGTTTTGCCATCGATGCGTTCGAACTGGTCAGCCGGCGCAAGGTCGAGGTGCTGCTCGGATTGCCGAGCGAGATCGACGCCGCCTTCGAGCGGCTCTACGTGGCCGGCCGTGCAAGCATTGGCGAAATCGTCGGTGAAAGCGAAGGGCCGGTCGACCTGGACGAGAACAGCGACGTCCAGCACCTGAAGGATCTCGCGAGCGAGGCGCCGGTCATCCGCGTCGTCAACCTGCTGCTCGAGCGTGCGCTCGACGCGCGCGCCTCCGACATCCACATCGAGCCTTTCGAGAGCCGGCTCATCGTGCGCTACCGGGTCGACGGCGTCATGCAGGAAGTGGAGTCGCCGCCGCGCCGGCTGTCCGCCGCCGTGATCTCGCGCATCAAGATCATGGCCAGTCTCGACATCGCCGAGCGGCGCCTGCCGCAGGACGGGCGCATCAAGCTCAGGATGAAGGGCAAGGAAATCGACCTGCGCGTGTCCACCGTGCCCACCATGCACGGCGAGAGCGTCGTCATGCGGGTGCTGGACAAGGGCGGCGTGCCGCTCGATTTCGACACCCTGGGCTTCGACGCGCCGACCTTGAAGCGCTTCCTCGACGCGCTGACGCAGCCGCACGGCATCGTGCTGGTCACCGGCCCCACCGGCAGCGGCAAGACCACCACGCTCTACACCGCGCTGCAGATGCTGAACAAGCCCGACGTCAAGATTCTCACCGTGGAGGATCCGGTGGAATACCAGATGGAAGGCATCAACCAGATCCAGGTCAAGCCGCAGATCGGCCTGACTTTCGCCAGTGCGCTGCGCTCCATCGTGCGCCAGGATCCCGACGTCATCATGATCGGCGAAATCCGCGACCTGGAAACCGCGCAGATCGCGGTGCAGTCCGCGCTCACCGGCCACCTCGTCATCTCCACCCTGCACACCAACGATGCGCCCAGCACCATCAACCGCCTGCTCGACATGGGCGTGGAGGATTATCTGCTCACGTCCACGGTGAACGGCATCCTGGCCCAGCGCCTGGTGCGCTCGCTGTGCAGGGCCTGCCGCGAGCCCTACACGCCGCTCCCCGAGGTGGTGCGGGAATTCGACCTCGAACGTTTCGCCGATGGCCGGCCGCTCACCCTGCATCGTCCGGTCGGCTGCGAGGCCTGCGCCGGCACCGGCTACGCGGGGCGGCTCGGCATCATGGAAATGATGCCGATGACCGACGCCCTGCGCAGCCTGGTGATGCGTCACGCGGTATCCGGCGACCTGCGCCGGCAGGCCATCAGCGAGGGCATGCAGACGCTCTACGAGGATGGCCTGCGCAAGGTCGTGGCCGGCATCGTCACCCTCGACGAAGTGCTGCGCGTGACGCGGGAAGACTGACATGCCCATGTTCCAGTACAAGGCCGCCGACGCCCGGGGCGCCACCCTGGAAGGCGAAATGGAGGCGCGTACCCCGGATTTCGTCGCCGAGCACCTGCAGGCGCAGGGCTTCATTCCCATCCTCATCGAGGAGGTCGCGGCGAGTGGCGGCTGGCTGGGCGGACTCGGCCGCACCCGGGTCAAGCAGGACGACATCGCCATGCTGACGCGCGAGATCGCCACCCTGCTGCGTGCCGGCCTGCCGCTCGACCGCGCGCTGGAAATCGTCATCAATCTGGCGAGCAACGACGAGATCGCCGAGATCCTCGCCGAAGTGCGCAAGGACGTGCGCGGCGGCGCCTCGCTGTATGCCGCGATGGAGGCGCAGACGGGCGTGTTTTCGCGCTTCTACCTGAACATGATCCGGGCCGGCGAGGCGGGCGGTGCGCTGGGCGCCGTCATGACGCGCCTCACCGAATTCATGGAGCGTGCGAAGGAGCTGCGCGAAACCGTCAAGACCGCGCTGATCTACCCGACCATCCTGGTCATGGTCGCCGTGGTGTCGGTGATGGTGCTGCTCATCTTCGTCGTGCCGCAATTCACCCAGATGTTCGAGGAATCGGGCAAGGCGCTGCCGTTGCCGACGCAGATCGTCGTCGCCGTCGGGGATTTCATGCAGGCCTGGTGGTGGGCGCTGGCCGCCGGCGGTTTTGCGCTGTACGTGCTGTTCCGCCGGCAGATGGCCGAGCCCGACAGCCGCTATCGCTGGGATGAGCGCTTCCTCGCCCTGCCGCTGCTGGGGGACCTCATCGCCAAGGTCGAGATGGCGCGATTTGCGCGCACCCTGGGAACCCTGCTCGACAACGGCGTGTCTTTGCTCGGTGCCCTGTCCATCGTCAAGGAAACCGTCGGCAACAGCGTCATGGCCGAACATCTCGACGACGTGGCGGCGCGGTTGCGCGAAGGCAAGGGTCTCGGCGCCACCCTCATGGAGGCGGAGGTGTTTCCGAAGCTCGGCGTGCACATGGTGATGGTCGGCGAGGAAACCGGGCGCCTGTCGGAAATGCTGATCCAGGTCGCCAACGTGTTCGACCGCGAGGTGCAGGCCGCCGTCAAGCGCACCCTGGGCATGCTCGAACCGGCCCTGATCCTGGGGCTGGGCCTGGTCATCGGCGCCATCATCATGTCCATCCTGGTGGCCATGCTGAGCGTCAACGAGTTGGCGGTATGATGGTCCGGCTCGCCCATGGTGCGGAACGGACTCCGCCCCCGCGCCGGCACCTTGCCGTCGGGCCAGCCTGAACGAATCGAGAAGGCGTGCGCCTTCGCAACAGGAGAATGAACATGTCGCACAAATCGGGGCCCGCGCAGAGACAACGCGGCTTCACCCTGCTCGAACTGCTGGTCGTGCTGGTGATTCTCGGCCTGCTCGCCGCGGTGGGCGGGCCGCGGGTGATGAAATACGTATCGAGCGCCAAGTCCGACACGGCCCAGCTGCAGGTCGAGGAGCTTTCCGCTGCGCTCGACATGTACAAGCTCGAGGTCGGACGCCATCCCAACACCCAGGAAGGCCTGCAGGCGCTCGTCGAGGCACCCGCCGGCGCGGCCAACTGGAACGGCCCCTACCTGAAGAAAAAGAACGTGCCCAAGGATCCCTGGGGCGCCGACTACCACTACGTGTCGCCGGGCCAGCATGGCGCCTTCGACCTGTATTCCCTCGGTGCCGACGGCCGCGAGGGCGGCGACGGCGAAGACAGGGACATCGTGAGCTGGTGATGGCCCGGCACGCCGGCTTCACCCTGCTCGAGGTGCTGGTCGTGCTGCTGCTGCTCGCCATTTCCTACGCGCTGGTGCCGCCGATGTTCGACATCGGCGGGTCGACTGCGGAACTCAAGGCGGGTGCCCGCCAGATCGCGGCGGGCCTGCGCACGGCCCGTTCGCAGGCGATCGTCCGGCGCGAGGAAACCACGCTGAGCGTCGACGTCGACGCCCACAGCTTCGTCCTCAGCGGCGACAGAACCCCGCGCAGGCTGCCGCGCCAGGTCGAGATTCGCGTGCTCACCGCGCAGGGTGAAGTGAGCGATGCCTCCACCGCCGCGATCCGCTTCTATCCCGACGGCAGTTCCACGGGCGGGCGGATCAGCCTCGCCATGGGCGAGCGCAAGTTCGACGTCGACGTCGACTGGCTGACCGGCCGGGTCGAAATCCTGAATACACCGTGAAGCGCGCCTGCCGGGGGTTTTCCCTGCTCGAGGTGCTGGTCGCCTTCGTGATCCTCGCCCTCGTCCTCGCGGTGCTCATGCGCATCTTCTCCGGCGCGCTGCGCAACATCGGCGCGGCCGAGGGATACAGCCAGGCCGTGGCCATCGCGGAATCGAAGCTCGCGGCCATCGGCGTGGACGCCCCGCTCGCCGAGGGATCGGACGCAGGCAGCGGGAACGGCTATTCGTGGCAGATCGCGGTGCGGCGTGAAGAAGCCGGCGCCCCGGTGCTCGAAAGCGTGCAGCCGGATGAACTCTACCGGGTCGAGGTCACGGTCAGCTGGGGCGAGGCCCCGGCCGCGCGCAGCGTGCGCTTCGTCACCCTGCGCGTGGCGCCGGGGGCCTCATCGTGAACCCGGATCATCGTCCATCGGCGCCTGCGCGCCGCCTGTCGGCGAACGGCCGGTCCGCGACGGGTTTTCGACGTCTTCGCGGCTTCACCCTCCTCGAACTCCTCATCGGCATGACCCTGGTGGGCTTCATCCTGGTCCTGCTGTTCGCCGGCCTCAACCTCGGCACCCGCAGCTGGGAGGCGGGCGAACAGCGCATTGCCGCCTCGTCGCGACAGGCGGTCGTCGTCGACTTCATCCGGCGCACCCTCGAACAGGCCTATCCGCTGCACTGGAAGGTGGACAACGAGGAACGCCTCGCCTTTGCCGGAGAGGCCGAGGCCCTGCGCTTCGTCGGCCCGGTGCCGATGCACGGCGGCAGCCGGGTCAACCAGGCGGTCGTGCTCGACCTCGCCGACAGCGGCCAGGGGCGCGATCTCGTCATGCGCCGGCATCTGCCCGACCTGCGCGAGCCGGGTTTCGAAGCCGCCGCGACCGCCGAGCCGAAGGTACTTATCAAGGGCATCGAGCGCCTGGTCTTTTCCTATTACGGCGCCGAGTCCGACACCGAGGAGCCTGCCTGGCACGATCGCTGGATCGAGCAGAAAACACCGCCCGAGCTCATCCGCCTGCAGTTCGTGATGCAAAACGGCGAGCCCTGGCCCGAAATCGTCGCCGCGCCGAGGCTGGCGACGGAATGAACCGATCGCGCATCCCCGCCCGCCAGCGTGGCGTCGCGCTCATCCTCGTGCTGTGGACCGTCGCCCTGCTGGCCGTCATTGCCGGCAGTTTCGTCTATGCCGCGCGCAGCAGCGCGCTCGCCGCGGGCAATCTGGTCGCGGTCGCCAAGGCACAGGCGCTCGCCGACGCCGGCGTCCACCGCGGACTCTACGAATTGCGCAAGCCGCAGAACGACGCCGAACGCTGGCTTGCCGATGGGCGCGACCGCGTCTTCGTCCTCGACGATGGGGAAATCCATCTCGTGATGCGCGACGAAGCCGCCAAGATCGACCTCAACACTGCGAACGACGCGCTGCTCAAGGGGCTGCTGCTGTCGGCGGGGCTCGACGAGGAAGAAGCCAACCCACTGCTCGACGCCATCCTGGACTGGCGCGACCCGGACGACCTGGCGCGCCCCCAGGGCGCGGAACGTGACCGTTACGAGGCGCTGGGACTGCCCTACATCCCGCCCAACGCCGCGTTCCGGACCGTCGAGGAACTGCAGCAGGTCATCGGCGTCACCCCCGCGCTGTACCGCAGGCTGGCGGGCGCGCTGACGGTCCATTCCGGGCAGGCCGGCATCAACAGCAGCGTGGCGCCGCGCGAAGTGCTGCTCGCCCTGCCCAGCGTCACGCCGGACGACGTCGACGCCTATCTCGTCTCGCGCGCGGAAATGCTCGCCGCCGGACAGGTGCCCCCGCCCTTTCCCCAGGCCGCCGGCTTCGACACGGGGAGCGCATCGCAAGTGTATAATTTGCGGTCCATTGCGAAGGCGGCGGACGGTACCGTGTTCGTCCGGGAGGCCGTGGCAAGGGTGACCCAGGACCCCAGGCGGCCGTTTGTCTTTCTGCGCTGGCTGCAAGGACAGCTTTGACCTGCTTCTTATTCGCCGATGGCAACCTCCACATCTTCACGACGCAGACAGCGCAAGCGCGGCAACGCGAGCCTCGGGCGCTTCATGCGCTGGTGGGGGCGCGAACTGGCGGCGCTGGTGCCACCCGCGCTGCGCCCGAAGAAGCGTCCGCCCGCGCGCCTGCTTTGGGCGGGCATGGAAGACGGCGCGATCGTCCTGTGGCGCGTCGCCGGCGGCGCGCGCAGCGAGATCGGGCGCATCGACCTCGCCGCGGGCGAGCCTCCCGACCGCAGGATCGCGTTCCGCGCCCTGCACGACCGGGCGGGCGCACGGCGGCTCGGCGTCTGCCTGCCGGCCGCGCAGGTCCTGCGCAAGGAAATCGCCCTGCCGCTCGCCGCCGCCGAGAACCTCCACGAGGTGCTCGGCTTCGAGCTCGGCCGGCAGACGCCCTTCACCGCGGCACAGGCCTATTACGGCCAGCGGGTCCTGCGTGCCGACCGCACCGCCCAGCGCCTGCACGTCCTGCTCGGCGTCGCGCCGCGGGCCGAAGCCGACAAGGTGCTGACGCAGCTCGCCGAATGGGGCGTGACGCCGCAGACGATCGTCGCGCGTGACGAACTGGAAGGCGGCGGCGATTGCCTCGACCTGCTGCCGCCGCGGCTGCGTCCGAAAACGCGCCGCGCGGGGCTCTGGCTCGGCGCGTCGATGGCCGGCGTCACGCTGGCGCTCGGCGCCGTCCTGCTGGCCGTCCCCCTCATCAAGAAACGCGAAGTGATCATCGCGCTGCACCCCGTGGTGGCGAGCGCGCAGCGCCAGGCCGCCGCGGTGGATGCGCTCAGGCACGAGCAGGAGCGGCTCGAAACCGAGCACAACTTCCCGGTCCAGCAGAAGCTGGCCGTTCCGTCACGGGTGGTCCTGCTCGAGGAAATCACCCGCATCCTGCCCGACAACACCTGGCTGCAGCAACTCGAAATCCGCGGCAACGACGTATCGATGATCGGCACCACGCTGGCCTCGGCCAAGCTGATCGGCCTGTTCGAGCAATCCGCCCTGCTCGAAAACGCCCACTTCAAGGCGCCGCTGGTCAAGGGGCAGGGCGGCGAAGAGCGCTTCCAGCTTGGCGCCACGATGAAGGCCATCGATCCCGCCGAGGCGCTGGAAGCCCTGCGTGCCCTGCACGAACCGAGCCGGCCCGCCGCCAAGGCAGGCGGGAAGAAATCATGAAGCGGGCGCTGACACCCGCACAAAGCCGCCTGCTGGCGGTCGCCCTGCTGCTCGCCGTACTGGTGCTGCTCGCCGCCATGGTCTACGTGCCCTGGCACAGGCTGCACCAGCATTACGACGCCGCGGTCGAGGACCAGCTCGACCGCACCGCGCGCTATCTGCGCATCGCCGCGCAACGGCAAGGCGTCGAGGCCAACATCGAGGCCATCGGAAAGCTCAGGTCCGAACGCTACTACCTCACCGCCAGCGCGCCCGCGCTCGCCGCGGCCGAAGTGCAGCAGATGGCGCTCGCCATCGTCGAAGCCAACCAGGTCAAGGTGGAAAGCACGCAGATCGCGCCGCACAAGGACGAAGGCACGCACCGCCGGGTGGCGGTCAACTTCCGCCTGCGCGCGCCCCTGCCGGCCGTGCAGAAGGCCCTCTACGAACTGGAAACGGTGACGCCCTATCTCTACATCGACAACCTCGTCGCCCTCTCCAGCGTGGCACGGGCCTTCCGTCCCACGCCCGGCGTCGAGCCCGACGTCCAGGTGCAGTTCGACCTGTACGGCTTCGCGCGCATCCCCGCGCCCGGGGTGAAACAGCCATGATGGCCTCGCTCAACGCCTGGCACCTGGCCTGGCTGGCATGGGGGCTCGCCAACGCCGGCCTGGTTGCCGGGATCGGAACGGCGCTGACCCACGACGAACGCGCCCTGCATCCCGTGCCCGACCTGCCTGCCGCGGTACCGGTCGAATCCGTCGCCTATCCGGATTTTCGCCTGCCGGCGCGTGAAAAAGCCTTCGCCGCCACCCTGAAGCGGCCGCTCTTCGTCCCCGCCCGCGCCGAGGCGCCGCCGGCGGCGGCGCTGTCGTCGTCGTCGCCGCCGCCCAGCATGAAAAAGGGACAGTTCCTGCTGCTCGGCACCCTCATCACCGACGAAGGCAAGATCGCCGTGGTGCGCGAAATCGCCAGCGGCAAGGAACGCCAGGTCTACGAGGGCTACACCATCAACGGCCTGCAGCTGGAAACGGTCGAGCCCACGCGCATCGTATTCAGCCAGTATGATGAGCGCGAGGAACTGCAGTTGAAAACCCTGCGCAGCCCCAAACCCGCGGTGCCGCCAGCGGGGGCGCCGGCCGGAAAGGCGGCACCGACTGCGTCAGGGGCGGCCGTCGCTCCGGCGGGTACCGCGGAGGGTACTGCTGCCGTCCCCTCGCCGTCGCTGATACCCCCCTGGGCGGCCGTGCGGTCAGCATCGCGGCGAAGGCCTGTTGCAAGTGAGGCTGTACCCAGTCAGCCCATCCAGCCGCCCGCGCCGCCGCAGACGATCGAGGATCGCAAGCGTAACCCGTTGCTGAAGGATTTCCACAAGTGACGGCCGAACATAGATCGGAACAGCCCATCATGAACATGACCCATCCGAAGCCGATCCACGCCACCCGAATCGCCGCCGCGCTGGCGCTGGTTTCCCTGCTCGGCGGCTGCGCGACCGCGCCCAAGGGCGACGCGGCGGCGCCGCAGGGCCAGGCCGGCGAGGCCAAGGCGGAAACCGCCGTGTCCGCCGCGACCAAGGCCAAGGCGGAAGCCGACGAGCGCTACAAGGTGTTCTACGGCAGCGGCGTGGTCGTCAAGCCGGCCGCGACGCCCGCTGTCGTGACCGATGCCGGCGGCAACCTCACCCTCAATTTCGAAGGGGCCGACCTGCGCGAGGTGCTGCGCACCATCCTCGGCGACATCCTGCGCGAAAACTACATCGTCGACCCGCGCGTGGGCGGCACGGTCACCCTGCGCACCGCCAAGCCCATTCCGCGCAGCGCCGCCATGCACACGCTCGAAGAGATCCTGCGCATGAACGGCGCGATCATGGTGCGCGAGGGTGACGGCGTGTTCCGCATCATTCCCGTGGCCGCCGCTGGCAAGGGCAACGCCACGCCGCAGCTCGCCGACGGCAGCCGGCCCCTGCCGGGCGGCTACAGCATCCAGGTCGTGCCCCTGAAGCACATCGGCGTGGCCGACATGGCGAAGATCCTCGAGCCGCTCGCCGGCGAATCCTCCAGCGTGCGCGTGGATCCCCTGCGCAATCTCGTCATCCTCGCGGGCACCCAGCTGCAGCTCAAGCACATGATGGAAACCATCGACATGTTCGACGTCGACTGGATTTCCGGCATGTCGGTCGGGCTTTTCACCCTGCAGAGCGTGGACGTGAACACCGCCTACGGCGAGCTCGAAAAGCTGTTCGGCGACAAGAACCTCGGTCCGCTCGCCGGCGCCGTGCGCATCGTCCCCATCGAGCGGCTCAACGCCATGCTGGTGGTTTCGCCGCAGGCCAAGTACATCGAACAGGCGCGCACCTGGGTCGAGCGCCTGGACCGGCCCGGCACCGGCGGGGGCGGCCAGCGCCTCTACGTCTACCAGGTGCAGAACGGCAAGGCCGAGCAGCTGGCCACCCTGCTCAACGACGTGTTCGCCAGAAAGGGCGCGACGGCGGCGACGCCCGCCGCTTCGCTCGCCCCGGGCGCCGTGCCGGTGGAAGTCAAGTCGGCCGAGACGGCCGCCCCCCCCAAGCCCGCGCCGGCGCAAAAAACCGCCGCCCCCGGCGAGAGCGTCGGCCTGCCGCAGGACGTGCGCGTCATCGCCGACAAGGACAACAACGCCCTGCTGATTCTCGCCAGTCCGTCCGACTACGAAAGCATCGAGACCGCCGTGCGCAAGCTCGACGCCGCGGTGCGCCAGGTGCTGGTCGAAGTCACCATCGCCGAAATCACCCTCAAGGACGAGCTCAAGTACGGCCTCGAGTGGTACTTCAAGCACGGCGCGCGTATCGACGGCAAGCTCGATACCGGCGCGGTAGGCATCGCCCCGCTCGTCCCCGGCTTTTCCTATTCCTGGGTGAGCAAGGCCGGCGACATCGGCGCCGTGCTGAACGCGCTCGCCACCGATTCGCGCCTGAAGATCGTGTCCTCGCCGCACATCACCGTCGCCGACAACCAGACCGCCAAGATCCAGGTCGGCGACCAGGTGCCCACCGTCAGCCAGACCCAGACCGTCGCCAGCACTGCGCTGGCCACCGGCATCATCAGCACCGTGCAATACATCGAGACCGGCGTCATGCTGTCCGTCACGCCGCGCGTCAACGCCGGCGGCCAGGTCACCATGGAAATCAGCCAGGAAGTCAGCAACGCCGCCATCACCACGACGTCCGGGATCGATTCGCCGACCATCCAGAAACGCTCGGCGGAGAGCACCGTCACGGTCAAGTCCGACGAAACCATCATCCTCGCCGGCCTCATCAAGGAAGAGAAGACCAAGAGCACCGAGGGCCTGCCGCTGCTCGCCAAGATTCCCCTTCTCGGCGGCCTGTTCGGCACCCAGAGCTGGGGCGACAACCGCACCGAGCTCATCATCCTCATCACCCCGCGCGTGCTCGCCGACACGCCCGACGTGGCGGCGATCACGCGCGAATACCGCCAGCGCCTGACAGGACTCGAACGCCTGCTGAAAGCGGTGGAGATCAAGCCGGCCGAAGCCCGTGCCGACGCCGTCAAGGCGGGCCGGTGACGGATGCGTGCACGCGTGCTTCCATCCCGGCTAGAATACGGCGCGTGAGCACCCTGCTTCGCCCCGTCCTGATCGTGTTTGCGCTGACCGTGCCGGCCGCCCTGGCGGTGGCGCCGGTGTATGCCGACGTATACAGCTATGTCGACGAGCGTGGCGTCGAACATTTCACCAACGAACCGGACGACGCGCGTTTCCGGCGCCTGTCCAGCCTGATGGAGGAATACGGCGGCAGGAACCGCGCCGGCGCCGAGGCGCTCAAGGGCAACGTCGCCGTCTTCGCGCCGCACGTCGAGCAGGCCGCGACCGAGACCGGCGTCGACGCCGCGCTGGTGCACGCCGTCATCACCGCCGAATCGGGCTACAATCCCAGCGCCGTATCGCGCGCCGGCGCGCAGGGCCTGATGCAGCTCATGCCGCAGACCGCCGCGCGCTACGCGGTCAGGGACGCGTTCGACCCGCGGCAGAACATCCATGGCGGCACCCGCTACCTGCGCGACCTGCTGCGGATGTTCGACAACGACGTCGAACTCGCGGTCGCCGCCTACAATGCCGGCGAAAACGCCGTCGTGCGCCACGGCAGGCGCATCCCGCCGTACCGCGAAACGCAGGCCTACGTGCCCAAGGTGCTGGCCCTGTACCGCAAGTACAGGACGTTGTTCTGAACCGAACCGGGAGCGCCCGCCAATGTCGTCCTGTCATCATGAATGAGCGCTTCAGAATGAATCCAGCTACCCGTACGAGCAGCGCTGGCGAGTCGGCCCTTTGATTGCTTCGCCATTCCCGCAATTATGGCAACGGGGCTGGGGGTGGGGACGCTCTTTGCCACGTTCTTACTCGCCCACCCGAGGCTTTTTGGACTGTTTTCAATAGT
>JACDJA010000068.1_pt1 | contig 148341 bp, 133 predicted proteins | sample 7449241 | NCBI WGS metagenome assembly JACDJA01 (sample SAMN14253289, study PRJNA609438) | sludge metagenome | isolation source: initial anaerobic sludge | collected 2018-12-20 | reverse complement strand
GGTAGGTCACCGTAAGGGTGCCGTCCCCCAGGGTGATGTCTTCGTCCGCCAGGTGCAGGTCGAAAAGCGCAAAACCGTCGTTGTCCGAATCGCAGACGATCAAAGGGGTGGGGTCCGGGTTGACCACGGGGGGAGTGTCTAGAATAATATCAAATTGTGTAATTTCAAAACAATCTCGATTCATTCGATTTTCCACTCGAGCATAAATAGTGGTCGGACTGGCAACCACCATATAAGGTTGCGGCAAGGCATTGTTTCCGGCAGTGGCATCTCCTATATTGTCGTAATAGCTTACCAAGTATTCCAGTGGGTTCTGATCTCCTAAAATGGTGGCAGAAAAAAGGGCCCCGAGGTTAATAGGCTCCTGGCCATCCTCATTCTGATCGCAAAGGAAATAAGGGCTGGGAGGCGCAGTGGCTGTTGCCGAACTGAAAATAATTTCAAAAGAATCTATGGCGTAACAAGTCCCCCTAGTATTCTCAATCCTCACCCATATAGTCTCTAAATTACCCACAATGGAGTATGCATTTGCCGGATCGATAAAATTAACACCCGCGGTGGCCTCGAACTGGGTGTGGTAATAAGTAATTACAAAATCAGGATCCTGCCCCCCGAGCACATTGTCATTATTCACGGTCAAATCAAATATACCCGGATTGGTGCCATCATCGCAAATATCAATGTCTTCCGGTGGGCTGGCGATGATGGGCTGAGGGTCAAGTTCCACTTGAAACTCCTTGATTTGTGGTTCTCCTCCACCCGTGATGGTAGCCTTATAATCTCCTGCTTCAGTAACGATAATAGTAGGGAAATTTCCGTTGAAGATGGTTACAAAGCCTGTACCATCATCATACTCCCACAAGTAATTGGTAGCACCCAGAACAGTGGCATCCAGTTCGATATCATCTCCTTCACACCCCCTTTGGGTGGTTACAATGCTACAATCGGTGGACCCAGCTCCAGGAGCTCCGGCATTGGTCTGTTCCAATTTTATAAAACCAGGATTTCTATTATAATTGGTGATTACCAACACATATATTTCTCCGGGCTGCGCATTAAAAATGGTGAAGTTCTCAATGGGCGCGGCAGAATAGCTACACGCTATCTCATTAAAGGCCTGCAGTTGCGAGGGGTCGCAAAGATCGTCCCCTTGGGCAAAAGGACCCCACGCGATAAAATCCACGTCCAGACCTGTTCCCGTTGGATTCCCATTCACATCAAAGGACGTATTTTGTATTATTCTGAAGTCTAATCTACCCCCTTCATCAATCTGCAAGTAAAACCATGCAGGATAAGGTTGAGTATACAAACAACCATAATTAGGTCCTGGTTCTGCAGTTGGACTGCAATTTGGATCTTGATCATTGCAATTGGCAAAGATCAAAGCCTGGTCACCGGCACAAAAGGGCTCAATAGTAGCACAAGTAGATCCTTGTGCAAAGGAAGTGCCCTCGGAAAATATGGAAAAAATGAGAAATAATAGAAATAGGGGATAGTACTTTTTCATCATCAAAGAAAATTATTCTGTAGCGGAGGGGAAATTAAGAAATTTTTATGAATACCCTCAAATTCCATAAGGAAAATTTGAGGTTTGGACCATCTTTAACAGTTTTCGATTGCGTATCTTTGCAGACTATTTTAACAAGAAAAGTTTTGAAATTGATGGATTTAGAAAAATCACTTAAAACCATTGAGGAAATTGGCGATGATCACATAGGCAGTATCACCGAAACTCCCATACGCCCTGATGCTTTTGAACTTAGTGACATAGAGAAAATTGCCCTGATCAAAGAGGACGTGCACCACATTATGCAAACCCTGGGGCTGGACTTGAACGACGACAGCTTGAAAGGCACCCCAAATAGGGTGGCGAAAATGTTTGTACAAGAAATTTTCGGCGGTCTTCACCCGCACCGCAAACCGAAGGCATCTACCTTCAGCAACAAATACAAGTACAATGAAATGCTGGTAGAAAAAAATATCACTCTTTACTCTACCTGTGAACACCACCTATTGCCTATTGTGGGGAAAGCGCATATTGCATATATTTCCAATGGCTCCGTAGTGGGGCTTTCAAAGATGAACCGCATTGTAGACTATTACGCCAAGCGTCCACAGGTACAAGAACGACTGACACGACAAATTGTAAAAGAATTGCAGGAGGTTTTAAACACTGAAAATGTTGCCTGTGTAATCGATGCCAAGCACCTGTGCGTCAATTCACGTGGCATTAGAGATATCGACAGCAGTACTGTTACCGCTGAATTCGGTGGTGTTTTCAAAAACCCAGAAACAAAAAGAGAGTTTTTGGATTACATCAAGTTGGAAACTGAATTCTGAGAATGATAGAAGACGGAGAAACAGTTTGGTCACTCCTTCTATCTATCCGATGACACGGAAACAAATCGATTAAACAATCTACATAAAACGTTGTCTGTCCTCTGCCATCCTTCATCAAGCACCTAACACCATGAACAACCTTTATATTTATAATTCACTTACCAAGAAAAAAGAAAAATTCACACCTATTCATGAAGGGGCTGTAGGAATGTATGTTTGTGGTCCCACGGTGTACAGCAATGTCCATCTGGGGAACTGCCGTACCTTTCTCTCTTTTGACCTTGTGTTCAGATATCTGAAGCATTTGGGGTATAAGGTCCGATATGTACGAAACATTACCGATGCAGGCCACTTGGAAAACGACGGGGAAAGTGGGGAAGACCCCATCCTTAGAAAAGCGCGTATCGAGCAATTGGAACCCATGGAGGTAGTGCAGAAATACACCGTGGATTTTCACAACGTACTGGCAAAGTTCAATGCGCTTCCTCCCAGTATCGAACCCACCGCTACCGGCCATATCATCGAGCAAATTCAAATAATCGAGAAAATCATGCAACAAGGATTTGCCTACGAAAAAAACGGCTCGGTATATTTCGATGTGTTAAAGTTCAATAAAACCCATCATTATGGAAAACTCAGCGGTAGACAGATTGAAGACATGATTGCAAACACGAGGGAGCTATCGGCCCAGACCGACAAGAAAAATCCACAAGATTTTGCACTGTGGAAAAAAGCAGAGCCCCAACACATCATGCGCTGGCCTTCGCCCTGGAGTGACGGTTTCCCGGGCTGGCATCTGGAATGTACCGCCATGAGCACTAAATATCTGGGGGACAACTTCGACATCCACGGTGGGGGAATGGATTTGAAATTCCCACACCACGAATGTGAAATAGCCCAAGCAGAGGCCTGTAATGACATCTCGCCCGTAAATTATTGGATGCACGCCAATATGCTGACACTAAACGGAAGAAAAATGTCGAAATCCACTGGCAATTACATCCTTCCCGACCAAATGTTCACAGGAGAAAACGATATTCTCAGCAAACCTTTTTCCCCAACGGTAACCAAATTCTTTATGTATCAGGCACACTACAGAAGTATTTTGGATTTCAGTAGTGATGCCTTGGAAGCCTCAGAAAAAGGCTTTAACAGATTGATGGATGCCTACAGAATGCTGGAGGGTATTGAGGTGGAAAACAAAGGCAGTATCGATGTTGAAAGCTGGCGAAAAACCTGTTATGATGCAATGAACGACGACTTTAACAGTCCTATTCTTATCGCACATCTTTTTGAGGCAGCGAAATTTATAAATTCGCTACACGAGAAAAAAGAAACTATTTCTAGTGTAGACCTGGAGATACTGAAAAAAACGATGAAGGATTTTCTTTTTGAAGTGCTCGGGCTCCAGGATATTTCGCGAGAGGCCTCGGTGAACGGAGAGAAATTATCCGCTGCAGTGGAACTTCTTATAGAACTGAGAAACCAAGCGCGTGCCAACAAGGATTTTGCAACCAGTGACCGGATCAGGGATGAATTGGCGGAAAAAGGGATCCAGTTGAAGGATGGAAAAGAAGGAACTAGTTTTCAGCTAATGAACTAGAAGTGCCTTTATTGGAGGTTTTAAATTATGCTTTATGAGTTATGGAGTTTAAGAAGATTATCATTTTTCCATTGATCCTATTGATAAAAGGATATCAAAATTTTATTTCTCCCTTAACCCCCAATACGTGCCGCTACTCACCCACTTGTTCTTCTTATGCCATTAAAGCCTTGGAAAGCCACGGCCTACTGAAGGGTGGATGGCTTGCCATTAAAAGAATTGCGAGCTGCAATCCTTGGGGAGGCTCGGGTTATGATCCGGTTCCTCCAAAAAAGAAATAAGTTCATGGTCCGCATTACTTTTCCCCTTTTGCTATCTTTACCCAGCGCAAAAATATTTCCCATATGCACTATTTGACAATTACCTGGAATCCTTCCGAAGGCATCGACCTTGGATTTTTCATGATCCGATATTACAGTTTGATGTTTGTCGTGGCATTTTCCCTGGGTTGGATCTTGACCAAGAAAATATACGAACGTGAGGGACTGCCACAAGAAAAATTGGACAGCCTATTTATCTATATGGTCGTTGCCACTCTGGTGGGCGCCCGTCTTGGGCACGTGATCTTTTATCAGCCCGAACTCTTTGTTCAGGACCCACTCTCGGTGTTTTTGCCCATAAGCACAGTTCCAGAATTTGAATTCACCGGGTTTCAGGGATTGGCCAGTCACGGCGCAGCAATCGCCATTTTAATTGCCATGTATTTCTACACTAAAAATGTTGTCAAGAAACCATTTTTATGGATTATGGACCGGATCGTAATTGCCGTGGCCTGCGGTGGAATCTTTGTAAGAATAGGCAACTTTATGAATTCAGAGATTATAGGGAAACCTTCTGGGGATTTTCCATTGGGAGTTCGTTTTGTCCATGAGGGAATCTCACCCCATCAGGCCATGCAAGCCACGGGAATCCAAAAGCCGTCAAAGGCGTATGATGCAATAGTTCACAATCCACAGTTTGCGCAACTCTTACACTCAGTCCCCTTTCGGCATCCCGCGCAGCTCTATGAGGCTGCTGGTTATGTGATCGTGTTTTTTATTTGCTGGTATCTCTATTGGAAAACCGAACGCAGAAAACAGATCGGTTATATTTTTGGAGTATTTTTGATCCTTCTTTTTATGGTGCGTTTCTTAGTGGAATTTGTAAAAGAAAGCCAAGGTGGTTTTGAATCCATTTTGGGGCTGCTCTCTACGGGGCAATGGCTGAGTATTCCTTTTATCATCGCTGGGATCTATATTATGTGGAGAGCGTCAAAAAAGCCGTTAGCCGAAAATTGACAGCCTCCGTGAATCACAAATGGTATATAATTTCCACGCTCTATTCAGAAGAGTTGCCAGAAATGTACGAATGTTTTTCTGTGAGTTACCTTCCGAAATTTCATACCTCAATTGAGTGATCTAATCATAATACCCACATACCACCACAAATGGTCAAATTTTAACTAAAATGAAAAAAATACTTATTTCTGCATCCATTGTGCTTTCCATTCTTTGCTTTTCCAATTGCAAAGACAGAAATTCAGACACAAAAAGCCTGACGAAGGAAATTACCTTTACCAAGGAAGGAGAGTTAAAGATACTCAAGGCCGAAAACGATTCTATCATTGCAACTCTTGACATTGAAATTGCCGATGACGATTATCAAACGCAAACAGGTTTAATGTACCGGCACTCCTTGGGGCAGAACCAGGCCATGCTCTTTATCTTTCCCGATGAGCAGCAACGATACTTTTATATGAAAAATACCGAGATTCCCTTGGACATCCTTTATTTCAATTCAGAAAAGAAACTGGTGGACCTCAACAAAAACGCAAGACCTTACGATGAGACTTCCTTGCCCTCCGAAGCAGTTTCGCAATATGTATTGGAAGTAAACGCCGGGCTTACGGATAAATGGAATCTTGAAAAGGGCGACAAAATAGAATTTACCCGAAACAAATAGGATATTAAGGGCACTTTTCAGCAATTAAAATTTTGGGACACCTTTCTTTCCTGACCTTCTTTAACCCACAAAAAAGACCTTTCCAGATGTACCGGAAAGGTCTTTTTGTCTTAACCCTAAGGAAAATGGACTTATGCTTCCACGGCAGTTTCTGCTTCCGTTTTCTTTGATATCAGCTCATCCATACTTTTACGCTTTGCCGTATCGTACATAACAGGAGTGGCGATAAACAGTGACGAATACGTACCCACAACTATTCCCACAATAATGGCGAAAAGCAATCCTCGAATGGATTCTGCTCCAAAGAAGAACATACACAACAACACGATAAGTGTGGTAAAGGAAGTGTTTAAGGTTCTACCCAAGGTGCTGTTCAAGGCCGTATCGATCACTCGGTTCATTTTCCAACGTTGATGTTCCCCAAAATATTCGCGGATCCTATCAAATATAATTACCGTATCGTTCAAGGAGTATCCCACCACCGTAAGAATAGCCGCAATAAATGATTGGTCTATTTCCATACTGAAGGGCATAAATTTATACGTCAAGGAGAAAACCCCGAGCACAATAACCACGTCATGGAAAATGGCAGCAACCGCTCCCAGACCAAATTGCCATTTTCTAAATCGCAATAGGATGTATAGGAACATAACGATCAACGCTCCCAAAACGGCCCAAAACGAATCTCGTTTTATATTGTCGGCAATGGTGGGGCTCACTTTATAGGATTCCATCCTACCAATAGTTTTTCCAGTCTGGTCACCAACAAATTGATCATAGGTCATATCTGCAGGTAGATCTTTTTTGAGGGTTTGAAAAAGCATATGCTCTATTTCCTCATCTACCTCAGTTCCCGTTTCGTCTACCTTGTATTTGGTGGTAATTTTTAACTGGTTGTTTCCTCCATAGGTTTTTGCCTCGGCACTTCCAAAGGTTTCAATCAAGTCATTCTGGATTTGGTTTGAATTCACATCTTTGGCAAAACGAACGGTATAGGTACGTCCTCCCACAAAATCAACCCCTTGGTTCAGACCGATGGTAAATAAGGAGGTAATACTTATCACCAATAATATTCCTGAAAGGATATATGCTGCTTTCCGCTTTTTCAAAAAGTTAATATGAACATCGGTAAACAAATTTTTGGTCCACGGAGTAGAACAACGCAAAGGCTCATTATTTCTTGTAAATCTTTCAATCAACAATCGCGTGATAAATATTGCGGTAAACAATGAGGTAGCGATACCGATCAATAAGGTAGTGGCAAAACCTTGGATTGGCCCTGTTCCGAATACCAAGAGAATCAAACCGGTAAGACCGGTGGTGATGTTGGCATCCAAAATGGAAGAAAGCGCATTGGCAAAACCATCCTTGATGGCATCTTTCTGTGCTTTCCCCTTGGCGAGCTCTTCCTTGATCCGCTCAAAAATAAGTACGTTGGCATCCACAGACATCCCTATGGTCAACACGATCCCAGCGATACCGGGAAGTGTGAGCACTGCCCCGAGCCCTGCCAGAACTCCAAAAATGAAAAGAATGTTGACCAAAAGCGCGACGTCAGCAAAGATTCCTGCTTTTCCGTAGTATCCTATCATCCACAAGAGTACAATCACCAAAGCGATGAGAAACGACATCATTCCGCTGTTGATCGCTTCGTGACCCAGCGTAGGTCCCACCACCTCAGCCTGAACAATCTCTGCGGAAGCAGGCAGCTTTCCAGCGCGAAGTACGTTGGCCAAATCCTGGCCTTCATTTACTGTGAAATCACCAGAAATTTGACTACGTCCACCTGCTATGGGTCCTGAGGTTACTCCAGGAGCAGAATACACAATATCGTCCAGTACAATGGCAATCTGACTCTGATTTTGGTATGCGTTACCGGTCATCTGTTCCCAAACCTTAGCTCCTTGACCGTTCATTTGCATGGATACCACAACCCGGTTCATCTGGTCGTATTCCTGCTTTGCATCCACGACCACGCTTCCGCCCAATGGAGGAACATTGTCTCTATTTCCCTTTAAGGCATATAAAGCGGTGGTCTCCTCTCCTTTTAACTGTGGATTGGCAACGGGCAATCCCCAAACAAACTTGGCATAGCGCATGTCGTTTGGAAGCAATGATCGAATTTGAGGATTTCTTAGATAGCTATTTATCTTGGCTGTATCCTTTAATTTAAAGGTAGCAATTACGGGCCCACCTTGATTTCCTAAGGCAACCATCCTTGAAAGGATAGGGTTTGTCTTGTTGTCCTCCACCAAACTATCCTTCACATCCTGGCCGCCCAAAAGCTTGCTTACATCATCTTCTTCTGTTGCCGTAGTATCGGTCGCTATTTTTGTAGTATCGGACACGGCAGTTTTCTCTGTTTTGGCCATTTCCATCTCTCCGGCTTTGGCATCTGCCGCCTGAAGGAAAGCTGCCATTTCTTCAAATTTGTAGACATCCCAGAATTCTAGCTGGGCGGTACTTTGAAGTAGCTTCTTTATCCTGCTCACATCCTTTGCTCCGGGAAGCTCCACTAAAATACGTCCCGATTTACCGAGGCGCTGGATGTTTGGCTGGGTTACCCCAAACTTATCAATACGTTTTCTCAATACCTCAAAAGCAGAAGTAATGGATTCATCAATCTTTCGCTCTATGATCGGTTTTACTTGAGCATTGGTCATATTCGGGTTGATATCGTCCTGCAAGTTTTTGTTGAAGAAGATATCTGGAGAGGCAAGTTGATTCTCTCCTGGCAATTCCTCGAATGCCTTGAAAAACAATTCAACATAGGTGTCCTGGCTGGATTTTTGAAGCTCAGTGGCTCTTTCCAGGGCTTGGTTAAATGCCGGGTCTTTGGTGTGGTTGGCGAGTCCTTTCAAGATATCCTTAACGGAAACCTGAAGAATAACGTTGATACCACCCTTAAGGTCCAGGCCTTTGTTAAGTTCCTTTTCCTTTGCGGTAGCATAATCAATCCCCAGAAAAACGGGATTGGCCGCAACAGAATCCAGGTAACGGGTTTCCGCGGCCTCCCTCTTATGGGGTTCATCCGCAGGATATTTACTTTGGGCAAACTCCTTGGCGCTGTTTTCCACTTTACTGGCAACAAACGTAAAAGAGAGCTGATAGATACTTACCAGTCCAAAGAGGAGGGCAAATACTGTGATTAATCCTTTGTTTTGCATTTGTATGTTTTTTTGGTCAGATTTTTTTATCCCGATTCCGAAGTTTCAGAAAGGGAGCGCAAATATATGATTTGCTGTGGGATCTGACAATTATCATCTAAATTATAATTACGTTGAAACAGCTCGAATTTCGGGGTTGAGGATCTTTCCTAAAAACAAAAAGTGCTTGTTTCATCTAAATGAGCTGAAAGGTGCGGACGGAAAGTTATGGATGACACTTCAATACTATAAAAACCATCATAGTCCCCTTTAAGAAAGCGGGCCTGCACGTACCTCCGGAATCCTATGGGAAGTATGGTCAAAAGGGAGCACCACATTCTGGTAAATGCAGGATTCCCTCTTCTCAATTCCAATATCAGCAGTTATTCCAGTTTCAGGAGAATCCAGCGCTAATTTTGGCTTTAGATATTGATCGTTGCTCGATTTTACTTCAACGAGTAAACCCTGAAAACCTAGAGCTGACCCCAGGTCATTTTGAATTTTGATGACGTCCAGTCGATACGTTTGGGGATGGTCCTGGAAAGGGACTTTGGAAGAGCCCTCTCTTTCATTAAAAGCTGTATCACCAAGAGGAAATCGACTCTGTTGGTAGAGGGAATTCTTTATTACAGACACCTCCAGGGCACTGTAATAAGTTATCTTTAACTCTCCGTCCAGCAGTTCGGATATTTGGATATCAGCTATACCCAGGTGCCTCAACTGATCGGTAACCTCAGAGACAACGGCCTCTGCCTCCTGATCGCTAATGGTCTCGGCATGAAACCGAATCACGATTTCCTGATTGCGATCCGTCGGGGATTGCCCCAAACTTATTCCCAAAAAAGCAAGGGCTACAACTAATCCAGTAAAATACCATCTCCAATTCACGCGCCAAATATAAAAAAATAAAGACTGCATCGCTACAGTCTTTAAAGAATATACAGATTTCTCGTAAAGTGCCCGATAGGCCAAAAGAAGGAAGGATGTTCTCCGCAGTTTAACAGGCAATACATTCAATAAAAGAACCAAGTGCTTACCCCTGCTCTATTTTCCTTCTTTCAGCCCATCCATTCTCGTTTCTAAAATTCCAACTCAAAGTAAAGGCTACTCTCTGGATGGGCCTCGGTAACATCCTCCCCTTTTAGGGTTTCCCCATCCCCATTTAGAAGCTTCATATTAATTTTCCAATAACCGGTCATGGTAAGGGACAGTTTACCCTCATACATTTTTGTTGTAGAATGGTACACCATATCTTCATTATTCGGAGAGGTGTGATTGCCCATAGAAGGCATTCTGGGGTCCACAGTTATCTTGTAATTCTCCACAACCGGGAAGGTCATCATATCTTCCATTTTATGGAGAACCGCTTGAAAATCATTGATGGCCACTTGGGGATTCTTCGGATTGACGAAGGCCAGAATATAGCGGATGTCATCACTACCTGTAAACACTTGGATCTTTCTAAACCCATCGGCAGGCTGCACAACTGAAATCCGTTGGGTTATTCTCACCTCTTGCCCGTTGAATTTATAATTTAGGGTCAGTTCCCAATAATCCGTGGCATTCCCACCCATTTGAAACACAATAAAGCCCTTGTAGACAGTATTGTCCTCGGTGTTTTGCAACACGCTATGTGGTCCGGAATGGCTCATGGATTCCATGTGCATCATTGGCATCCAGGTGAGCTCGGCATTGGAAATATAATTATTGTTGGCCCTATCCAAAATTCGGATGGAAAATTCATTGTAGCCAACTTCAAGAGTTGATTTTGCAGAGTAGATTTCAACGGTGTGATCCGCTTCGGAAAACTCATAGATCTTATGAAGTCCCTCCACTGGGTTAGGCTCTATAGTATCTTCATCATCGTCTGAACAACTGGTAAATGAAGCGGAAATAATTAGGATTGCGAAAATATATTTTAGGGTTTTCATCTTTATATAATATTTTGATTGTTTTATTTAATTGAATAAGAAATAGTTAAATAAATATTTCTTCCCATTCTCGGAATGTTTTTCCAATCGGTATAGGAAGAATAATAAGTGTCCAGAATATTTTCAATTCCAGCCTTGACAAAGAGATCATCATTATTTATAAAAAACCGTTTCCCAAAACTGGCCGAAAGCGTGGCATAGGCAGCGGTCTTGGTTTCGCCATAAGCAGGATTGTAGTGAACCTGCTCTCCTGCCCCATTGACAGACAGAGAAGCAGAATATTGGTTTTTATAAAAATCAAGCCCTCCTTGGTAGGAAACAGGACTGATCAACGGCAGATTTTCGCCTTCATCATCCACCCCTCGATGGTATGAAATTCGCCCCGATAATTTAAAGGCATTTGAAAGCGAATACCTGGCAAATAACGAGGTGTTAAAAAGCTGGGCATAATCCAAATTGCCATACACCTTTACACCATCGGCACCGATGGCCATAGGGCTAAGTGTTGAATCGACCTTTCCTATAATATAATTGTAAATGTGGAAGTAATGGGCCTCGGCCGTAATTTCAAAAATCGGTTTTTCATAGGAAACCGAAATGTTCCCCTCTACTGAACTCTCCGTTTTCAGATTTGGATCGCCAATATAATCGTGGTTGTCAAAACTATTGAACAGATAGAAGCCATATCCCTCTGAAACGGAAGGGGCGCGTTCCCCATAGGAAAGACCACCATTCAAATGAAAATACTGTAGCATTTTGTGGTACTGGGCCGAAAAGCTTTTCAAAAAACGAGTATTTGTCCGGTCCATATCGGGATGAAAGATCTTTAAACTGTTCAGCCCAAAGTCATCTGCCACAGTATTGGAATGATAGGTCAAGCGCGTGGATAGCTTAATAGAAGATTCCTTGAAGGAAATATTGTCTTCGGCATAAATCCCCAAGTCAGCAGTGTGCACATCCGGCCAGGTGAGCATAAACATCAATGCTTCGTTGCTGTTGGCAGGATACATGGTCATTTCTGCCAAGGATTTATTGAAATACCCGTCCGCTTTAAAAAAGAACCGATTTTTCCCTCTTGCAAAATTGGCCTGTGAATAAAACCCATAGGTCTCGCTCCATCCCGGCATATCCATATGTATAGGTACGTTTGGACGTTTGGTATCGTCCATCACGTGCTTTATGGTGTTGTAATACACCTTGGATTCCCAATTACCCAGATTGCCAAACAGGGTATCTTGATTAAAGCTAACCGAAGCGATTACAGCTCGTGCCAAAGAAACGTCCATTGTCAATGCGGGATACCCCACATCTCTGGCTTCGTCAAATATTAAGGTTGCGGAAATGGATTTGTCGTCGGCAAGCTTATATCCGGAGTTCATTGAGAAATTATATTTTTCAAATTGTGAAAACTCAATCTCTTTATCACCGCCAGCACTGTAATTGTTTGCCTTGCGGTAAATGGCATCCGTATTTAGATAGAATTTGTCATCAGAATAATTCAGTTCACCACCAAAAATCCGCAGGCTGTTGTTGCTCTCAAAACCACTTTCCAAGGAGCCAGTCCACCCGGTTGATTTAAAATTACCCCTGTCCAACTTCAAGTTGATAGCACCTCCAATCGTGTTTCCAAAAGCGGTGCCCTGTTGCCCAGAACCGATTTCCGCTTCCGAGAGATTGGAAACATCTACATAAGAAGTAACGGGGTCCATCTTATCGGTACAAGCCCCAAAAATTTGCATCCCATCAATGGTCACGGCAAGGCGTTCTGAAGCCATATCGTTCATCGTAGGCTCCCACGCATAGGCACCCCGTTTAACCATATTGATGCTTCGCGAAGATTCCAAAAATTCGTCCAAGGACGACAGCGGCTTGTGTTGTTTTTGATGGTTCAGTTGTTTTCCTGCGGAAATGAGTACCACTTCGTTCAGGTTAATAAGCTTCAGGCTATCCAAGGGGGTTTCCTGGGCCTCCATCCGGGGCGCAAAAGCTCCGAAAAACAAGGCACACCACAGGCTACCCATCAGGATCTTCCCTGTGGAAGACCCATAAATAAATAATTTCATGTGAATGATAATTTAGATAATTTAATAAAAATGGCCCCGTGGGAATCTTCTGAAGAAATTCCGGCAACAGGTTTAAAAAATTATCCCAGGCGAGGGGGGTGGAGAATTCTTGAAATGAACAGTGACGCGTGAAGTATGGGTCTATAGCCCACCTTTTCGCAGGTAATAATCTCAGGTTCGGATTTAAATAGGAATTCAGAGATATTTTCCGAAATGATCACTTGGGGAATTTCGGTCTTGGAAGTTTTCCCAGTAAAGGGATTTTTGTTATCATCTCCGGCCTCTTTTGCCAATTCCTTACTCAAATGGCATTTCCCGTTACAGTGCATTTCGGGGTTGTCTTTGTTCTCACAAAGCATATTGACAATATAATCGTAATGGATCACATAATCCACCACTGGCCACAAGGGTTTTGTGAGCATAATAAAGGCGGTGAGTAAAAGAATTATGTTTTTCACGGCACAAAGATAAGGAGTAAGGGGTACTGCAAAAATGATTTTTATCACTATCTCGGGAAACTTAAAAAAACTGCATAAAACCGCGGCAGCCCCACTTAACACAAGCTATTAAAGGCAGTTGACAAATTTTCAAAATTTGTCAACTTTTCATTGTTGATAATTTTTTATATCGCTGATAATCACCTTATTAACACCGTTTGTTTGATAACTTTGAAACTCGGTTTTAAAAATGATGCTTCTAATTTACTATATTTACATACGTTGAAACACAAGTTCAGAACAACCAAAAACATGAAATGAATATGCCAGTAAAAACCATTGATTCTTCCCCGACCACCTACACCCAGGATGAAGCTTTTAACGCCTCGGTGGAGTATTTTAAAGGTGATGATTTAGCAGCCCGTGTCTGGGTCAACAAGTACGCCCTAAAGGATTCCGAAGGCAACATTTATGAAAAGACGCCTGACGATATGCACCGTCGAATTGCACGCGAAATTGCACGAATTGAACATCGCTATGCCAACCCTATGAGCGAAGAGGAGGTTTATGAGGCTATTCGAGATTTTAAATACATCGTTCCCCAAGGCAGTCCCATGGCCGGAATTGGCAATCCCTACCAGATAGCCTCCCTTTCCAACTGCTTTGTCATTGGCAATGAAGGCGACTCCGATTCCTACGGAGGGATCATGAAGATCGATCAGGAACAGGTACAGCTCATGAAACGGAGGGGCGGCGTAGGACACGATCTGTCCCACATTCGTCCCAAGGGATCCCCGGTAAAAAATTCGGCCTTGACCTCTACCGGGATTGTTCCCTTTATGGAGCGCTATTCAAATTCCACACGCGAAGTGGCCCAGGATGGCCGCCGTGGGGCATTGATGCTTTCTGTATCGATAAACCATCCAGATTCTGAGGATTTTATCAATGCAAAAATGGAACAGGGCAAGGTAACTGGTGCCAATGTTTCCGTCCGTATAGACGATGCTTTTATGCAAGCGGTAAAGGATGGGCAGAACTACGTCCAGAAATACCCTATTTTTAGTGAGAACCCAAAAAACACCAAGGAGATCGAAGCGCGAAAACTCTGGAAAAAAATCGTGCACAATGCTTGGCAATCTGCCGAACCGGGCATTCTTTTTTGGGACACCATTATAAAGGAATCGGTGCCGGATTGTTATGCCGACCTTGGATATAAGACCGTTTCCACCAATCCATGCGGCGAAATCCCGCTTTGCCCCTACGACTCCTGTCGTTTATTGGCCATAAATCTTTTTTCATACGTAGACGCCCCCTTTACGAAAAAAGCTTCCTTTAATTTCGAACTCTTCAAAAAGCACTTGAATATCGCCCAGCGGATCATGGATGATATCATTGATTTGGAATTGGAAAAAGTGGATGCAATAATCGCAAAAATAGATGCCGACCCACAATCTGATGAAATAAAAGCAGTAGAGAGAAATCTGTGGCTAAATATTCAAAAGAAAGCCCTGGAAGGCAGAAGAACAGGTATTGGCATCACCGCAGAAGGAGATATGCTCGCCGCCCTTGGAATAAAATACGGAAGTCCGGAAGGAATCGATTTTTCGGTGAAAATACATAAAACACTGGCAGTAGAAGCTTACAGAGCTTCGGTAAACACTGCCAAAGAAAGAGGCGCATTTAAAATATTCGATTCGGAACGCGAAAAAAACAACCCCTTCATTCTCCGTTTAAAAGAAGCCGACGAAAAGCTCTATTACGATATGTTGGAATACGGCAGAAGGAATATTGCACTATTGACGATTGCCCCTACCGGGACCACAAGCCTGATGACACAGACCACATCGGGCATTGAGCCAGTATTCCTTCCCGTTTATAAACGAAGAAGAAAGGTAAACCCAAGCGATAAGGACGCACGGGTGGATTTCGTGGATGAACTGGGAGACAGTTGGGAGGAATATGTGGTCTTCCACCATCGCTTTAAGGAATGGATGGAAGCCAACGGTATTGACACCGATAAAAATTACAGCCAGGAAGAACTAAATAAGATCGTTAAAAAATCGCCTTACTACAAGGCCACTTCCAACGATGTAGACTGGCTTAGCAAAGTCCGAATGCAGGGAGCCGTTCAGAAATGGGTAGATCACTCCATTTCGGTAACCATAAATTTGCCAAATGACGCTACCGAAGAATTGGTAGGGAAATTATATATGGAGGCCTGGCAAGCCGGTTGCAAGGGCGTTACGGTGTACCGCGATGGTTCTCGGTCGGGAGTTTTGATTTCCAACGATGAAAAAGAAGAGGAACAGGAAAAAACCCTTACCTCCTTTCCCACCAAACGGCCTGAGATATTGGAGGCTGATGTAGTTCGTTTCCAGAACAACAAGGATAAGTGGATTGCCTTTATCGGCCTTATCGATGAAAAACCCTATGAAATATTTACCGGTTTTGCCGATGATGAGGATGGAATATTGATTCCGCGTTGGGTAAACGAAGGCCTTATCATTAAAAACCGGAATGAAGATGGTACTTCGCGATACGATTTCCAATACAAAAATAAAAGAGGGTACAAAACCACTATTGAAGGGCTTTCCCATAAGTTCAATCCCGAATTCTGGAATTATGCAAAATTGATTTCCAGTACGCTCCGCCACGGAATGCCCATAGAGAAAGCAGTAGAACTTATCAATAGCCTCCAATTGGATACGGAGAGCATCAACACCTGGAAAAATGGAGTGGCCAGAGCTTTAAAGCGCTATGTGGCCGACGGGACCGAAGCCCGCAAACAACGATGTGAAAACTGCAACAGCACCTCTCTTATTTATCAAGAAGGATGCTTGACCTGTAAGGATTGTGGCTCTTCGAAGTGTGGATAGACGCGAGAACACTTCGTTTTGAGACTTAAAAAAACCCCAAAGTTTTAAAAACTTTGGGGTTTGCTTTTACGATTCAGGTTTTTTGGGACTATAACTCAAGTAAATCGTTAACTTTTCTTACGCCTTCGGCACTTTCCTTGATGTGCGCCTTTTCAGCATCGTTCAATTCTATTTCAACGATTTTTTCAATACCGTTTTTCCCTAAAATCACCGGAACACCTATGGAAATATCCTTCATTCCATATTCTCCATCGAGCAAGGTAGAACAAGGGAACATTTTCTTTTGGTCGCATGCAATTGCCTGAACCATGGCCGACACTGCTGCTCCTGGCGCATACCAGGCCGAAGTACCCAATAGTTTTGTCAAGGTTGCACCCCCTACTTTGGTCTCTTCCATTACCTTGTTTAATCTTTCTTGGGAAAGGAATTTAGTTACAGGAATACTATTTCTCGTTGCCAATCTTGTCAAGGGCACCATTCCAGTATCACTATGGCCACCTATCACCATTCCATCCACATCGCTAATGGGTGCTCCCAAAGCTTCTGCCAACCGGTATTTAAAGCGCGCGCTGTCCAAGGCACCCCCCATTCCTATAATTTTCGTTTTGTCCAAACCAGAAGTCTTGTGAACCAAGTATGCCATGGTATCCATGGGGTTACTTACGATAATCAAGATGGTTTTTGGAGAATGTTTTACCAAATTGGAAGAAACCTCTTTTACGATTCCGGCATTGATCCCTATCAACTCTTCACGGGTCATCCCAGGTTTCCGCGGAATGCCACTGGTGATAACACACACATCACTGCCGGCCGTCTTTGAGTAATCACCGGTAACACCCGTTATTCTGGTGTCAAAACCGTTCAGAGATGCAGTTTGCATCAGGTCCATGGCCTTGCCTTCGGCATAGCCTTCCTTTATGTCCAGCAAAACCACCTCGCTCGCAAAATTTTTAATGGCGATATACTCGGCACAACTTGCACCCACAGCACCCGCTCCTACAACTGTTACTTTCATATTGTAAATCCTTAAATGTTATATATTAAATTGTTACTTGTTATTCTTCTTATTCTTCAGAAAATCTCACTTGGGCAGTGTGGCAAGGAGGGACTGCAACTGCGGAGGCACCTCTAATTACGAAAAAGCCTACACACCCACTAAAGATTGATGCAAAAATAACAATAACCGTTTAAATTATTGGGAATTAATGCTTAAAAACAAAAGAACCACCAAAAAGACATAGCTTTTTTATTCTAAATAGATGACGTCGATATAGAACATCACACCTTAAAATAAGGAAGGAGAAAGAATGGTTCTGGGAATATATTCAAAGGAGGGCCCAGACTTATCAGATTATTTTATTATATGCCGAAATGCAACCCAACCGACGCGTTGTTATACCTGGCAAAATTATAATCCACATGCAGTCCAAAAAACCCCAATCTCAAGTTTGCACCTAAGGTAGCTCGAACATCGGAAACTTTATTTTTGACACTGAAGGGATCTTGAAATTGATTGGTCACTTCCTCGAGAGGAATCCCTGCTATTACCTTATAATTGCCCAAAACATCAAAATCAGAGCTTCCAGACACATAGCCCAGTCCGCCATAGAAATTGATTATTCGCAATTTTGTTGATGCCTGAACCTGAAACAACCAAGACCGCAATCTAAAATCGAAATGCTGATCTGTACCCGATACTATTTGCTGATTGATAAAATGATAGCTCGCACCGACCTTTGTATAGGCCACGAGGCCAGAGATTGCAATTGGGAAAATCTTTTCTTCAGGCATCCAACTGGTAAAATCATGTTGAAGCCCCACTCCGAAAAGCCCAACCTCTACATCTTGTTGATCTATTTTGGGGAAATAACGCAACTTGACCTCGGTCCCTCTTAGTATTCCCACTCTTGCCTGTAAGAAAGCGGTGGGCAAAATATTCATGTTTACCGAGGCAAGTCCCTGGGGCAACTTAAATTCAACCTCTGCGGTATCCTCTCCATTCTTTACTACCGAATACATCAATACATCTGGATCATTCTCACCAAAGGCTGTGGCCACCTCCTTGACCATACTTCCATCCCGAAATTTTAGATTATTGTAATCGGCGGTATTTAAAGTGAACTTCTGTTGCTCCTTTTTTATAAAACTGGCGTTCCCAACAATGGAAATATCAAATTTAAACTGTTTTTTTACTTCTGCCGTTTGAATCCAACCATTGGCCACGTTGTGCAACATTCCCTCGGCTCCTGGAGAGATATAACCGGTGGTAAAACGCTGGGCATCCTCAATTCCTGCAGCAATAAGATCTTCCAGGTTTTCCTGAGCGATGGTTGAGATACTGAAAAGACCAAATAATATAAAAGCTTTTTTCATCTGGCTCTGATTTTTAGATTTTAAATAAAATCCTGCCTGCGTGCTGGTGGCGCGTAGACAGGATAGCATATTTATGGTACAGTTTACAAATTGGCTTTATCGCTTTTAAACACAATACCTAAAGCTTCGTATTCCCTCTAAACAGACCGATCAAACCGCTTGAAACAAAGTCCATCAGGCATCAATATGGGCGTAAACTGCATTCTTCTCGATAAACTCACGGCGAGGTGGAACTTCATCTCCCATTAACATGGAGAAAATTCGATCCGCTTCGGTACCATTTTCTATAGTAACTTGACGAAGGGTTCTAAACTCCGGATTCATAGTGGTATCCCACAACTGCTCAGCGTTCATTTCCCCCAAACCTTTGTATCGTTGAATAGAGGCACTACCTCCCATCTCCTCATTCAGAGCATCGCGCTCTTTCTCACTCCAGGCGTAGACCTTCTTTGTGCCTTTTTTCAAGAGGTATAGCGGGGGCGTTGCGATATACACACAGCCAGCCTCGATAAGTTCCCTCATATAGCGGAAGAAGAACGTAAGGATCAAAGTGGCGATGTGGCTACCATCCACATCGGCATCACACATGATCACTACTTTGTGATATCGAAGTTTTTCAAGGTTGAGGGCCTTGCTGTCGTCTTCAGTTCCCACCGTTACCCCCAGGGCAGTGTAGATATTCCTGATTTCCTCGTTTTCAAAAACCTTGTGCTGCATGGCCTTTTCCACATTGAGTATTTTTCCTCTTAAGGGAAGAATGGCTTGAAAATTCCGATCTCGACCTTGTTTTGCAGTACCCCCTGCAGAATCTCCCTCTACGAGAAACACTTCACATTTTTCGGGGTCCTGTTCAGAACAATCAGAGAGTTTTCCCGGCAGTCCACCGCCACTCATTACAGTTTTTCGTTGTACCAATTCACGCGCCTTTCGGGCGGCATGTCGGGCTTGGGCGGCCAAAATAACCTTTTGCACAATGATCTTCGCATCACTGGGATGTTCTTCCAAATAGTTTTCCAGCATCTCAGAAACAGCTTGGCTCACCGCAGCCGTAACTTCCCTATTGCCCAATTTTGTTTTGGTCTGCCCTTCAAATTGAGGCTCTTGTACCTTTACGGAGATAATTGCAGTAAGACCTTCCCTAAAGTCATCTCCTGCAATTTCAAATTTCAACTTTTCCAACATTCCTGACGCATCGGCATACTTCTTCAGGGTTCGGGTCAATCCAGCTCGAAAACCAGCTAGATGGGTCCCTCCCTCGTGGGTATTAATATTGTTCACATAGGAATGCAAGTTTTCATTAAAGGAGGTGTTATAAACCATGGCCACTTCCACCGGAATATCATTCTTTTCACCCTCCATTGAAATCACATCTCCGATAATGGGCTCTCGATTCCCATCCAAAAACCTGATAAACTCCTTTAAACCTTCTTCGCTATGAAACCTTTCGCTAATGAATTCTCCTTTCTCATCAGTCTCTCGCTTATCGGTTAAATAAATATAAATTCCTTTATTCAAGAATGAAAGCTCCCGCAATCTACTGGCAAGAGTATCATAACTGTACTCAATGGTCTGATGAAATATTTGCGGATCCGGACTAAAGGTAACCATCGTTCCCCGGTAATCTGTCTCACCAACAGTTTTTACAGGATACATTGCTTTTCCGCGTTCATACTCTTGTTGCCAGATTTTCCCGTCGCGATAAACCGTCGCTTTCAAATTTGAGGAAAGGGCATTTACCACTGAAACCCCAACTCCGTGCAGTCCTCCGGAAACCTTATACGAATCTTTGTCAAATTTTCCTCCGGCACCAATCTTGGTCATGACCACCTGCAGGGCCGATACCCCTTCCTTTTTGTGGATATCCACAGGGATGCCCCGCCCGTTATCCTTTACGGTAATTGAATTATCCTCATTTATCCACACCTCTATGGTGTCGCAATGGCCAGCCATCGCTTCATCGATCGAGTTGTCTATTACCTCATAGACCAAGTGGTGAAGGCCACGCGCTCCAATATCGCCAATATACATTGATGGCCGCATGCGCACATGCTCCATTCCTTCCAAGGCCTGAATTTGGTCAGCGCCATAACTCCCTTTATTCTGTTCTTCGTTCATATAAAACTTTGTGTGATTTTCAATTGTTTCAGCAACGTACAAATATAACGAAATCCCTAATGAAATTAAGGGTTTACACGCTGCTTACCCTCTAAGTTATCAACAAATCTATGTGGAAAAAGCCGCTTTCGGCCACATTGTAAATCCACGGAAGATTTTCTTAAAATAACGGAGTGAAAAACAGAAATTAAAGGACCCAAAATGGGTGTCTAACAGATCAATTTTTGGTTTGGTTAAACTATTAATCAAAATTTTTGTCATAACTTACAATCCCCTTCAAATTGTAAAGATTTACCCATTATGAAAAAGATATCCGTAATCTGCCTGATACTTCTTCTCGCCCTCGGGACCCAAAGCCTTTTCGCACAGAGCTTTCCAAAGATGGATGTTTCCCCTATGGACTTAACCTTAGCAAGACAGGATAAAGACGGCCCTCCGATTGCGCGCGTAATTTATAGTAGACCCCAGAAAAAAGGGCGAGATATTTTTGGAGGCTTGGTGCCCTATGGCGAAGTATGGCGCACAGGCGCCAATGAAGCCACTGAATTGGAGGTATACCGACCGTTGCTTTTTGGGGAAACCGTTTTAAAACCCGGTACATATACTCTTTATACCATTCCCGGCCAGGACTATTGGACAGTAATAATCAACCGCGACACCAATGTGTGGGGGGCTTTTAGCTATAAAAAAGACAAGGATATCGCTCGGCTAAAAGTAAAACGAAGAGCCGCTGCCGCACCCATAGAATCATTGTCCATGATTTTTAGACCAGAAAGTGACGGAACCACTCTATTAATTGGATGGGATGACGAATATGTAGAAATACCCTTTAAATACGCCCCTTAGCGTAGAAGTATTGTCCTCACTAAGGAATGTTTAAATATTTATGGGTCTGGAGAGAAACCTTCCATCTTGGATTTTTCATTACATAATCTACAATCAGCGGACTCATTTTTTCTCGCCTGCCCCATTCTGGCTGCAGATACAAAATACAATCTTTATTGACCCTAGCGGCCTGCTCTTCCGCAAAACGAAAGTCGTCCTTATTGAAAACAATCACTTTAAGTTCGTTCGCTACGGTATAGACCTCGTCAGTAGGAAGTTTTCTTTTCTTTGGGGAAAGGCAAATCCAGTCCCAGATTCCCGTGAGTTGATGCGCCCCGGAAGTTTCTATATGGGTGTTCAGACCACGGTCCTTTAACATTTCGGTCAGTGGGAACATGTTGTACATCAAGGGTTCTCCACCAGTAATAACTGCGATTTTAGAATATTGACAGGCATTTTCCACCATATTTTCTATGAGCGTGGGCGGATGCAGTTTTGCATTCCAGCTCTCTTTCACATCACACCAATGGCAGCCCACATCGCAACCTCCCAACCGTATAAAATAAGCAGCAGTTCCTTTGTGAAAGCCTTCACCCTGAATGGTGTAAAACTCCTCCATTAGGGGAAGCACCACTCCTCTATCCACTAAATCTTGCACTTCACTTTTCATCGCCGCAAAAATAAGCTATTTGAAACTTTTAAATTGTTAATTCAAGATTTGTTACAACATCCTCTACGAGATAACGGAATTAAAAAAAATAGAGCACTTTACATTTTTATGATTTTGTTGTTCAGAAGACATTTGATAGTTGAAATATAACCATTTGTGCTCCATATTTTATTACTTTTGCATTCCTGATCCAGATCCCTATTAAAAAATAAAATTGGCCAAGCCTACCAGCAAGGTTTAATCTGGCAGACCAGCGTACGAGTGTAAAAACAACCTGAGATTATAAAACAAGTGAGTTGTTATAAATAAAAATCCATAATTATATCCATATATGAAAAAGACTTTATTTTTCGGTGCCCTCGTGGGGCTATTATTTGTACAATGCGCAAAAGAAAGCGATCCTTTTATTATCAAAAAAGGAGAGATCGGCGCATTGACCAACCATACGAAAATGAAACAATTGGACTCCATTTTTGCGTCGGATTCCATTGTAAAAAACAATTCTTCCCCAAATGCCTTAGAAACGCAAGGCGAGGTTGAAATCTATGGAAAGGATGGAAAAAAACTGTTATTACTTTCCCCCGAAATCGAGAATGACCCTAACTCTACTATTACGGACATCCTTGTTTTTGATTCGCGATACAAGACCGAAAAGGGCGTAAATACCACAAGTACCTTTAAGGATTTTAAGGACAATTATACAATTTCAAACATCCAACGAATACTCAATGGAGTTCTGGTATTCTTTTCAGATACGGATATTTATCTCACCATCGACGCTAAATACCTCACCGCCGAAGTACGCCAGGACCCCCGGGCAACCCTGGAATCCAAACATATTCTCGACTCTGCTCCTATTAAGTATTTTCGAATAGGATGGGACCCGATAGATTAGGGATTTGACAAGAGCTGCAAAGATTTTGTTAACATCCCTTACCATATGGATACTTTCCTATAATTTTAATCACCGAACCAGCCAAAACATGTGATTATGATTAACATTTTAGGCTTTATCCTTACCATTGCTGGTGGAATTGCCCTGGTCGTGGGTGTGCTGGCGCCTTTGGAAGCCTGGATACAGGAATAAATCCTTGGGGCCTAATAATTTTGGGTGTGGTGTTTTTCTTTGCGGGCATTGGGCTTTTGAAGCATCGGAAGGATACGGACCAAACTTAATTAATTAACCAGAAGGCCTTTGTCAGCCTTTTGACAACAGGCTTCTTTCTAAAAAATTATTGTTATGCCAGATCCAAGAATCAAAAACGAAGACCAATACGAAGAACTTCGAAAAAAAGGGTATAGTAAAGATAAGTCGGCCCGAATTGCCAATACGGAAGATGCTGGAAAAAAAGGAGGAAAGGCAAAAAAATATGAAGACCGAACCAAGAAAGAGCTTTACGAAGAAGCGAAAAAAGTAGGGATTGATGGCAGGTCTAAAATGAACAAAAAAGAACTTATTCACGCGTTGCGGAATAATTAATGGTACAGATTTTACTGTTTAGACCAGTCTATTCCAAATACTTCTTATAGCTTCTTCCTATGAGACACTCATTTCAAAATGGGTGCCTTCACACGTATAATTTATATAAACCAACCCATGTCAATGGCCAAAACTATTCCTCCTCAAATTATCCGTCAAATTTTCGTCATTTTGCTCATCCTGTCAATTGGGGGCCTGATCTTTCGTGAAATGTTGCCGTATTTAACAGGAGTGTTGGGTGCGGTTACTATTTATGTTATTATGCGGAAATGGATGCACACCCTGGTGGATAAAAAGAAGTGGAGCCCCCCTCTTGCGGCTTCTTTGTTAATGTTGGCATCCTTCGTTTGTATTTTATTGCCCGTAACTGGCATCATATTAATGCTCGGAAATAAGATTGGCCGAGCGGTTGAAAATTCAAGGGAAGTAGTCCATGCATTAAAGGACCAGTTGGGAAAGTTAGAGGCTAAGTTTGGCTATGACCTGAACTCACAAATAGATGCCTCCGCCGTGACCGACTGGTTGTCTAACCACTTGGAAAGCATGGTTGGTGGCACTTTTAATGCCTTTATCGCCATCGGCCTTATGTATTTTATGCTGTATTATATGCTCACAAACAGACGTGAACTTAAGGAATCCTTGAGCGAATATATCCCGATGAACCGAGCAAATCTGAAAGAAATAGGTAAAGAGGTTCAGATAATGGTTCGCTCCAATGCCATGGGGATTCCCCTGGTTGGCCTAGCTCAAGGAATAATTGCCCTAATCGGATTTTTAATATTTGGAACGGAAGATCCTTTTTTCTGGTTCGTTATCGTCACCATCTCGAGTATGGTTCCTTTCATCGGTACCCTATTGGGGATCGCACCTGTCTTTATTATAACCTTATCTGCGGGCGACACCTTCGCTGCCTGGGGAATACTGCTCTATGGGTTTATAGTCGTAGGCAGCACAGACAACATTGTAAGATTGTATGTATTAAAACGATTGGACAATGTACACCCTCTAATTACACTTGTTGGAGTGATAGTAGGCGTACCTCTCTTTGGTTTTATCGGCCTCATTTTCGGCCCGTTGCTCATCAGTCTTTTTATTGTGATCGTAAAAATTTATCGAGAAGAATATGGGAAACAAAGTCCAGCTACCAAGGAGGAAAGGCTATAAAGCACCTCTGAAGCCGCCAATTTATTTAACAAGCAAAAGATAGCTCGCCCAGAATACGCCTAAGCTCCGTTTTTAAAATTATTTATTTGGAATCGGCATGTTCGCTAAAATCAATAAAACTGCCTTCCCTTCCAAGAAACCAACGATGATCTGGATGGGGAATGTGGGTTTCGCAAATTCTGGGTAACCCGGGATAAAGTTTTTATAACAAAACTTTAAACCTATTCGAGGGAGGATTGATTATTTTTAACTCAGTTAAGAGAAACACTATGCTTTTTAGAAAAAAGAAAAATAAAAAACCGTCCAGAATCGCTATGATGGACAGCAAGATTAACGAAGAGTTCGTAGAGGAAAATGTTGCCAAGATCAAGGAAGAAGATGTGGAGATTGTCATGGAAAATGAGGAGTCTATTTCCAAGAAAATAAGCAATTCTACCCCCTTGCGCAAATTTACCGAACTGGGAAAGATAATGTATGCCATGTTAAAGGATGTGAAAAATGGCCGATATACCGAGGTGCCCTGGTTTACCATTGCCTCTATGGTGCTGGCTTTACTCTATGTTCTCAACCCCTTGGATATAATCCCCGACTTTATTCCCGGAATAGGTTACATCGATGATATGGCAGTGATGTCCATAGCCTTGGGGTGGATAGAAACCGATCTACACAAATATTTGGACTGGCGTATAGAAGAAACAAAAAAGCAAGCTTCCTAAATATTCCTCCAAGAAAGAATGGATTCCTAATTCTGTCCTCTTTGCTCCCGGGCCAGAAGGGTGTTTTTAAGGAGCATCGCAATGGTCATGGGTCCTACTCCACCCGGAACTGGGGTGATAAACGAAGCTTTCTTGCTCACGTTTTCAAAATCCACATCGCCCGTAATCACATAGCCTTTTGGACTGCTCGAATCCTCAACACGAGTTATCCCCACATCAATCACCACTACCCCGTCCTTTACCATTTCTGCCTTTAAAAACTTGGGAACGCCCAACGCGGAAATAATAATATCTGCCTGGGAAGTAATTTGGGCGATATCTTTGGTATGGCTATGCGTAAGCGTTACGGTACTGTTTCCAGGAGAACCTTTACGGCTCATCAGGATACTTATGGGCCTTCCCACAGTTTGGCTTCTCCCTATGACAACGGTGTGCTTCCCATTGGTTTCCACCTGGTATCGCTTTAGCAATTCAAGAATTCCAAAGGGAGTGGCAGGAATAAAGGCACTCATGTCTAAGGCCATCTTTCCAAAATTTTCTGGATGGAAGCCATCTACATCCTTACTTGGATCCACCGCAAGAAGAACTTTCTGCGTATCGATTTGTCGAGGCAAGGGAAGTTGAACAATAAAACCATCTATGGCATCATCCGCATTCAGTTCCTGAATCTTTTCAAGCAGTTCCTTTTCACTTATGGTGTCGGGCATTTTTACAAGGGTAGACTCAAATCCCACCCGCGCACAAGCCTTTACCTTACTTCCTACATACGTGAGACTCGCTCCATCGTTCCCAACAAGAACCGCGGCAAGGTGAGGTACTTTTTCCCCATTGGCCTTCATTTTATCGACTTCGGCCGCGATTTCATTTTTTATGTCGTTACTTATTTTTTTGCCGTCTAGGATCGTCATGTTAAAAAGTCTTCAGTGGCAGTTGCAGTTGGCAGTGGTTTACACTCCAAATTTGCCGGGGTTATCAATCATATAATTTATAAATCTTCCAATTTCTTCACTTTTACTGTTGAAGTCGGCTTCCATCTCGGCCGATATATACCCAGAAGCTTTTGCAAACTGCAGCCAAACTTGGGTCTCTGAGTTTTCAGCATCGCTATCAGTCCGTTTACTTACGGAATGTCTTTCATATTTTCTTTTTCGATATACTTGGCAATGTTTGCACAGACAGACCGAGAACTTCTTCAAATTTGATCAGTCAGAGAATAAGTTTCTTCTTTAGGAAAACCTTTGGACACTTCGAAAGTTTCCATTGCCAATGCAAATCGCTTTTGATATGCCAATGAAATTTTAAAACTCATCAAAAAAGAATAATATTTTTACTAAATACAGCAACTGAATACTACCATTTCATTTTCATTGTATACTGCCACTGAAAACTGCTACTCCCTTCACCGCATATTGCCCATCATCTGCATGATCTTCTTCCCGCCACCTCCTTGCATCATCTTCATCATTTTACTCATTTGATTAAATTGCTTTAAGAGTTGGTTTACCTGCTGTACGCTGGTTCCACTTCCTTTGGCGATTCTCTTTTTTCGGCTTCCATTTATCACCGATGGTTCGGCGCGCTCTTTTGGAGTCATCGAGTGGATTATGGACTCAATTCCCTTAAAAGCATCATCGTCTATGTCAACACCTTTTAAGGCCTTGCCAGCACCGGGAATCATTCCAACCAAATCTTTCATGCTACCCATTTTCTTCACTTGCTGGATTTGATTGAGGAAATCGTCAAAGCCAAATTGATTTTTAGCAATTTTCTTTTGAATCTTTCTAGCCTCCTCCTCGTCAAACTGTTCCTGTGCTCTTTCCACAAGCGAAACCACATCGCCCATTCCCAGGATACGGTCAGCCATACGTGCCGGATGAAAGACATCTATGGCATCCATTTTCTCCCCTGTTCCAATAAACTTGATCGGTTTATCCACCACACTCTTAATGGAAATTGCGGCACCACCTCGGGTGTCACCATCCAATTTGGTGAGAACCACTCCATCAAAATTAAGTTTATCATTAAAGGTTTTCGCTGTATTAACTGCATCCTGACCCGTCATGGCATCCACCACAAACAAGGTTTCCTGTGGGCTGATGGCTTTATGGATATTTGCGATCTCGGTCATCATCACCTCATCGATGGCAAGACGACCAGCCGTATCCACTATCACGACATTGAATCCGTTTTGCTTTGCGTGTGCAATGGCGTTTTGTGCTATGGATACAGGATTTTTGTTCTCGGGCTCACTGTAAACTTCAACTCCAATCTGATCCCCAACCACATGCAACTGATTTATAGCCGCCGGACGATAAACATCACAGGCAACCAAAAGTGGTTTTTTAGACTTCTTGGTTTTTAGAAAGTTGGCAAGTTTTCCTGAAAAGGTGGTTTTACCACTTCCTTGCAATCCCGACATCAAGATTACTGTGGGAGCGCCACTCAGGTTGATACCCGCAGTATCTCCTCCCATCAACTCGGTAAGTTCATCCTTTACCAATTTCACCATCAATTGCCCTGGTTGCAACGTCGTCAGTACGTTTTGGCCCAAGGCTTTTTCTTTTACAGTATTGGTAAATTCCTTGGCAGTCTTAAAGTTAACGTCAGCATCCAAAAGCGCTCGACGCACCTCTTTTAAGGTTTCTGCCACATTTACTTCTGTAATGCTGCCATGACCTTTAAGCACGTGAAGTGCCTTGTCCAGCTTATCGGTTAAATTATCAAACATATTCTCTCTGTCTTTTTAAAAATTGGATCTATTCACAATGTAAATGTGAAAAAGAAATTCACATTATAAGCGTCGGATTGCGAGGTGCAAAGGTAACATTCTGAAAGGGAGTATCAAAAAAAATAATCCATTTGAAATTTGTTTGTTCCCACCTCAAGAGCTCACCGTATTAAGCAGATCCATATCACTATTATCCAGTTTTAAACGGGGGGCTTCGATAATGGACTGCAACTGGCTAACGCTAGTGGCACTAACAATGGGAGCGGTAATCGTGGGACGTGCCAGCAGCCACGCCAGGGAAACAGTTGCCGGACTGCTATTGTGTTTGTGGGAAACCTCCTCAAGAGCCCTTAAGACCTTAAAGCCTTTGGCATTGAGATACTTTTCAACACCTCCTCCACGCGGGCTCTTGTCCAGGTCGTCCTCACTTCTGTATTTCCCAGTTAAAAATCCCGAAGCCAAGGAGGAATAATTCAAAACCCCCATATTGTTTTCTTCTACTATGGGTTTAAGTTCCTTTTCATAGGCTTCGCGCTCCATTAAATTATAAAGAGGCTGTAGGGTTTCATATTTTGGCAATCCCTCTTTCTCCGCCGCTTTTAAGGATTGTCGGATACGTTCTGGCGACATATTGCTGGTCCCAATGGCCCTTACTTTTCCTTCCGTGATAAGTTGTTGGTACGCCGAAAGGGTTTCCTCCACCGGGGTACTTTCATCATCGAAATGGGTTTGATAAAGATCGATATAATTGGTCTTCAAGCGACGAAGGGAATTCTCGACGCTTTTAAGAATAAATTCTTTGCTGATATTTTTTGGGTGAGATTTTGTATGGGATCCCACTTTTGTAGAAAGAATTACTTTATCACGATTTTTCCGGTCCTGAAGCCATTTTCCGATGATAGTTTCAGATTCACCGCCATAATTGCCATCAACCCACCACGAATAAGTGTCTGCCGTATCGATAAAATCAAAATCGGCATCCAGGAAAGCATCGAGCAATTTAAACGATTCTTTTTCGCCTACGGTCCACCCAAAAACATTTCCCCCAAAGGCGATGGGTTTTGCATAGAGATCCGAATTTCCCAATTGTCTTTTTTCCATTTTTTGCGCTGTGATTTTTTGATTGCTTCTAAATATAGATGAAGAAATACAAATAAAGTGTGAATGAAATTATAATTGTCAATAGGGACGATTTATAACACAACTGCACCGGCATAGAAGTAAGAAAGCATTGACGTTCCACAAAATATGATAGATCTTGGAAAGACCGTGATCCAGTTTTATTCTGAATTTGGTTTCCCAGGTGCCTTTTATCAACCAAAATCTCTATTTTTGATACAATGAGCATCAATTGGATTTTACTGATAGTGGGCGGATTGTTTGAGACAGGATTTGCCATTAGCTTGGGAAAAGCACAACATTCTTCGGGAAAAGAACTTTGGCTATGGCTGATCTCTTTTGCCATTTGTGTGAGCATTAGTATGTTTTTACTCTATAAGGCGATGGGAGGCGAAAAAGCAATTCCTGTAGGCACAGCCTATGCAGTTTGGGGGGCTATTGGAGCCATTGGAACGGTGGTAATGGGAATCTTGCTTTTCAAGGAACCCGTTACTTTTTGGAGGATGTTCTTTCTCTCTACCCTTGTTATTTCCGTGATTGGGCTGCAGATGGTGAGCAGTGAAGGGTGATAATTGGATTATCGCAGGATTTCTCTCAATTTTATAGGTCGCTCCTCCTACTCCCCGAAGGGGGAAGATGTAAATTTTGATGCGGATTAATTTGCTTTATTAAGAGTGAGGTAATTTCAAGACCTAATAAGAACTCCTTCCAACTCTCGATTTGGATTTCGATTTGGATTTCCTACTTATTATTCTCTATTACATAATCCAATACCTTGGTCATCAAATGCACTCGGTCCTTTCCTCTCACATTGTGCTCGTGCATGGGATATATAAAAAAGTCTACCTGTTTTTCGTTGTCGATAAAAGATTTTATCAAAGAAAGATCGTGTTGCATAACCACCACGGGGTCAATACTGCCGTGGATCAACAGCAGTTTCCCTTTTAGGTTTTGCGTTTTATTCAGTAAACTGGCCGTTGCATACCCTTCCTTATTTTGATTGGGAGTGTCCATATATCTTTCGCCGTACATCACTTCATAATATTTCCAATCGGTAACAGGCCCACCGGCCACCCCTGTAGTGAAAACACCGGGATACCTAAGCATCATGGAAACAGTTATAAACCCGCCAAAACTCCATCCGTGAATCGCTAATCGGTGACTGTCTACATACGGTAAAGACTTTAAATAATCCACCCCCACCAACTGGTCTTTTAACTCCTCCGTTCCCAATTGCCGGTACACAACACTCTCAAAAGCAAAACCCCGGTTGTCCGAGCCTCTGCCATCCAATGAAAACACCAAATACCCTCGTTCAGCCATCCATTTCATCCACAGAGCCGCCCCATCGTTCCACGAATTGGTGATGAGTTGTGCATGGGGTCCGCCATATACATAAACAAGAACTGGATATTTTTGGTTCGGATTAAAATCAGAGGGCTTTATCAAGCGCGTATAAAGATCAAAACCATCAGAAGACTTTAGCTTTCCAATGGTGGTAGTTCCTATTTTATAATCTGCCAAGGGGTTTTTGGCGGTCAAGAGCGTCTTTATCACCTTCCCTTTTTTGTTTAGCAATTGCGCGATATTCGGCGTATCGTGATTAGAATATTGATCAAACACAAAATTGCCGTCATACGAAACACTCGCATTATGGGTTCCAGCCACCTCAGTGAGAACAGTTTGTTTTCCGTTTGAAACCTGCACTTCATAAAGTTTGGTGTCTAAGGGTGATGCCCCAGTTCCTGAAAAATAAATTGTCTTTCCCTTATCATCACTTCCTACTATGCGTTTGGCAACCCATTTGTTTTTGGTCAGTTGCTTGACGAAACCTGTTTTAGTATTGCACAGGTACAGATTCATAAACCCATCCTTTTCGCTCATCCAAATAAAGTCTTCCGAAGAATCGGAATAGAAATAGGCCGGATGTTCAGGTTCAGCCCATTTATCATTTCGCTCCTCTAAAATAGTGCGGACAAGATTTCCGGTGGAAGCATCAAAGAGTTGTAGTTTAATATGGTTTTGGTCGCGGTTCAGTTCAGCAATAACCACATTTTTTTCGTCTGGAGTCCAGGAAAGGTTTGTTAGATAGTCATCCACATTACCCGTGGGAACAATAAACACTGTTTGTTTTGTGGACAAATTGTAGATTCCAACCCTTGGATGCTCGCTCTTCTGTCCAGCCATGGGATATTTTATGGACTTCAATTCCCCTGGGGTGGGAATGATATTTAAAAGAGGATAGTCTGCAACCTCGGTTTCGTCTTTCTGATAAAAGGCGAGCAGATTCCCCTTGGGCGACCAAAAAATACCATCGGTTATTCCAAATTCACTTCGGGCAATGGCTTGTCCCGATACAATATTCGAATCTGAATTCTCGGTTACGGCCACTGTGGTTCCATCTTCTTTTTTAATATAAAGATTATTCTCTATGGTGTAAGCTACGTTTGCAGTTTCCTTTTGCAATGCTCCATTTTCTGCGGAATCATCCAATTTGCCAATCAATTTCCCCGTTTTCTCCTTATAATTATAGCGGTAATAGGAATTGTTGTCTATCAAATAAAAGGTATCACTGTCTTTCCAGTCCAATCCGGAAAACCCCTTTAGATCAGAGCCAATGGCTTGGTTCACCTCATTTATGGAAAGCTGTTGATCGTCCTTCCTGTCTTTAGCCGAGGACAACTTGAGGAGGGTTCCATTTTCAAGATAGGAATATGAATTTGTTTTGGGAATCCATTGAAAATCTGTGATATGTTCCGGATAAAATTTCCCGTATTGTTCCAGTACGGCATCTTTTAGGGTGAGTTCCTTTTGTTGTGCATTCACATTGACAAAGCACAAAACGAAAAGGAGGGCGGCAAAATATTTCATCGATATCGAGTTTATTGGAATGAAAAAGAAATGTTCAAAAAAACAATATAGCCATCCAAAATCGAGGATAAATCGGAAGAAGAACAGCTTGTATTGTAATAAGTGACTAAGGTAAAAAACCTTCGGCAGGTTTTGAATGGTTCGATGGAATATTTGAGGTACGATTTTAAAAATATACTTATTGGCCTCTTTCATTTTAAAAGTTTGAGGCCTTCCGATTGTTTTATAAGAATGGTAAAATCTTTTTAAGGAGAAATAGACGTTATCATTTACTGTCAATCGGTGCTATGCCGCCCTAAAGCTAAATTTCTTTTGTGACAGATAGCTGTAAACTACCGTGACAATTACTGTGAGTAAACGAGACGGGGTGGGATAGAACCCAAAGACATCCACCAAAAGCTTCATGGAAACATAGCTGAGCAACAAGGCACCCATTCCCACCATAAAATATCTAAAAAACTGTATTCTCCAATGTAAGATGGAGCCGGGAAAAGTGATAAATCGATTGAGCAAAAAGCCAGTGGTAAAGGTTATTGGAAACACAATAAACAAGGAAGCGATATGTGGGCTTAGAACCACAAAATACAGATCGACATTCTGTTTGACAAAAACAAAGTGATAGAAAACAAAATACAGGCAGATGTCAAAAACCAAATTCGTCCCTCCACAAACCGCGTATCTATATGTATCCCGCGGAAGAAATCGCCGAAACGGGAAATAGAAAAAGTCAATTATCTCGGTAAGTCTCGATACCATAATTAGCGGAGCAAATTTAAGGATAAGATTGAAAGGAGATGATAAAGCTTTGTGAAAAAATCAGTAGTGTATTATACATCTCAGTTTTTATTTCTCCCGAAACTCCAGAATTGACTTTCCTGATAATCTACCACTGCCAATTGCATACTCATTGACAGTGGATATGCTCAATACCAAAACCGACATTCCCAAAATGGGGTTGAGGGTGTTTGATTTCTGTATCGGGTATGCACCTGACTGTGTTTTGGAATCCTACAGCCCTTGCTTAAAATTTTGGAATGAAGAAGATCCGTTGTTTGATATGAATAGGGATGATCTGGAAAGCAAAGTAAAAGACCACGATTATTTGGACGACGATGAACTACCATTTTAATGTGTCCTGATTCAAAAGGTCCTACTCATCACCATCACTCATCACCCACCACTAAGAAACTATCTCCGTCTATTATTACTTCTCCCTTTGGAAGCAGCACCTGCTCTATTTCCTTTATTTCGGCCACGGCTATGGCGTCTGGCCTTTTCGAGTTTCTTTTCTTCCTCGGCAGCCTTTACATCGGCCATGGTTTCAGTAAGCTGAAAGTCGGCAAGGACCCTGGGCTGAAGGCGTTCGCCAATCAGTTTTTCAATATCCCGCAAATAACCAACTTCGTCCAAACTTACCAGAGAAATAGCTTCACCACTGGCTCCAGCTCTACCCGTTCTACCAATTCGGTGTACGTAGTCTTCCGAAATATTGGGAAGTTCAAAATTGATAACGTGTGGCAACAAGGGAATATCCAAGCCTCGGGCTGCAATATCGGTGGCCACTAATACGCGAACCTTTCCCTCCTTAAATCCAGAGAGAGCTTTGGTTCTGGCACCTTGGCTTTTATTGCCATGGATGGCTGCCGAAGTGATCTTGGCTTTTTCAAGTTTTTGGCTCAGGCGGTTGGCTCCGTGCTTAGTTCGGGTAAACACCAATATTTGCTTCCATCCTCCGTCGGATATCAATTTGATGATCAAATCTGTCTTTTGGGTTTTGTCCACCCGATACACAGTTTGGTCAATTTTTTCAACGGTAGTGTTTTCTGGTGTGGCTTCTACCATAACGGGGTTATGAAGAAACTCATTGGCCAGTTTTTTAATTTCTTTAGAAAAAGTTGCGGAGAATAAAAGATTCTGTCTTCTTGAAGGAAGCAGTGCCAATATTTTTTTAATATCGCGTAAAAAGCCCATATCGAGCATTCGGTCGGCTTCATCCAAAACAAGAATTTCCACTTTTGAAAGAGAGAGAGCGCCTTGGTTCTGAAGATCCAATAACCGTCCTGGAGTTGCAACCAACACATCCACGCCATTTCGCAGCGCACGTATCTGTGGATTGGCCCCTACTCCACCAAATATTACGGTTGAGCGAAGGTCTGTAAACTCACTGTATTCTTTAAATTCCTCCTGTACCTGGGCCGCAAGCTCGCGGGTAGGGGTAAGCACCAACGTGCGTATGGGGCGATTTCGCAAGGAAGACGGGTTGTTTAATAACTGTAATATGGGAAGGGCAAAACCTGCTGTTTTCCCACTTCCCGTTTGTGCGGAGGCGAGAACATCTTTCTGCTCAAGAATTAAAGGAATTGCTTTTAATTGAATCGCTGATGGCGTTTCATATCCTTTTTTGCTAATTGCTTTTAGCAGGGCATCGGATAGCCCTAATGATTTAAATGACATATATTTATTTAAGTTGTAAGACCGCTGCGCTTGGAGATAGTATATCGCGGCGCTTTTAGAATTCGGTCTTTTTAAGAACCATTAAAACTAAGAAGACGGTTTTAATAAGCGGCGAAGGTACGCTTTATTTTCTGCGTGGGAGGTTTTTTGTTGTTTATATGAGAGAAGATGCAAATTCCGGCAAATATCCTTTATTATTCACCATCTACCCTCGCTGAATATCAACGGTTTAGAATTCGCTCCATTACTTTTTCCACCATTCTATCACATTTTTCGTTGCCAAACTCAAAAATGGAAGCATCATGGGTAATATTGAAGAGTTCTTCCTTCAGCATTTTTTTTGCCCGGTGTAAACGCACCTTAACATTGCTCTCCGACAAATCGAGACAATCCGCAATTTCAGCGGTTGGCAAGCCTTCTACTTGCCGCATTACGAATATTACCCGATATTTCTTGGGAAGTCTATCAACAGCTTCCTCAATCAAAGTCCTGGTTTCGGTAGTTATGGCTCGTTTTTCTGGGTTCATACTGTTGGGATCGGTCATTTGGATAAGAGTGTCTAAATTTTGGGGCACTCCATATTTGGTTCTTATACGCTTGGTTCTACGCAATTCCTGCAAGGCCTCATTAATGCCTATCCGAATAAGCCAAGTGGAAAATGAAGACTCGCTCTTAAATTGGGTCAGCTTCGTAAAAGCCTTCACATAAGCTTCCTGCATAATGTCGCGCGTATCATCCTCAGATTTAATATAGCTTCTCACCACTCTAAAGAGCAGTTGGTTGTATCTTCTTAATAAAATTTCAAAAAGTTGCTTCTCTCCGTGCAACACGCGTTCCACAATTTCGGCATCCGAAAATTTAGGTGACTCAACTTTTTTTTGATGGACAGTTTCCATAATCTTATCTTTTAGATGCACGTGCCTCCATAAAGTTACAAAGCTTTGTAACCTTTTCTCTTATTTGTCATCAAACACAAAATTACACAAACTAAAATTTAAACTATGACAGCTGTAGCGAATACTTCAGAAACCAATAATTTACACACCCTTTTAAAATATGTGTTTGTGATCGTGCCCATTGTGGCAGGTCTGGATAAATACTTTAACATTTTGGTCCAATGGGATACCTACTTGGCTCCTTCAACATTAGACTTATTACCTTTTAGCGGAGAAACTTTTATGAAGATTGTCGGGATAATCGAGGTTATTGCGGGAATAATCGTGGCATTAAAAACACAAATAGGGGCATATATCGTTTCTATTTGGCTTCTGCTCATCGCCCTTAGTTTGATCCTTACTTGGTGGCATCCGGATGTTGGCGTTCGTGATATTGTGATGGCAATATCTGCCTATGTTTTGGCGAAACTCAGTAGTCTAAATAAGGGTAAGGCTTCCTAATTAATAGCATACTTTTTCACGATAAAGCCCTTTTCTCGACGACTGGTTGGGAAAAGGCTTTATTTTCACAAAAGGTTCCCGGAAAATGAATTCCCCAAAACCCCTTCACATTCTTTTGGACTTTTTTTACCTTTAAACCCTGAAAAACCATTTTAAAAGAACCTTATGGATATAGAACAAATCTTTAAGAACAACCAAGTCTGGGTAAACGAAAAACTCGGAGTGGATCCCGACTATTTTAAAAACCTCGCTGATGGCCAAAACCCGGATATACTCTATATAGGCTGCAGCGATAGCCGGGTAACGGCTGAAGAGATTATGGGCGTAAATCCAGGCGACGTTTTCGTGATGCGGAATATCTCCAACATGGTGTCCAACTTAGATTTGAGTGCCATGAGCGTCATCGATTATGCCGTGAGCATTCTGAAAGTAAAAAATATTGTTATCTGTGGCCATTATGGTTGTGGTGGGGTTAAGGCTGCCATGCAATCGAAAGATTTGGGAATTCTGAATCCGTGGCTTCGAAATATTCGCGACGTGTATCGATTGCACCGAGATGAGTTGAGGGATATTGAAGATGAAGAGGAAAAGTATAGGAGACTGGTAGAACTCAATGTTCAAGAACAATGCGTAAACGTCATCAAAACTGCTGATGTCCAAATTGCCGTTCGCCAAGGGAGACTGGCCATCCACGGTTGGGTAATGGATATGGCCACCGGAAAACTGATAGACCTAAAGATCGATTTTGAAAAAGTACTGGAAGGAATAATGGAGATTTACCATTTGGATAAAGAGAAGCTCATAAAGTGATCCTTCTACATTTGCCAGGGCAATCTACATGCGTTCCGGCACCTGAATTCCCAACAGCGCAAAAGCACTTTTTATAACTTCCGCCACCGCTCCGGAAAGCTTCACTCGAAACGCTTTTTTGGTTTCGTTATCCGTTGCCAAAATAGGCACATTTTGATAAAAACTGTTGAATTCCTTTACCAGGTCGTACGTATAATTCGCTATTAATGCCGGACTGTAATTTTTAGCTGCCATTTGTACGGTCTCTGGGTATTGCTGCAATATTTTTATGAGCTCCTTTTCTTTGGGATGTATTTTCTCCTCAACCGGTGCCCGGTCGCCGAGCGGAGCCGAGGTTTCGACTGCGCTCAACCTGACATCTGTGGCTTTTCTCAAAATGGATTGAATCCGAGCATAGGTATATTGAATGAACGGGCCCGTATTTCCCTGAAAATCCACACTTTCCTCTGGATTGAAAAGAATTCGTTTTTTTGGATCTACTTTAAGGATGTAATATTTTAAAGCTCCCAATCCAATCAATTTAAATAGCTCTTCCTTTTCATCCTCTGAAAAATCATCGATCTTGCCCAATTCCTCTGAAATTTCCCTTGCGGTCTCCGTCATCTGTGCGATCAAATCATCGGCGTCAACAACAGTTCCTTCGCGACTTTTCATCTTTCCTGAAGGAAGATCCACCATACCGTAACTCAAGTGATAGAGGTGTTCCGCCCAACGATATCCGAGTTTCTTCAGGATTAAAAACAGCACTTTAAAGTGATAATCCTGTTCGTTGCCAACAGTATAGATCATACCCTCCACATCGGGATGATCTTTAACCCGTTGAACCGCCGTTCCCAGATCCTGAGTCATATAGACCGCGGTTCCATCGCTCCGCAAAACGAGCTTTTCATCGAGCCCTTCTTCCGTCAAATCACACCAAACCGAGCCGTCATCCTTCATAAAAAAAACTCCGTTCCTCAATCCCTCCGCGATAATATCCTTTCCTAACAAATAAGTATCGCTTTCATAATAATTAAAATCGAAGTCCACACCAATGGATTTATAGGTCTCTTCAAAACCTTTGTAAACCCATCCGTTCATTTTTTTCCACAAGGCAACAGTTTCCTCGTCACCTGCCTCCCATTTTCTTAGCATGTCCTGGGCCTCGATTAAAAGTGGGGCCTGTAGCTTTGCCTCCTCCTCTGTTTTTCCTTCCGCTATTAATGTCTGTATTTCTTTTTTGTATTCCTGGTCAAATTTTACGTAATAATTTCCTACGAATTTATCGCCTTTCTGTTTTGCAGAATCAGGAGTTTCCCCATTTCCAAATTTCGTCCAGGCTATCATACTTTTACAAATATGGATCCCCCTATCGTTGATTATCTGCGTTTTATACACCTTTTTCCCGGCAGCTTTTTCAATTTCAGCAACGGAATAGCCGAGCAAAACATTTCGCACGTGGCCCAAGTGAAGGGGCTTGTTGGTGTTGGGAGAAGAATATTCAACCATCAACGCTTCACGTCCTTTCGGATCTTTTCCTCCTTCACCATCACTTTGGTGTTGTACATGCCCAAAAGTTGAAAAGTCTTCTACCGAATTGAAAAAATCCAAATAGTAGGAATCGCTTAACACGATGTTCAAAAAACCTTGTACCACATTAAACTTCTCCACTTCCGAGATATTCTCCGCCAAATAATTTCCTATAGCCTCTCCAATCTGCACGGGATTGGCCTTTACCACACGGAGCATTGGAAAAACAACAGCGGTGAGGTCGCCTTCAAAATCCTTTCGGGTAGGCTGAATTTCAACCGTTTCAAGGACAGCGCCGTAAATCTTTTCAACGGCAGCTTTAATTTCTGTTTCTAGGGTTTGCTGAAATGTCATTTTATGGTGGAATATAATGTGAAATATAGTATAGCCAGATAAACGATACGAGAAATCTGCTCTATTTTATTCTTTCAAAACGGCAAAGATACAGGATTTTAAAATTGAAGTCTTCTGGAATTTGTACCTTTAAAATAAAAAATGTTGTTGAACGTATCCCATAATGATAGAGAAAACACCCGAAAAATTGACCGAACTCTCGGGAAGCCCTTTTCCTTGAAGGAGCGATTCGTTATGGGGGGAATTGGCTCCCCAAAGTTGATTCTAATCGACGCGAGCATTCAAATAAGCAACTTGATGAACTTGGATATCAACAGAAATGTGTGCAATATAGAAATGCGTCCCCATGGAATTATTTTAGGCTTTAGAAGTCTCCTAGACTCCTATGCGCTGGTTATACCTTACTACAAATTGGTGCTTGATAAAGGCAAGCCAGATGAGTACACAATTTACAAGGACAATTATTTTGTAAAAATCGAAGCACGAAAAAAGGATCGCTCGGCACATCGTTTTATGAAGAAATTACTCAAATATAAAAACACCGATCACAACCGGGTGGAAAATGCATAATTTCGTAAAACATGTAAAAGATCATCGACGGTCCTTGATCAGTGCGCCCGCAATAAGTGCCAACACACCAATGCCTATCATCCCCAAGGTTTGGGATGAAAGCCCCTCCTTTTTATTTACTTCCAGCGGCCCTATATCTACAACGGTCTGTGGCGCAAAGGCATTATATAGCCCAAAGATGACAAGAGCCACCCCTACAACTAACAAAACAACTTTTAGGATTTTCATAATTTCGTTTTATTTTGGTCAAAGCTTAAAGATAGGCTTTTACAGGCTCTCCAAGACACAGACTTAACGAGTTTTTAACCTATGTTTAAATTAAATGAATTGTTTTTAAACAAAATAACTCCTTGAAGATATTAATCACAGGGGCCAATTACATCCCCGTAACGCCTTGAATTTTTTTCGTGTCCTCCTTGCTGACCGAGAAGGGAAACGACCTCTGCTGTTCGCAGAAATGAAACTTCCAGGAGAGGCATGGCTGGAGTTTTGCATCAATGAAAAAAATGAACTGGTACAGACCGTCACCTTTCGGCCCAAAGGAATAGGGGGAAGATTATACTGGTATGCCATGCTTCCTTTTCATTACTTTATATTCCAAGGCATGATAAAGAATATTGTAAAAGCTTCACAGATTGCTTAGTATTATCTTTTGGGAAGGAAAATCTCGGCCATCATACAGCGGGCGCTTCCGCCACCACAAGTTTCAATGGTAGAAAGGTCGCTGCTGAGAATCTGGCAATATTTTTCAATTGTGGCAATTTGGGTATCGGTTAAACTCTGGAAGGCGGCGGCGCTCATTACCAGATATTTTGCCTCACTCCCTCGAACCTCGAGCATGTTTCCTGCAAAATGATGCATCTGGCTCTCCGAAATTGCAATCACTTCCTTCCCATCCATTTTTAAATGGTGGAGCACATTTTTCTTTTCCTTGCTATCGTCTATGGAATCAAGGCAAATTACACAGAAATCTTCCGCCACACACATCATGACATTGGTATGATAAATAGGCATTCGCTTTCCATCCACGGTTTGGTTGGCCACAAAAATAACGGGAGTGTACTCAAAATCCTCGCAGAATTCAATGAGCAGATCCTCATCGGCCCGTGGAGAAAGCGCACAATATGCCTTCCGGTGAACACGGTCTAAAATAACACTACCGGTGCCTTCCAAAAAATAGCCCTCATCCTCGGCAGGGGTATAGTCATACACATCCTTTATTAAAAAACCCTCTTTTTCCAAACGAATCAATACCTCCTCACGTCTTTCCCGACGACGATTTTCAGCAAAAAGTGGATATAAGGCTATATCGCCATCCTGATGCGTGGTTATCCAGTTATTTGGGAAAATAGAATCCGGAGTATCCATCCGCAAGTCGTCATTTTCCACAATGACATCTACACCTACCCCGCGTAGTTTTTCCACAAAACTGTCAAATTCTGCCTGTGCCTTTTTGTTGATCTCGGCATTTTTAATATCGAGGTCTTCCTGGAAATAATTGTTTACCGCCGTCTGTTCGTTCATCCTGAACGCAACCGGTCTTATCATTACGATGGTATCTGTGATTTGTTTTGCCAATTTGCGGGAATTTAGGCTGCAAATTTAAGCCATTTTTCGTGGGGAAAAAATAGTTTAAAACATCTTATTGGGGAAGTATCCTGCAAGCAGTTATTTTCACTTAAAAACACCCTGCAGATTGCTTGGTTCTTCTTGTTATCGTTAAGTTTTCACTGGAGCAACAGCAAATCTTGAGTCCCCATTTGTGAAGTCAAAAAGCAAAAAGGCTTTCAGCAGTACGCGGGGAGCGAAGATAGTGCTTGCAAATACAACCCAATAATTATGTTAGCAACCAGTGGAATATAAATTAGGGAATCCACCGTCCCGGCGAGCGGTAAAGAAGGAAGCGGTCTACGGAAGGGAGTGTAGGACGAACAAACTGTCGTAAAATCAATTAGGCTCCCATTTCCTTGAATGGGCCATAAGGGATGGCTGAAAAAGAAAAATAGACGCTGTTGATCCTGACACGGGCACGGGTGGAAATCGGGATTTCATTTTAATAAAAGGGAATATTTATGCTCCCAATTTCAAATGCATATCTCCGTATTCATATAGTAAATGGCGATAAAATCGTTCTGAAAAGACGCTGTCTTCAAGAGATCCCAAGATGGTTTCCTCTAAATCGGTATAGCTGATACGCTCCATCATTGCATCTTGAATGCCCTGAAGTTTTAATGCCTTGTCGCTGGAGGGTTTCGAATTCCAGATCAAAATTGTTTTGGCCCCGTAATCTATTTTTACGTCCATAGCTCCAAATGAAAACTTCAAAAGAGTTTTATGAAAATTGCGATATTTTTCGATGGGAGATTCCTCAAACTTACAGCTATCGCTTACGAGTTTGAGAAAATCCTCCTCCATCTTCGAGTCCCGAATTGCCATTATCCAGTTTTTTCGTGGAAAGATACATCAAGAAAGAGAGTAAAGAGAGAAAGGTAAACTAGTTTAGCACTAATTTAACCACCAATATATCAAAGAGTTAAAAATTTTATGAGAAGATTCAATTTTCGGTCTGAAGCAATTCACTCTCCCAATTTAAATATCCTCCTTCCATGTCGTAGATTTCCTTAAAGCCCATTTCCTTGAGAATCTCAGCCGCTTTAGCACTTCGCTTTCCGCTTCTACAATATAGGTAAACAGGCTGGTCTTTATCCAGTTTTGCTATATTCTCTTTGAAATCAGAGTCGGTTACACAAATATTTTGGGCTTTTTTAAGATGCCCTTCTCCATATTCTTCAGCAGTGCGCACATCGACCAATTGATGGGGATTATTATCGTAGACTGCCTCCTGGACCTCCCGAGGAGTAATAACTTTTATTTCACCATCTGCATGCGAGTCCTTACAAGCCGAAAAAGAAATAAGAGCGAGCAGCATTCCCATTGAAATTATTTTTCTCATATATAAAATATTTAATGTTCAATTTTCCCTTTCCACATCATTATTCCGCCCACTAGATTATAGGCGTTTTTTATTCCCAAGGAATTAAAAAGAAGGCAGGCATGCCCGCTTCTTCCTCCCGAATGACAGTAGATATAGTAGCTCTTTGAGACATCCAGTTTTTTTGCCTTTTCGTAAAATTCCGAGGTTTTTTGAATATTCATCTGAACCGCTCCGGGAATATGCCCTTCCTCCATTTCTTCATCGGTACGCACATCTAAGATTATAGCGTGTTCATCGTTCTCCAATTGTTCCAGCCATTGCTGCTGGGATAAATCTGCCATTTTTTTAATTTTTTTTACAAAAGTACGCAATCCACACAAGGCATCAAATCAGACAGAATAAAAATAAGGGATTTCCGCAAATCCCTATAAAACTATTTCAACCTTTCATAATACAGAGGGTTCTACCGAAAACCATTCAGCACTTAAGCCTTGGAAAATCATCAAGAAAGCCTGAAAAGTTAAAAAATCCGTGGAATACGTATGAACTATCCTACCCATTCAAAGATTTTAACCAAGTTTTAGCAAGGATTTAATAGCGTTTCCAAGTGGGATTGTCTATTTTAGGCTTCCAATTGTAACCTGTAAAGATAGAAATCATGGAAAAGAAATTTGAGAGAAAAACAGAACAGAAAAACCCCACGAATCCTACCGGGAATGTCAATCAGAAAACAAATAAATTTGATATTGATGAGAAAACAATTAAAAAACAACAAAATAAAAAATAATGGGAAAAGGCGATAAAAAAACAAAACGAGGAAAAATAAATATTGGGAGTCACGGGAAATTAAGGCCTCGAAGAAAAAAATTCAATGTTAGACCGCAACCGACAAAAGACGCCCAGAAAAAAGAAGCTTAAAGCCGATTGATTTTCGTTTTAAGTTAGAGTGAAAGGTATTTGATCCCCATACAAGAGCTCAAACACCTTTTTTCTTTTTATAAATGCTTTCGGAGAAGCTGGATCTAAAGACTATCTTTGCAGTTCATTTTTTAGCTATCTTAATGAACATGCCCGTTTCTGGATTTTCAAAAAAGTCAAAAGCCGAAAAAATTCAATGGCTAGCCGAAAACTATTTGCAAAACAGTACAAGCTCCATCGCGCTATTGAAGAGCTATTGGAACAGCGATCCGTCTGTGCAGCAACTCCACGATGATTTTATCGAAAACTCGCTTTCCAATTACTATCTCCCATTTGGGGTAGCTCCCAATTTTCTGATAAATGGAAAAATATACGCCCTTCCCATGGTTACCGAAGAAAGCTCGGTGGTTGCCGCAGCAAGCAATGCAGCCAAATTTTGGCTGGAACGCGGGGGTTTTAAGGCCGAAGTGATCTCGACGGAAAAGAATGGACAAATTCATTTTAATTTTTTTGGAGAGGAAGAGGCCTTGCAAGATTTCTTCGACTATGTGAGACCCAAGCTCAAGAAGAGTATCCACAGACTTGAAAAAAACATGAAAACCCGTGGTGGGGGCCTGGAAGAGCTTTCGTTGGTGGACAAATCACATATTCTGGAAGGTTATTTTTATGTGCATGCCACCTTTGACACATTGGATGCTATGGGTGCCAATTTCATCAATAGTTGTTTGGAGCAAATGGCGATTGTTTTTGAGGAAGAAGCGAAAGATTTTGAACCCTTCCAAAAAGACGGAAATTATCCCGAAGTGGTGATGAGCATACTTTCCAATTACGTTCCCGAATGTTTGGTGCGTGCGGAAGTGAGTTGTAGAGTTGAGGAGCTTACCACAAAACATCACGACGGAAATCAATTTGCCCAGAAGTTTATCCGTGCCATCGATATAGCCAAAACCGAGACACGACGGGCCGTTACACACAACAAGGGAATTATGAACGGGGTAGATGCGGTGGTCCTGGCCACTGGAAACGATTTTCGCGCTGTTGAAGCTGGGGTGCACGCTTATGCCGGCCGAAACAGTTATTACGGCAGTTTGACCCATGCCAAAATCGAGAATGAGGTGTTTATCTTTTGGATAGAATTGCCCATCGCCATAGGAACCATTGGCGGCCTTACCTCGTTGCATCCCCTGTCGAAAGTTGCCCTCGAAATCCTTCAAAACCCCAATGCCAAGGAATTGATGAAAATAATGGCCGTGGCTGGTCTGGCCCAAAACTTTGCCGCGATTCGCTCTTTAGTCACCACGGGAATTCAGAAAGGACATATGAAAATGCATTTGATGAATATTTTAAATCAATTGCACGCTTCCAAAGAAGAAAAAGAAAGAGCCATGGACCATTTTTTAAAAAATACCATTTCACACAGCGCAGTAGAAAATTTTTTAAAGAAACGGAATTAGCTCTTTTTTAATCTCCTCTAACAAAAACAGGTTTCCCTATCTCGGAGTGTAATTCAAATTGGTTTTGGAGCTTTCTAAGCAAATAATGATATATTTATCGAAGGCAAGCAAGTTTTTGTAAGACAACAATATATTGTAGAACTTTCATTTTTTTAACCCTTCCAGATGTCATTGAAGCCAAAGCTTTATTTCTCAATACTATTTGCTTGTCTTTCTTTCTTGCTTCAATCACAGAGTGAAAGGCTTTCAAAAACCCGATTTGCGATTGGATTGGCCGTTCCAGAACTTATCCATTTAGGGGCCAATGTAGATGTGGGCAACTATAACCAAATCGGTGGTTCGGCGGGATTTTTAGTTTTTTATGGGTATCATCCCACTTTGAATATTGAGCACAGATTTTATTTTGATACCTTGAAAAATTCAACAAAACCCACAAATTGGTTTTTTAGGCAGGGTGCCACCTACTATTTTATTATCGGCGATGAAATAGGGGGTGCTTATCAAGCTTCTTTAATTTTGGGCATTGGCTTGGACCTTCGATCCAAAAGCAGGAAAAATGGCTGGACAATCGATTTGGGTGGCTTTATTGCCTTTCCGAAAAAGGGCAACAAGGGAATCAATGAAAACAATATTATCGGACCAAGTCTTCACGTCCAGTACTATAGCTATTTTAAAAAAAGTAAAAATTGAATAACACCTTTCACAGCAACGGAAAATTATTGATCACCGGTGAATATGTGGTGCTCGATGGTGCTATGGCCTTGGCAATCCCAACAAAATACGGCCAATCCTTGGTAATTGAATCGTCTGAAAGAGCGGGCATTCATTGGAGAAGCTTAGATGAAAAAGGAGAGGTTTGGTTCGAGGAAGATTTTGACATTGATGAATTTCAACCTAAGGACCCCGGAAACAAGTATTCAAAAACATTATCGGAAATACTGGCAGGAGTTAAAAAACTCAATCCTGGATTTCTTTCTGGCATCCGGGGCGTACAGGTTAAAACAAAACTGGACTTTCCCCAACATTGGGGGCTTGGCAGTTCTTCCACACTCATTAACAACATCTCACGATGGGGCAAGGTAGATCCCTTCTCCCTACTCGATAATAGTTTCGGCGGTAGCGGATACGATATTGCCGCGGCTCAACGCGATTTCCCTATCCTGTACAGCATCGAACAAGGAAGTCCACGTTTTCAGGGAGTCCAATTGTGTTGGAATTTTACCGGATCCTTATTCTTTGTACACCTAAACCAAAAACAAGACAGCAAAGAGGGAATCATCCGATATAGAAAAAAGGGAGGAGATCGATCTGTCATCCAAAGGGTTTCAGAAATAAGTGTTGCCCTCCCGTTATGTGAAACGGTGTTGGAGTTTGAGAATTTGATTTCGGAACACGAGTTGCTCGTATCAAAAACTATAGGTTTGCCACCCATAAAAGAGAAGTTTTTCAGTGATTATCCACACGGCATCAAGAGTTTGGGTGCTTGGGGTGGAGATTTTATCTTGGCCATCGGGGACAAAGACGACATAAAGTATTTTACAAAGAAGGGATTCCATACTGTCATTCCATTTGACCAAATGATAAAGTGAAAAAGTCAAGGATTGAGACCTTATTTAAAATGTGATTAAATAAGGCCCATAAAATTTCACTTTTCGCAATTAATGTTTTGCAAAAACGAAAATAGCTTTATATTTGCCCTCTCAATAATGGTGCCTTAGCTCAGTTGGTAGAGCAACGGACTGAAAATCCGTGTGTCCCTAGTTCGATTCTTGGAGGCACCACATGATCCCCTCGCATTTGCTTGGGGATTTTTGTTTTGGGGCTGTGCTCCTTTTGGTTCCAGCAAAGCATCCCGTTTTAGGAACCACATAATTCAAGGTTCTTTAATCCGGGATTAGGAATCGGGATAACCGAAAAGGTATCAACCTTTTTCTCTCAGGCAATCCCGATATTTTTTTTTATTCGAACAAAGGTTTTTTATCAAAATACTTACCTTCGAAAGTCTAATCCTAATCCACCTATCTATGAAGCTTTCCCAATGGTTATTTACAATTCTCTTCTTTACCTCCCTAACTGCAATATCGCAGTACGAACCCTCAAAAATATTTGTTCCCGATTTCTACAATCACAAAGGCGATAATATTAGAAGTGCCAGCGGAAAACCGAGTTCCGGGTATTGGCAAAATGAGGCAGATTATACCGTAAAGGTCACTTTTGATGTGGAGACGCGCCTTTTGCACGGAGTTGTAACGATTGATTATACCAACAACAGTCCTGATGAATTGGACGCTCTCTGGTTGCAGATGGATCAAAATACTGCCAAATCAGATGCGCGGGGAAATTCCATTAGAAATCCAAATATAAATCCGGATGATTCCAAAGGATATACCATTGGCAAAATCAAACTTATAAGGAGCAGGGAATCACAGGAAATCCCATTTATCGTGGATGGCACAAGAATGCAAATAAGATTGGAAAAGGCTGTAAAACCGAAAGAAAAAATACAGTTGGCAATAGACTATTCCTACCAACTTCAGACGAAGGGAGGCGGAGGACGTTCGGGATACATGGATGATGAAAATGGTAGGATTTTCGAGTTTTCCTATTGGTATCCTCGAATGTGCGTTTATGATGATTACTACGGTTGGAATACGCTTCCTTTTATTGGCGGTGGAGAAATGTATTTGGATTATGGTACCATTGACTATCAAATAACCGTTCCCGGCGACCAGGTGGTAGTAGGGACCGGAGTGCTGATGAATGAAAAGGAGATCTTAAACAGAAGAACGTTGGAACGCCTGGAACAAGCTAGAAAATCTGACGAAGTGGTGTTTATAAGAACCGCAAATGAACTGAAAAAATCCGTCACAAAAGACAGCTCCAAACCTGTCACTTGGTATTTTAAGATGGAAAACACCCGCGATGTGGCTTGGGCAATGTCCAGTGATTATATTTGGGATGCGGCCAAAATAAATCTCCCAAGTGGCAAAACCGCTCTGGCACAATCGGTATATCCAGTAGCTTCTACCCAAAACGGAAGGGCCTGGGCAAGATCAACTGAAATGCTCAAGGCCTCTATTGAGGATTTTTCCATTCGGTGGTTGGAATACCCCTACTCGGTTGCTTCCAGCGTAGCCGGCTCTGTGGGCGGGATGGAGTTTCCGGGATTGGCATTTAATTATTGGGATGTAAAGCCTTATATGATGTTTTTGTTGGCTTCACACGAAATAGGGCATACTTGGTTCCCGATGATCGTCGGTTCGGATGAACGTCGTCACCCTTTTATGGATGAGGGTTTCAATACGTTTATGAATGTGTATGCGCAGGCGGATTTTAACCAGGGAGAATTTGCTCCCAAACGCGATGGCGAATACGCTCCTGGAGGTGGAAATCCTGCCGATGAAATCATACGAGTAATTGAAGAGGCCAAAAACGGCCCTACCTTGATGACTCCTGCCGACGACCAGGATTATAAATTTGTGCACCCACTGGCCTATTTTAAATCCGCTTTCGGCCTGGTTCTACTGCGTGAGGTGATTTTGGGACCCGATAAATTTGATTATGCCTTTAGACAATACATTAATGATTGGGCCTACAAACACCCGAGACCCGAGGATTTCTTCAGAAGTATGGACAATGGCTCTGGAGAAGACTTGACGTGGTTTTGGCAGGGATGGTACCATCACAATTGGCAATTGGATCAAGCCATTACAAAAGTAGATTACACCGATGGCAAGGAAGCCAACGGAGTGGATATTACGGTAACCAACATGCAGCAAATGGCAATGCCCATTTTGATGACCGTAGAAGAAAGCAACGGCAAGATCCATAAATTTACCGTTCCCGTAGAAATCTGGAAATTTGGAAAGGATGCTAAATTCCACGTGAATACCACTTCTAAAATAAAGCATATTCAGTTGGACGCGGACCATCAATTGCCGGATATAGATCGCACCAATAATGAATGGAGGGGATGATTTATTAGAACATATTTTGACGAAAAAGAAGGCTTTTACCGCAAACCAACTGCACAACAAATCTCTTGGAACGTTCAAGAAAGGCAATGGCATCGTCGGTTTAAAGGCAACTGAAGGAGGAACGCCCACCAAATAATCCAAGGGCCGATCTGTTGATTTGGACGCTTACAAAAAGACCATTTTTAAATTCCACTGTCAGAATATCTTCTTTAACAGTAAAAAGAAGATTAAAGCTCCTATCAGGAAAATGAAAAAGATCACCTTGGCAATCGTGGCCGCCGCCTCAGATATTCCGGTAAAGCCAAAAATTCCAGCAATAATCGCAATTACTATACAAATTATCATCCATCTTAACATAATCAGGAGTTTTTATGATTAGCACGTTTCAAGGTATTCCAAAAAATTCGTTTAGACTTTTCGCTTAAGATTATTTTAACCACCCGGAAAACGGTTATGGGAATTCAATTCTCAAAATTCAGCAGGAGCATTAACAAAATTGTATTTTTGTCAAATAATTCAAAAAAAGAATGAATCTAGTAATCGATGTTGGAAATACTTTGGTGAAATGGGGAGTTTTTGAATCGGGAAAATCCATCTTTAAAAGAGTTTTCGGTAAAGACGACTTCTTAAAAGAGCTCGCTGCCGTTTCTGCTACTTATCCCTCTATCCAACAAACAATTGTCTCCTCGGTGGGTAAACTTTCCGAAGAACAAGTGGAGCAATTAATGCAGCAGTTTGAAGTGATCACTTTGGACCAACAGACCGCAATACCATTTACAAACCGCTATTCCACTCCGGAAACTTTGGGGGTTGACAGGATTGCGTTGGTAAGTGCGGCTGCCAAAGAATTTCCCGACAAAAATGTTTTGATCATAGATGCTGGTACGGCCATCACTTATGATTTCCTTTCGGCCTCCAACGAATTTTTGGGAGGTGCCATTTCTCCGGGCGTTTCCATGCGCTACAAATCCTTGCACAATTACACGGCAAAACTGCCGTTATTGGAGGCAAACTTTCCCAAATCCTGGATTGGAGACAGCACGACCGAGTCGTTGCATTCGGGTGTGTTGAATGGAATCCTTTTTGAAATGGATGGGTTTATAGAAGCCTATAAAAATAAATTTGACAATTTAACAGTTATTTTAACAGGAGGGGATGCACATTTTTTGCGTGATAGGATAAAAAATGACATCTTTGCCAACTCAAATTTTTTATTGGAGGGCTTGAACCATATTTTGGAATATAACATACGTTGATGTTTAAACAGCTTATAGTAGGATTATTTTTACTGATCGCAGGTAGCGTGTTGGCCCAAGAAGGAACCACGTCACCTTATTCCTTTTATGGCATTGGAAGCCTGAAATTTCGCGGCACTGCCGAGAGTCGATCCATGGGCGGAGTCGGCATTTTTTCAGATAGTATCCACTTAAACTTGCAAAACCCTGCTGCCTATTCTAGGTTACAGCTTGTAAACTACTCGGTGGGAGGAAGCATTCAGGCCACTACACAAAAGGCCGGGGATGAAAGTCAAAATGTATCTACCACCTCCCTCGATTATTTGGCTATGGGAATTCCTATGGGCAAATTTGGAATGGGATTTGGCCTATTGCCTTACACTTCCGTAGGATATCAATTTTATTCGGAACTTCCAGATGGACGCACCGAATATACGGGGCACGGAGGTCTGAACAAAACCTTCCTTTCCTTGGGCTATCAAGTGACCCCTGAACTTTCATTGGGAGCTGAGGTGAATTACAATTTCGGAAAGATCGAGAATACGGCCACTACCCAAAAGAGCCACTTACAATACGGCACACGTGTTTTTAACAGCTCTGAACTAAGAGGGTTTAGTTTCAATGTTGGCGCCATCTACAAAAGAATGATCACTCAAAATTTAGAGCTCTCGGGGGCCGTAACCTATACTCCGGGAACAAATTTTAAATCGGATAACAATAGGAAGGTCTCTTCGGTGTCTGTTTTGCCAACGGGAATTTATCCCGTAGACGAAAGAGAGGTGGAAGTGGCCAATACAGAATTCACGTTTCCGTCCCAATTCACCATTGGAGCAGGCATCTCAAAACCAAAGTATTGGGCCATAGGGGCAGAATACACCAATCAACAGACCAGCAATTTTAGCAATAGATTTTTTACAATAGAAAATGTAACCTATAAGAATGCTTCCAAATTTCGATTAGGAGGATACTATATTCCTAATTATAACTCTTTTGGAAATTATTTCGAGCGAATAGTCTATCGAGCGGGAATACGATATGAACAGACGGGACTGAGCGTGGAAAATCACGACATAAATGAGTTTGGCATATCTTTTGGTTTAGGTTTCCCCGTAGGTCGATTGTTCTCAAACATCAACATTGGTTTTGAGGTAGGCAAACGCGGAACCACGGACTTTGGATTGATCCAAGAAAACTTTTTCAATACATTTCTCAGCTTTTCATTGAACGACCGTTGGTTCGAAAAAAGACTATATGACTAATATCGTTAACATCAATACCATGAATACAAAAATTCTAATACTATTTTCCATTTTTGCGCTCTCTCTTTCCGGCAAGACTTTTGCCCAGGCGCCAGACGATTGTGCCATCACGCTTTCTTATTTTATTGAGCCGGCCAAGGCCAAAAACTATGAAGCGGCCCTTACCCATTACGACAAGGTGATCAAGGAATGTCCTAAAGCTAGCCTGGCCACCTATCAATACGCCGTGAAGATGTTTGAATATTTCATCAATGAAAAAGGAGACAAGAGTAAAGTGAACGATTTGATTCAGGCATGGAAACTTCGATTGGAGAACTTCCCTGAAAAAACGTCAGAAGGAGAAGTCCTAACTACCATCGCCCAATTAAAATTTGACCACAACATCGGCACTAAGGAAGAGCAATTCAAGGCCTTTGACGATGCCTTCAAAAAAGATCCTGACAATTTCACCAGTGGAAAAAGTCTATATACCTATTTTTCCCTGGCAGTAGATCTGTACAACGAGGGCAAAAAAGAACTTCAAGATATCTTTAATCTGTATGATGTAGTCTCTGCCAAAATTGACAAGGAAAAAAACAATCTTGCAGAAAAACTAACTCCTTTAATGGAAAGAGAAGAAAATGGAGGTCCTGCTTTAAGCGACAAGGAAAAACGCGCCAAAGATGTATATGAAAACAACCTTGGGGTTTACGCTACCGTAGAAAGCAGTGTGAATGGAAAATTGGGTCAACTGGCAGATTGCGAGAACCTCATTCCTTTCTATGAAAAAGATTATGAAAACAAAAAGAACGATATCGATTGGCTAAAAGCTGCAAGTAATCGATTGGATGCAAAAGAATGCGAAAGCAAACTTTCAAATAAACTTGCCGTTCGTTTAAACGAGCTGGAGCCAAGCTCTACTTCCGCTTACCTTCTTGGAAAGCAAGCCGAAGCTGAAGGAAAGTCCTCTAAAGCCTTGGAATATTTTAACCAGGCTGCGGAACTTGAAAAAGACAACTCCAAAAAAGCGCGAATTTATTACAGCATCGCTGAAAACTACCGCAAAAAGGGAAGCTTTGCCACTGCGAGAACCTATTATAACAAGATGTTGGAGGTTAAGCCATCTGCAGGAATCGCTTACTATAAAATAGGAACAATGTATGGCGACAGCGCCAATGACTGCGGAACTACGGTGTTTGAAAAAAGAGCCATGAACTGGCTGGCTGCCGATATGATGGACAAAGCTGCACGGGTGGATGGAACTATTGCCGCCAATGCCAGAGCGGCAGCGAACAGCTACAGACAGCGTGCACCACAAAAAAGTGACATCTTCAGTGAAGGAATGGCAGGAAAAACCATTAAATTTAACTGTTGGGTTGGTGGAAGCGTGCGAGTGCCAAATCTATAAGAATGTTTAAACCCATATATATGTATAAAGGCGTGATGGCTCTGTTAACGGCCATCACGCTTTTTGCATGTGAGAGCAATTATCAAAACGTAAAGAAGTTGAGCCTATCCGATGAGGAGCCCATAGCGGTAGGAAAGGATATCAACTTTAAATACACCGACTCTGGAAAATTGGTAACCAATCTCCTGGCCGAAAAACTGCTGGACTATTCCAATCTCGACTTTCCTTACAAAGAATTTCCACGCGGAATCGAAGTTCATTTCTGGGACGAGAAAGAAAAAGAAAACACTGTCACGGCAGACTATGCCATTCAATACGACCGAACCGGTCTGGTGGATCTTCGAAAGAACGTGGTGGTCACTACTGCCGACAGTGTGGTACTGAACGCCAATCAACTCTATTGGGACCAGAAGAACCAGTGGGTATTCACCGACCAGCCTTACCAGATCAAGTTTAAGGACGGTTCCTACAATGACGGAGCAGGATTTGACAGCAACCAAGATTTCACTATCTTTTTGTCGCGGAAAAACCAAGGTGTTCAACTGATAGACAACAATAAAATTGAAGACAATGAGTAAAGTTTACATAATTTTTGAATATTTATATTTGGTCGCAGCCATTTTTTTTGCCTATGAAACGATAAATCTATGGAGGGAAAACCCAACTCGTGCTTATCTTTTCCTTTTCTTTGTGGTAATAGCTATCTTTATGTTTTTCTTTAGAAGAAATTTTAGAAAAAAAATGGAAAAACGCAATAAGCAATAGCTTAGAATTATAAGCGAACAGCTTAGGCACGGCCGCGTAGTACAACCAATAATTCACAACCTATACATTTCAACTTGGATTACGGAATTCTTATAATAATCCTGATGCTTATCTTCTCCGCTTTTTTTTCGGGGATGGAGATTGCCTATGTCTCTTCAAACAAAATACAAATCGAGATTGAAAAAAAACAGAACAGTTTCCTGGCAAATGTTCTCAAAAAAATAACCAAGCGACCTTCCAAGTTTATTGCCACCATGCTACTTGGCAACAACATTGCACTGGTTATCTATGGATTTTATATGGGCCGCTTGTTGATGGAGTACATCCCCTTGGGCGGATTCAGCGGTATATTGGTTCAAACGATTATTTCCACGATCATCATTTTACTTACTGCAGAGTTCCTGCCAAAGGTATTCTTCCAAATATATGCCAACAATTTGGTAAAGGTTTTTGCGGTACCCTCCTATTTCTTTTATGTTTTGTTTTCCTTTATTTCCGAATTTATAATTTGGATATCGGATATGTTGTTAAAGCTATTTTTTAAAACCGAGGGAGACCGTGTACAACTCAGTTTCAGCAAACTGGAATTGGGCAATTACATATCGGAACAGTTGGAAATAGCGGAAGCCAAGGAGGAGATGGATTCCGAGATCCAAATATTTCAGAATGCCTTGGATTTTTCAGAGATCAAAAGCCGGGAGGCCATGATTCCACGAACCGAAATCGTCGCGGTTGACATCGATACATCCCCGAAAGAACTGGGAAAGATTTTCACCGAAACAGGCCTTTCAAAGATATTGGTGTACAATGAAAGCTTTGATGACATTCTGGGCTATGTACATTCCTTCGAGTTGTTTAAAAAGCCAACAGACATCAAAAGCGTCTTGATGCCCGTGGTCTTTGTTCCAGAGACCATGCTCGCCAAGGATGTGCTAAATGTTCTGATCAAAAAAAGAAAGAGCCTCGCTGTGGTTATTGATGAATACGGCGGCACCAGTGGTATTATTACCGTGGAAGACATTATCGAGGAACTTTTTGGGGAGATTGAAGACGAACACGACAGTGCGGCGATGATAGAAGAAGAAATTGGCGAAGGCCATTACAAGTTTTCGGCACGCTTGGAAGTAGATTATATCAATGAGAAATACGACTTAGACCTGGAGGAAAGCGAAAACTACGAGACTCTTGGCGGATTGATAGTAAACTACACGGAGGAAATCCCCGAAAAAGGGGAAACGGTGGAAATCCCTCCTTTCTCCTTTATTATACTTGAGGTTTCAAGCACAAAGATTGAGCTGGTGGAACTCAAATTAATGGCGGAAGAATAGAATTTTATCCCCTTTCCATTTTTTTACAATTTACTTTTTTATTAATGACAGGAAAATGGTATTTTCGCCACCTGAATTATTTTGGAATAAACGCTTTAGGATTTATTAAAAGGCTTATTAAGAAAACAACGATTCACAACCAAACATCTTCCCATCCACCTATTTGGGTGTGAGAAAATAAATTTGAACATCAAATGGCAGTTTTAAACAGTATCAGAAAACGGGGGATTTTTCTTATCCTCATTATTGCATTGGCGCTCTTCGCCTTTATTTTGAGCGATGTGTTAACTAAGGGCAGCTCCGGACCAAAGGGACAAAACAATATTGCCACCATTAATGGCACAGATATTTCTCGACAAAGTTTTATGGAGGAGGTGGAGAACACCCAGCGCAACATGGGGCCAAATGTCAATACCGGCCAGGCCATGAACTACGTTTGGAATCAGGAATTGCGCCGCGTGATACTTCAAGAACAAATTGAAAAAGCAGGAATAAGTGCTGAAAAGGCCCAATTGGACAACGCCTTAAAAACCAGCCTGGCCAACAATCCAACATTTTTGAATGAGGCAGGGCAAGTAGATGAAGGAAAAATCCAGGAATATATTGCCAGCATTAAAAGCTCCTCGCCCCAAATGTACCAGCAATGGATCAAGTTTGAGGAAGGCACTGCCGAAAACGTGATGCAAAACACCTATTTCAACCTAATCAAAGGCGGATTGAGAAGCACGGTTGCCGAGGGAGAGCAGGATTACCATTTCCAGAATGACAACATCAACTTCAATTATGTGCTGATTCCATATAGCAAGATAGAAGACGAAGAGGTTTCGGTGTCAGACAATGAAATAAAAAAATATGTTTCTGCTCATTCTAACGAATTCCAAACCGAGGCTCAGGCAGATATCCAATACGTACTCTTTTCAGAAGAACCTTCTGAAAGCGATATGGAGGATACTAAAGCTGAAATCACCTCTCTCCTGGACAGTCGGGTAGAGTTTAACAGCCAAACCAAGACCAACGATACCATTCCAGGTTTTAGTGACGCAGTGGATTACGAGGAATACGTAAACTCGCATTCCGATCAACCCTACTTTGACCGATGGATGTTTAAGGAAGATTTGCCCGCCTCTGTGGCCGACACTCTTATCAAGTTGAACAAAGGGGATGTATATGGCCCGTATAAAGTGGACAATACCTTCAATCTCACCAAAATTTTGGACACCAAAAAAATGCCTGACTCTGCCGATTCAAAACATATCCTGATTCGATACGAAGGAACCATACGTGCTCCCGAAACAGTGACCCGCACTAAGGATGAAGCTAAAAAATTGGCCGACAGTCTGTTGACCGTGATCAAAAAGGACAAATCGAAATTTACGGAACTTGCCAAAGAATTCTCGGACGACGGTTCTGCCGATCAGGGAGGAGATTTAGGAACCTCCACTCCCGGAAGAATGGTGCCACCTTTTGATGAGTTTATATTCAACAATCCTACCGGAACCATTGGGTTGGTAGAAACAGACTTTGGATATCACGTGGTAGAGGTAGAAAAACAATCAGAACCCAAAAAGGCTATCAAAATAGCTACGGTGGTAAAAAACATTGAGCCTTCTGAAAAAACCATTAACGACGTCTTTGCCAAAGCCTCAAAATTTGAAGTTGCCGTAAACAAAGGCAATTTTGATGAAATTGCCAAGGAACAAGATCTACAGGTGCGTCCTGTAAACAAAATAAAGATCATGGATGCCACAATTCCCGGTATCGAAAACAACCGTAGCGTAGTTAACTGGGCTTTCAATGAGGACACCAAGGTAGGGGATACCAAGCGCTTTAGCGTTACCGATGGATACATCATCGCCGAGCTTACACGAAGGAATGACAAAGGGCTTATGACAGTTCCCCAGGCAGCTCCCTTAGTAAAACCTATTTTGACCAAGGAGAAAAAGGCCAAGAAAATCCGCCAATCCATCAGTGGAAATACCTTAGAGGAAATAGCCCAGAACCAAGGAGTTTCAGTAAGGCCAGCTACGGGTGTCACTATGGCAAACCCCCAAATTGGAGGTGCGACCGAACCCAGAGTGGTAGGAATGGCATTTGGAACCAAAGCTGGGGAAACCACTCCATTGATAGACGGAAATGAGGGCGTCTATAAATTAAAGGTCACCGCCTTCAATCCAGCCCCAAAAATGGAATCCTATGTGAACATAGCAAACCAATTGAGCTCACAGGCAGCTCCCGCTGCGCCGGAAAAAGTGTTTGAAGCGCTTAAAAAGAAAGCCGATATCGTTGATTATCGAGCCAACTTTTATTAATAAACAATACAACAGAAAAACCAAAAGAAGCCTTGCCTGAAATAGTGCAGGGCTTTTATGGTTTAAAATTCTCTGGGAAATCAGAGATAAATATATAATTATCCATTATTTTTAAGCTCGAAGTTTAAAACTAAAATTCAGAACATGAATAACGAAGAGCTTATAAAATCAATAACTGAAAAGTACACAGACCTAGGAGAAAACCCAGAGACATATTTAAAGGGACTACTACAAGCCAAGCCCATCACTTATTGGGACTATATTCAGGTAGATACACTGCTTTCCCTACAAAAAACCCGCACAGATTTTAAAGATGAAAAGATTTTTGTGATGTATCATCAAGTGACAGAACTTACTCTAAAAATGATGATCCACGAAATTCAGCAGCTTTCTGAAGGCGAAAATCTGCCCGAAGAAATCTGGATGAACAAGTTAGACCGTTTAAAACGATATACCCGAATGCTCATCACTTCCTTTGATATCATGAAAGACGGGATGAGCTATGAGGACTACAATATTTTCCGGGATGCCCTTACTCCTGCCAGTGGCTTCCAATGTGCTTCGTTCCGGTACTTGGAACTCTACACCACCAGACTTCAAAATCTTATCAATAACGAAGGGAAAAAACGACTGCCGGAAAACCCGAATTTAGATGATTATTTTGAAAATATTTATTGGAAAGACGCTGGACTGAATAGAAAAACAGGTAAAATGACGCTCACCCTTCGTCTGTTTATTGAAAAATATGAAAAGGATTTCAAAAGATTGGCTCAGGAGGTGAAGGGAAAAACGCTGGAAGAGCGCATAGCCCAGATGGAGAGCCCCTCAAAGGAATTAAAGGAAAAACTGAAACAATTTGATCACTTTTACAACGTGGCCTGGCCCATAGTCCATCTAGAGACCGCCCAATATTTTCTTGACAGCAAGGGAGAAGAGAAGACCGCTACAGGGGGGTCAGAATGGAAAAAATACCTTCATCCCAAATACCAACAGCGAAAGTTTTTCCCATCCCTTTGGAGCAGCGAAGAATTAGCACACTGGGGTGAACAGTAGGACGATGTGATATAATTTAAAATCCGAAAACGATGGATATTTGTATAAAACGCATCTATGAGGATCCAACCCAGGATGATGGCATTCGAATTTTGGTAGATCGGGTTTGGCCCCGTGGCATCAAAAAGGAAGAGGCAAAGCTGGATGAATGGATGAAGGATATTGCACCATCCACAGAACTGCGAAAATGGTTCGATCACAAAGCGGAACGCTACGATGAGTTTTTAAAAAAATACAAACAAGAACTTAAGGATCGCCCAGAGCTCATAGATGAATTATTGAAAAAAGCCAAAAAAAATAAAGTCACTCTTCTCTATGGAGCTAAGGATAAAAAGCATAACCAAGCGGTTGTCCTCAAAGAATTTCTCTTAGATCACTAAAAGAAGTTTGTAGAAATTTAAAAGAATGCCAAAAGTTTTTTGAGCAACATGAAATATTTTATTTTCACTTATATCTTCTTCGCTTTTACCTTCACTTCCACCTCTCAAATATTAAACGCGGAATCCCTGAGAAAAGTAACCGATACATCGGGATTTACCGGTACTGCCAGCCTTGATTTTTCGGTGAAACGGGATGTTAATGAGTATTTGGGATTTGCCAGTAATATCCACCTTCAATACAAAATGAACAGACATCTTGTATTGGTAAAAAACGACTTAGAATTTCAAAGAATAGAAGGAAATAAGTTTGCCAATAGCGGAATATCACATCTTCGGTATAACTATAAAATTTTCCCCAGAGTGACCTGGGAGGCCTTTGCACAGGCCCAATATAACAAGGTTTCAAAAATTAACTTTCGAGGGCTCCTGGGGACGGGTCCCCGCTTTAAATTAAGCGATTCAGAATTATACCGATTCTATGTAGGAACCTTGGTAATGTATGAGCAGGAGGAATTGAGCGACAACTCTACGCCCATACAAAGAGACATTCGAGGTAGCATTTATTTTTCTTTTTCACTTTATCCCAGAAAAAATATATCCATCATCAGCACCACGTATTATCAACCCAAACTAAAGGAATTTGGGGATTACCGCATTTCCAGCCAATCGTCGCTATTGATAGACATGTTTAAAAATTTCGCATTTAAAACCAGCTATACTTTTATTTACGATGAATTTCCGGCGGTGGGCATCCCCAATTCACAGTATAACCTCACCAGTGGGGTAGTGTATTCTTTTGATTAATGTGTTAAACTTTTGTATGTTTCCAGAACTTAGGGAACGAACTCCCTATATTTATTAAAATCTAAAAAAAAATCCTGTCCTTCAAACTTGGTAACTTAAAACAAAACCCTGTCATGGCCGCAAAAAACTATTACGATCCCACAGATTTAAGAAAATTTGGCAATATCACGGAATGGAGCAAAGAACTTGGCGAAAAATTTTTCAACTATTATACCCAGGTCTTTGAAGAAGGGGCACTTTCTGCACGGGAGAAATGCCTTATTGCCTTGGCAGTATCGCATACCGAAATGTGCCCCTACTGCATTGATGCTTATACTACCGATGGTCTTCAACGCGGAATAACCAAGGAGGAAATGATGGAGGCGGTACACGTAGGCGCGGCGATAAAAAGTGGTGCCAGTTTGGTGCACAGCGTCCAAATGATGAACAAGGTAAATAAGCTGGAAATGTAGAGGCACCTGTATTTTTATTGAAAGAAATTTATGCTCAAAAAGAAAAAACAACAATCCCTTCACAAGCGCCAGAGTGAACTTGCTGCGGCCAATAAGCAATTGGAAAAACTTTCCAACGGTATTTTTGCCAATGGCGAACTCGCTACCTTTGATGAAAAGATAAGCGAGACCCAACAATTTCCTCTTACCCCTAAAGCCTTGGAGATCCTACAAATAAACGTAGGGTACATGTGCAACCAGGTGTGCGAACATTGTCATGTAGACGCAGGCCCAGACCGCAAGGAGATCATGACCCGAGAAACCATGCAGCAATGCCTTGACGTAATTAGGAACACCAGCGCACATACTTTGGACCTCACGGGAGGTGCGCCAGAAATGAACCCCAATTTCCGATGGTTTGTCGAGCAAGCAAGCCAACTGGGGGTAAAGGATTTTATTGTTAGAAGCAACTTGACCATCATACGGGCAAACAAAAAATATTACGACTTACCCCAGTTCTTTAAAAAGCACAATGTGCATGTCATCAGCAGTATGCCCCATTGGACCCGCGGAAAAACAGATAAACAACGTGGAATTGGTGTCTTTGATCAATCAATAAAAGCATTGCAGGATCTGAATTCCGTAGGGTACGGAATGCCCAAAAGCCATTTGCAATTGGATTTGGTATATAACCCCAGCGGTGCCTTTTTGCCAGGGGACCAGGCAAGTATGGAAAAGGAATTCAAAAGAGCCTTATTAGAAGATTTTGGCATTCACTTTAACAATCTTTTCATCATTACCAATCTGCCCATTTCCCGTTTTTTAGATTATTTGATCGCCTCTGAAAATTATGAGGACTATATGTATCAATTGGTCGAAGCATATAATCCTGCTGCCGTAAAAAATGTTATGTGTAGAAACACCCTATCAGTGAGCTGGGACGGTTTTTTATATGACTGTGATTTCAATCAAATGTTGGAACTGAAAGTGGCGAGTAGTGTGCAGCACATCTCACAATATAACGAGGCAGTCCTGAACGATCGAACGATAATCACTTCACAGCATTGCTACGGATGCACCGCAGGGGCTGGCAGTAGTTGTCAAGGTTCAGTTGTCTAATCTTCTTCCAGTTGCTTTATTCAGCCAAGAAACCAAGAATTCAGAATAAAAAAGAAATTTTCCAAACCAACGGCGTCAAAAAAACTCTCAGCCATAATAATATATATTGAACACGAAGCCGCTCATCCACGTAATCATCCCCGCCTTTAATGAAGAACAATCCATTGGGAAGGTAGTGGCGGAGATCCCCAAAATGGCTTCAGAAATAATTGTGGTTGACAACAATTCTGATGACAAAACCTCAGACGTTGCAAAAAATGTAGGGGCCACTGTTCTATTTGAAAAACGAAAGGGATATGGATACGCCTGTTTAAAGGGAATGGATTACATTTCGCGTTTAGACTCCGCTCAACGACCAGAGATTGTAGTTTTCCTCGATGGGGATTACAGCGATTATCCTTCAGAACTTACAAAAATCGTGGCTCCAATTATTGAGGAAAATATCGACTTTGTTGTTGGTGCCCGGGTAAAAGAATTGAGAGAAAGAGGTTCGATGACCGTTCCACAGCGATTTGGGAATAAATTGGCCACTTCCTTGATGAAACTCTTTTTCAATTCTACCTTTACCGATCTCGGGCCCTTTCGAGCTATTAAGTATGAAAAACTATTGACGTTGGAAATGGAGGATAAAACCTATGGTTGGACGGTGGAAATGCAATTAAAGGCGTTGCGAAAAAAATTCAGTTACAGAGAAATTCCCGTGCCCTACCGAAACAGGATTGGGGTATCAAAAGTATCAGGAACCGTAAAAGGTGCTATCTTTGCCGGCGTTAAGATCCTATGCTGGATTTTTAAATACAGCTTCAAAAAATGATTCTGGAAACTACTGTCATCCTAATTTATTCCATCGCCCTTCTCCTCATTTTTCTGTATGCTCTGGCCCAACTAAACTTGCTCCTTAATTATCTAAAAGCCCGAAAACAATATCAATCGGCAATGGTTTTCGATTTTTCAAACGAAGAGGAAATTCCTTATGTAACCATCCAATTACCCGTTTATAATGAAATGTATGTAATGGACCGGCTACTCGACAATATAACCAAGATGGAGTATCCGAAACACAAATTGGAAATCCAGGTGCTGGATGACAGTACGGATGAATCTTTTCAAGCTACAGCAGACCATATTAAAAGAATTCGGGTATCGGGCTTGGACATCAAACATATTTCCCGGATAAATCGCGAAGGTTTTAAAGCAGGTGCCTTAAAAGAAGGACTTAAAACAGCCAAAGGGGAATTCATCGCCATTTTTGATGCCGATTTTCTTCCGAAAAAAGATTGGTTACAAAAAACAATTCCGTATTTCAAGGACCCTGAGATTGGAGTAGTGCAAACTCGTTGGGGGCACTTAAACCGCGATTATTCCATCCTTACCCGTGTACAGGCTTTTGCTTTGGATGCACATTTTACTTTGGAACAAGTGGGCAGAAACAGCAAAGGGCATTTTATTAACTTCAATGGAACGGCTGGCGTTTGGCGGAAAGAATGTATTCTTGACGCCGGAAATTGGGAAGGCGATACTTTAACGGAGGATTTGGACCTCAGCTATAGAGCCCAACTTAAAAATTGGAAATTCAAGTATTTGGAAGAGGTGGAAACACCAGCGGAATTGCCTGTTGTTATCAGCGCAGCCCGTTCGCAACAATTTAGATGGAATAAAGGCGGTGCGGAAAACTTTCAGAAAATGGCAAGACGGGTTTTTACAAATAAACATATTTCGTTTAAAACAAAAATCCATAGCTTTTTACATTTGTTGAACAGTACCATGTTTTTGAATATTTTGATAGTTTCCATTCTGAGTATTCCGATGCTTTATATCAAAAACGAATACGAACATTTAAAGGTTTATTTCGTGGTAATGAGTTTTTTTGTTATCAGCACACTTATATTCTTTATTTGTTATTGGTTTACCTACAAGTTTATTTATGGTGGTGGGTTTAAGGGTTTTTTGAAATATATTCCTATGTTTTTTACCTTCTTCTCTGTGGCGATGGGATTTTCCCTTCACAATTCGATTGCAGTTTTGGAGGGACATTTCGGAAAGAAAAGTGAGTTTATCCGTACCCCGAAATTTAATTTGGGCGATTTAAACAAAAGTTGGAAAGACAATAAATACCTCACCAAAAACATTTCTGCCAATGTGATTTTTGAAGGGATACTAATGCTATATTTCGCATTTGGAATGTATAGTGCCTTTGTAGTTGGCGATCAAGGTGGAGATTTTGGACTTTTCCCGTTTCACTTGATGTTATTTTTGGGATTTGGGTTTGTGTTCTTTAAATCTATACTATCAAAGGTTTAAGGAAGAGATTAACCATAAAGGACACAAAGCAGCCACAGGGTTCACAAAGGGACAAACTTACAAATCGCACTTGGAGTGGGATACTATTTTTAGAGTTTGGATTTGTGTTTTTTTAGATCGTTGACCAATAAAATATAAACGACTTCTTGCTCAAATTAAGAAACAGGAATCTCATTAAATCTTTAAATCAGTTGTGAGCTCACTACTTTATGGTCTTAAGCCCTCTTTATATATCCTTTTACTTCGTCCATATCCAATCCACCATAATTACCACTGCTCATCAAAAGCAAGCAGGTATCTTCATAATCTTGGGAGTATAGATACGTCTTAAAATCTGCAGGATTGGTGAAAACGACCAGATCTTCCCGGTCAAAAGCTTCTTCGATCTGCTCCTGTTTGATTTCCTTCAATTGTTTTATCATAACCGCCTGGGGAGAATAGAACACCACTGCCGTATCAGCATCCTCCATGGTTCCTTTATATTCCTTTAAAAATTCAGGAGTTAAGCTACTATAGGTGTGCAATTCCAAGCAAGCGATTAATTTCCTATTTGGGTATTGACTTTTTACCGCTTGGGTAGTGGCTTTCACTTTGCTGGGAGAATGGGCATAATCCTTAAAGGCAACCGAAGTTTTCGTCTCAGCTATTTTCTCCAGACGTTTGCTCGCACCTTTAAACGTGGCAATTGCCTCATAAAAATCATCGGCATCAACGCCCATTAATTGGCAGATCCAACGGGCACCTTCCAAATTATTAAGGTTGTGCTCCCCAAAAATTTCAATGGGCATAAAGCCTTCCGATGTCTCTAAAAGTGTAGTACCGTTTGTAACTTTATATGTTGGAGTTTTATAGGGATATCTTTTGATGGGGTTTGTAGAAGCTTCAACAAGTCGCTTCACTTCGGCATCTTCTTCGTTGTAAACAATTGCACCTCCATTGATGATCTTCTCCAAAAAGATTTTAAACTGCTCCACATAGTTTTTATAAGTAGGAAAAACGTTCACATGATCCCAAGCAATACCACTCAACAAGGCTATGTTTGGTTTATAGAGATGAAATTTTGGTCGTCTGTCCAGTGGGGAAGAAAGGTATTCATCGCCTTCAATCACCATAAAATCGTTGTCGTCGGTTATTTTGACCATAGTATCAAAACCGTCCAACTGGGCGCCAACCATATAATCCACATCCTTATCGTGGTAATTCATCACGTGAAGAACCATGGAAGTAATAGTGGTTTTTCCGTGGGAACCACCAATGACAACACGGGTTTTGTGTTTGGATTGCTCGTAAAGAAATTCTGGGTAACTGTATATTTTCAGTGCGAGTTTCTTCGCTTTTAATAGTTCCGGATTATCGGCTTTGGCATGCATTCCCAAAATAACGGCATCGATATCCGATGTGATTTTCTGTGGAAACCAGCCTTCTTCTGCAGGCAATAAACCTTTGTTATTTAACCTTGTTTTGGACGGTTCAAATATTTCATCATCGCTTCCGGTAATGGTATCTCCTTTTTGGTGAAGGGCGAGGGCGAGATTGTGCATTGCGCTACCGCCTATGGCTATGAAATGAATTTTCATTCTTTTGGTTTTGCCCCCGGCTCCTAAAAGTGAGAGAAACACTCCTTTTTGAGTCGGGGAATCGTTTAAAAATTTATGATGTAAAGATACTTTTTCTAATTCTGATCCCGATAGCGATCCGAGACAGAAACCCGAATTACATGGCCAATATTAGAGTTTTTTCTTTTTGGGCTTCCTTAAAACCATCGTTGTTCACTAAGGCCTTGTTTATCCAAGTAAGTGCAACATCCTTTTTTCCAAGATTTTTATTTATCTGTGCCAAGCGATAATAGGCCCAAGCTTTGGGCACTCCATCTTTTATGGAATAATTAGCCAAATACTTACCTAAACACTCGATACCATATTCTGGTTCGAGATTGTATTGAGCCGCAATTTTTCCTATTTGGTAGTTGAGTTGGTTTCGACGGTGTTTCTTTAAGGATTTTGACGCCGTTTCCAAAGCCTTGTGCGGTTGATCGGTCTTTTCATATAAAGAGGTCAGTTTTTCATAAGTGTGGGGAGATCCTCCTGTTTCGATTGCTTTTTTATAATACAGTTCCGCATCCTTGGGACGTTTGGAATATTCAGCTATATATCCCTTCGCGAGATAGCCATCAACTTCTGATAAACTGGCAAGTTCATTCGCATATTCAATAGCTCTTTTTTCACTTCCGCCAAAAATTCCCGGTAGTTGGATATAAAATTCAATCAGGGCCCACCGAGCTTCAATGTGGTAGGCGTCTAATTGTGCGGCGAGTTCCAGTTCCCGTTTTATATCACCGATATAAGCCAGTGCGCGAATACGACTTACCGACATTGCTTTCATTCCCAAAGCCCCGCCATATTTAAAATGGTAATTGGCATTGCCTCCCTCCTCTTCCAACAGATTTTTGTAATATAAAATCGCCTCATCCCATTCCTGGCCATAAGCCGCTATATCGCCCAAATATTCCTGAGCTTTTTTGTCTTTGGGATGTCGTACTAAATACTCTTCGAAAATCGGTTTTGCCAGAGTGAATTTTTCTTTTTTAAAATATTCTTCGGCTTGTTGAAAGCTGGTTTGGCCGTTTAGGGCAATTGACAAAAAAAAGGAACAGAAAATCGCAATAAAAAATCGACCTCTGTCCAGTCTGCCCTGCATGGATCTCCTCCGAAAGGGGAGAGGCAAGGAAGCTCCATAAAAACCTGATGATTCCAATTTTGGTAATTTTCTGTGTCTTGTCCTGAATACTGAATACTACCTACTTTTTCTTAGGTGGATATTTTTTCAATATCTTTTGAAGAACCGAAATATAGTAGGCTTCCTTCTGGGCCGGTCTCGCGTTTTCCTTCATCTCACCCTCCACCACTGCCTGCCATATTAGGTCATCTTTTTCAGCATCGATAAAATCCACCGTCAATTGTTGGTTCACTATCCTACCGCCAATAGGGATACCGCCACTAACACCCACTCCTACGTTGCCGCCACCACCGCCAACGCCTATCCCAATAGTGTTTCGAGAATTGGATACGCTTTCACGAGCATAAAAATTGAGGAGCAACTGGGGGGTATCACTTTTTATAAAACCTCGTTCTTGCAAGAGACTATCGGTAATTTGCATAATTCGGGAATCATCCAGCTCGCTCAAACCAGAATCGATTGACGGGTAAAAATTGTAGGAAGTGAATTTGGAAAAATCCACATGCCGATCGTAATCCACAGCCACAGAGGCACCGCAAGAGACAAGGAAGGCAGAGAGAATAAAAATTGAGAGAAACTTCATGGGGTTTTCTTTTTTAATAAAAATACGGAAAAAAGACCCAGTGAGTCTAGGTTTGTGGTTGTTTAACAATTTTCTCCATTACACTCCCCTACGTTATGATCTGGGAAACGAAGTGTACAGAAATTGCTTAAGACTTATTGTTATCCGCAATTCCGAATCCAATTAATCCAAAATTAACTCAGCATCTTCCAGAGTTTGTCCTTTAGCTCCGTAAGCCCCTGTTGCGCGACCGAAGAAATAAACAAGTACGGTATATCCTTAAACTCCTTGTCTAAAATTGCTTTCATTTCGGTCTTCAACTCATCGTCAAGCATATCGCTTTTACTGATGGCCACCAAGCGTTCCTTGTCCAGCAACTGTGGATTGTAGCGGCGTAGTTCATCTACAAGAATCTCGTATTGCTCCTTAATATCCGGAGCATCTGCAGGGATCAGGAATAGCAAGGTGGAATTGCGTTCTATATGCCGAAGGAATCTGTGGCCAATTCCCTTGCCCTCTGCCGCACCTTCAATTATCCCTGGAATATCGGCAACCACAAAGGTTTTAAAATCTCTATACTCTACGATGCCCAGGTTAGGTTTTAAAGTGGTGAACTCATAGTTGGCAATTTTTGGTTTGGCGGCGGTTATTACCGAAAGCAAAGTAGATTTACCGGCATTGGGAAAGCCTACAAGGCCTACATCGGCGAGGATTTTTAATTCTACTATAATATCGCGTTCCTCTCCCTCCTCTCCTGGCTGGGCATAGCGGGGCGTTTGATTGGTGGCGGATTTAAAATGGGCATTGCCCAAACCTCCTCGGCCGCCCTTTACTATGATCTTTTCCTCACCATCCTCGGTAAGTTCAAATAATATTTCCTCTGTTTCCTTATCACGGATAACTGTTCCCAAGGGCACCTCGATATAAACATCGGCACCATCGGCACCGGTACTGGTTTGTTTTCCACCCGCGCCTCCGTGTTCTGCCCTAAAATGTCTTTTGAATTTAAGATGGTAAAGAGTCCAAAGATTTTTGTTGGCTCTTAGGATAACGTGACCTCCTCGGCCGCCATCACCCCCGTCAGGCCCTCCTTTTGGAATGTATTTCTCCCGACGCAAATGTTTGCTTCCCTGGCCACCTTTGCCCGATGCCACATGAATCTTTACGTAATCTACAAAATTGCCTTCGGTCATATTATATATTAGATATGGGTCTTGAGATGCTGAAGCTGACTCAAAACTGATTTATTTTGTCTGTTCGAGTGCCTCCGATAGCTATTGGATCGAAAACTATTAATCGCTGACTAACAATGAGGTCTCGACTTTAGTTTATCCTGGGCAAAGCCGAAGGGTTCGACAGGAAAATCAACAAAATTCCAGTTTTGAGACAGCCTCCTTTCTGTATGTTTTATAATTTATCGATAACCTCACTCAGGCGCTGGGTAATCTCTTCTATGGTGCCCACGCCATTCACACCATAATACTTATCCATTTTTTTGTAGTATTTTTTTAGGATAGCCGTTTCATTATAGTACACCTTGATACGATTCCTGATAACTTCTTCATCCGCATCGTCGGCCCTTCCGCTGGTTTTCCCACGGTTTAGCAAACGCTCCACCAAAACTTCGTCATCCACTTCCAGTGCCACCATCGCATCGATCTGGGTATCCTTATCGTCCATTAAATACTCCAATGCCTCGGCCTGAGCTTCCGTACGCGGGAACCCATCAAAAATAAAACCATTCGCTCCCGGATGCTTATCCACCTCATGGCTGAGCATATCAATGGTAATTTCATCTGGCACTAGCTTTCCTTTAGACATAAAGGAACGCGCCAGATTCCCCAGCTCTGTTTCATTTTTAATATTTTCCCTAAAAACGTCGCCGGTAGAGATGTGCACCAAGTTGTATTTCTCCTTTAAAAAATTGGCCTGTGTGCCTTTCCCAGCACCGGGAGGTCCGAACAAAATTATGTTTGTCATGAGTGTGGTTTAACGGTTAAAAATGGAAAATGCAAAAATACGAATATAAACGTGCAGGAACGGTATTATCCCCTTAAATTGACCAAAGGAATAAAAAAACTATAAAATTTGCTTCGGAAATGTTTAAGGATTCCAAAGTAGCTCGAATTTCTTCTAAAGGTGCGAAAAATATTCTTTTAAATTTAAGTTTATATTTTATAAGAAGTGTGATAATCTTCGATAAAAGGAATAAGAATAGGAAATATATCGTTAATTAACCTTATCCAGTTTGGCTTCACAGTTTTTTTAAAAATATTTGTAGTTATAACTAAAACAATAATATTATGAAAAAAACTTTACTTTCTCTGGCTTTTCTAGCCGGATTTACCGCGATGAATGCCCAAGTTACTGTTTTCGAAGACAGTTTTGAAGCCTACGATGATTTTACAATCGATAATTTTGGAGACTGGATCCAGATTGATTTGGACGGAGGAGAAACTTGGGGCGTAACAGAATTGGGAGATTTCCCTAATGTAAATTATGTTGGAGCAGGGATAATTTTCAACAATTCAGTTCTCAATCCTTACCCAGGAGAAGAATATGATGCCCACTCTGGAGAAAAAGGCTTGTATTTTTTTGCCAGTGGTGCAAACGGAACTGCTTTTCCAAATGACGACTGGACAATAAGTCCTTTAATATCATTGGCCGATGTCTCCAACGCCAGTTTATCTATTTATGCCAAGGCATTGACAAATTTGTATGGACCCGATCAGTTTGAAATCGGAGTATCAACTACGGGAACTGACGTGAGTGATTTTGATATTATTTCAAATATGATAAATCCTGGTACAGAATATGAGCAATTTGTATTTGATCTATCTGACTATGACGGAGAAGATGTCTATATTGGAATTCACTGTACAACCAATGACGGCTTGCTATTGATGATGGATGATTTTCTAGTAACAGGTGAAGCGTTGAGCACTTCTGATTTCACCGCTGCTGTAGCTTCCATTTACCCGAATCCAGTGGTTGACACTTTCAATCTCGATCTATCTTCCAAGTTTGACACCAATAACGTATCAGTTACTATTACCGACATGTTAGGCAAAACGGTAATGACATTTGATGTAGCCAATTCTTACAATATATCTTCTCTTTCCAAAGGAGTTTATATGGTTAACATCACTGATGGCAACAACGTAGCCACCCAGAAAATCGTTAAGAAATAAATAAGTCAAGGTATTTTATTTACACCTCACAAGCTTGATTGCTTGTGAGGTTTTTTTTTGCAACATTTCGCAGATTTCACAAGGCAACTCCAATAGCCCTATAAAGAAAATCTACCAAGGCATTCCAAAGTTTTTCCACGGTTACCAATAATATCCCCTTCAAGGTATTTACATAATTGCGCGCCATCGCTTCCAAACCGTCCAAAAAGAATTCCTCAAGGTCTTCATCTATATCGCCATTGGCAATTCCTTCCTGAATAATCACCGTTTGCTTTGCAATGGCCTCTACCTGTCGCTCACTAAATCCCCTTACGGTGGTGACATCCTTGTTTATAATCTCAGAAGTGAGGTTCTTTATGTCACTGACAATTGTAGCTACATTTGTGGCCATGATATTAGCGCTTTAGGAAAGATTCATAGGTTATCGCCTGATCCAAATAAATTTCCACCTGTCCTTTAAAAGCTTGTACCGCAAGTGGCTTAATCCCGTTTTGACTATCGGTCTGTTTCATCTTTCGAAAGGTATTCGCTATCTCTCCAAAGGCAAAGGCACTGGGGTAATCATCTGTAATTGCTGTACTTCCTCTGGCCTGTAATAGAAGGTTTATCTTGTCTAAGGCCATATTTTTAGGCACTGGTCTTGCCTTCGCCTGAAGTTTTAACGACTCAAATGCGCCTATCAATTGGTTATAAATAAGTTGCCGCCTAAAAAAACTTTCACTATCGGTTCCCCCATCAACCTCCGCAAAAAAACGCATGGCCAGCTCGCCATTTTCCGTTACACCTTCAAAAATAGCCCGATCGTAAGCTGGGGCCAATGAAGCCTTGCAACTGAGAAGCGCAGTAATACTTAACAGTAGTAAAAAAGTAATTCTAAAGCGAAATATTTTCATGGAAAACCCTCAAAAGCCTACACAAGTTAATGATTTTCAATGTTTCAAGGGCATAAAGAATGTAATTTATTGTATTTTATTTTTCAGAGAGATATAAAGTTATTACCGTTTTAACCTATTCCCTAAACCCATTTGTAGGAAACAGCTAAAAACGCGCATCCACCAATTTGGCCAAATGGATCGCTTTTTCCTTATTGGATGCTTCGTCTCCTGAAGTGCGAACTCGAATATGCACTAGATTTCCTTGTGATAAAAAAGTTAGCTGCCGCTTTTTAGGACTGTATTTTGCCATCTCCCCAATCCCGTCAATGTTTTCACCATCATCATAAACTCGAACGGAATTTTCATACCCCTTTGTGGTTACGTCTTTAATGAGAGCAATGCTTGCTTCAGCAGGCATATCAATCACTTTTCGATCTTCCCTACCAATTTCGCCGGGAAAGGTTACTGATTCCCATGTATAAAAACAGATTGGAAATTTGTCCTGTTTTTCATAAATCTCTGTCTTTGCAGAAGCTGGAATGGACAAAACCTCCTTAATTTTTGCCTGAGAAAAGATTTCACAAGGAGATTCATAATCATCCGCAATTTCATGGTTTACACTTCCCGATCCCAATTTCCCAGAATTGGCACAGGAGATAATCAAAAGAATACTCGGAAGCAAAACAAAAAACTTTTTCATACAACTATTTTAAAATTGGTAAATAATCCCCATTTAAGCGAATCAGAATAAGCATTAATATCATCTAAAAGTACCCATTTCAAGCAAAAGGACAAAATCAATACTAGGAAAATATTATTTTATAGGGCCGTTCAATTTTTTTCCGGATTTCATCGATCCCCATATTCCGTACTTTTCGCAAAAACTCCTTCCCTTCAAAAAAAACCACTAAAGTTGGGGCCGAAAACACTCCAAAGGCTCCGCAGATTTCCGGGGATTTTTCGGTTTGGATAAGTACCAATTTTGCCATCGGAAATCTTTCGGAAAACATATGTTCAACTTTTGGTAATAACGCATGACAAACACCACAGTTAGGCGATGAAAAATAGACGGCTATGGCAGTTTCATCTGCGATCAAATTTCTTAAGCTCTCTAAGTTCATTGCCTCTTCCATTAAATCCGGTTATTCATCATCATTGTCACTTTGATTTATGCGGACGAAGTTATACACTCCTTTCCCTTCGGCAATCAATTCACCATTCTGAAAAGCTTTCATCCGGGCCACGAGGATTCTGTTTCCAAATCTGATGATCTTACCTTCTACCATGAGCTCTTGGGGCTCTGCCCCTCTCAGGTAATCCACTCTCAAATCTATGGTGGATATTTTATCTTCCAGGGAAGTAAAATGCACGGCTCCAATTACACCTCCCACAGAATCCATAACCGTGGCTATAACCCCGCCATGCCAGCGGTTATTTCTAAAATCGCCGACCAATTCCTTTCTAAAGGGAACCTTGATTCGGACAAAGTTTTTTTCAAGAACGATTATTTTCAATCCCAAAAATTTGTGCATCGGGATACTTTCTTCAAAAGTGTGTTTAATAAGTTCGATATTGTTTTGGAGCATATTTTCTTTAATTTCTCAATAAAATTCAAACTGGAGGCTAATTGACTTCTTTGAAATCCGCGTTTTTTATTGGATTTTCTTCAAATATAGAGATAAACTTGCATTCTGATAATAATAGCAGAGCACGGTTTTAGCCAATTCACCTTAAAGACAATATCAGAAGTAAAAAGATTCTAAATGGACAGCTTTAACTATCTTTAGAAAGCAGATCGATATCTTTGCCATTTCAAATCGCAACTTCAATGGTCTATAAAATCCCTTCCCGATATTTTCTTTTCTTTCTTTTCGGAATTGCTGCCATGACCGTCTTTGCCCAACCAGGGTATCCAATCCACCAGCGAAACGGCGATACGATTTGGGAAAAGGACCAAATGCTTGTCGTGAATGCTTCCAAGGATACTCTGGAAATAAGCGAAACCAAAAACGGAAAGAAACACGGCGTCCAAAAGCTGTTTCGGAGCAACGGAAACCTGAGCGCCATTGCCCATTTCAAAAATGGACTGTTATCGGGGAAGAAGGAATATTTCCAGATGGATGGATCCCGCTATTTGATCGAACACTACAAAGCCATTCCGAAGGAAAATAAATCTGTACTCGATGGCGTTCGAAAAGTCTATCAGAACGAGGAAGTTTTAGTTGACAAAACCAACTATAAAAACGGACAAAAAAATGGGCGATATTGGCTTTACCACCCAAATGGAAACCTAAAGGAAAAGGGGAAGTACAAAAACGATCTTATTGTCCATAAGAAGAAAACCTATGACGCCAGCGGAACTCTCTTGCGCGATGAAAACTTTGTCATTCACACCAAAGAAGAAGGAAAAAAGGCTTCAGTTTTGGACGGCAGGATTAGATATTATTATAATAACGGAAACATTTCATTTGACTGTTATTACAAAAAAGGGAAGAAGGAAGGCGTTTGCAAAGAATACCACAAGAACAAAACCAACTCCTTAAAATCTGAAATTTCCTATAAAAACGATTTGCAATACGGCCCCTACTCCTATTTTGGCCCTGATGGAAAGCCACAACGCAAGGGAAAATTCTATCAGGAAATAAAAGTGAACGATACCCTTCTCAAAAATGTTTATGACGGCGAAATAATTGTTTACCAACAAAACGGGACGAAGGAACGGGTGGAACACTGGAAAAACTTTAAGAAAAACGGCCCTATGGAATTTTATTCCTATCGGACGGGAGAATTGTCCAAACGGGAAAACTATATAGACGACCTAAAAGCCGGAGTGGAAGAACGTTGGGACAAGGAAGGAAATCTCGTCTATCAAGCCTATTTTGAAATTGCGGAAGTGGACAACAAACGTATTTCGCAGCAAACAGGAACGGAAACAACCTGGCTGGATGGTGCGTTGAAAAAAACAGCCGAATGGAAAAACGGATCGTTAAACGGCGTTCTAAACCTCTATTATCCCAATGGGCAGCTGGAAAAAACAATGATTTATAAAGATGGGGTGCTCGACGGAAAACTTCAAAGTTTTTATGAAGATGGTTCCCTTTACCAAGATTTCAACTACCGATCCAATGGAAAAGACCACAAATATATAGGATGGAACAAAATCTACGACGAAAACCGAAGCCTATCGCGGAAGTTTTATGCCAAAGGCGATGGAGACAATATTATAGAGGAAAGTTTTGAAAATGGATCGAGAAAGGAACTGAATGTAATTGGCGTTTTTAAACTGGTGTTTTTCCCTGAGCAAAAATTGGCTTCCGTTCTTTGGATGAACAATGCTTCCCATCCGTTGTATGGCTATGATTTTTTCAGCAACGGGCAACCCCGAAGGATCCATTTTATTGCCGAAGACGATTATCAAATGCAAACGGCGAGTCTTACTCAAAATGGCGAAGTTGTCCAAGTACTGACCAATGATAGATTTAAGGAAGATAACCAAGAAAGCCTCAAAAAAACAGCTGCGCTCATTGAAAGTAAATCCAATCCGAAATGGTTTTCCGAAATCTTGGCGACCAGAACGGAAACCCAAGGAAAACACCAATGGCATTACGCAGATGGCAGTCCTTTTTTCAGTATTGGATTCGACAAAGGTTTGCCACACGGAAAATGGAATGTGTACGATGGCGTTTCCAATGACACGCTTATACATTATGAATTTGAGCACGGGAAACCCATTGGAAACTGGATAAAAAAGAAACCCGGAGGAACTGTGATGAGCAGTCAAAAATATTATCCCAACCATCGAGTAAAGGAATCTTATCTGTATGACGAATACGGAAGCTTGATCAGAAAATCAACCAATGACTCCTTGGGGACGACCGATCTGAACTTTGAATACTATCCCAACGGGAAACTAAAGGAAATGCAGAATTACAGCAACAACACCTCTCTTCATTTAGAGGCTACCGGCGACACGCTATCAAGTAATTTGCTTGTTATAAAAACAGATTCCATTCGAATTTCGAAGAGTTTTTATCCGGGAAACAGATTGAGAAATATTCGCAAGACAAATCTTCGCACAGGAGAAGGCGAGGTAAAAGCCTATTTTGAAAATGGGCAGATGCGGACCTTTCACCAAATGAAAAACGATGAGCCCGACGGGGTTTACGAACTTTATGACGAAACAGGAAAGTTGCTCACGCAGGGACATTTTAAAGCCCGAAAACGCGATGGGGAATGGATCAACTTCAACGCCAAGGGAGAAGATGAAATCCTGCATTATAAAGATGGTGAGCTTATAATTGTCGCCGAAGATGAAGACGATTGTGCCTGCTATGACAGATCCTTGCCCAACGAGCAAATTAAGTTCGCCCAAACCTTGGCTTCCATAAGTGATTATAAAAAAATAGCGTCCTATTTCCCAGACTACATCATTCCATTTGAAGATTTAAACTTCGGGAACATATTCTTTATCAATTTTCGTTCAAACAACGACCAGAGCGCGGGACACTCAAGTATGAAACTGCTTTTGTTCAAGGAATTCTCTTTCTATCTGCCGCTTGCCAAACACATTAAGATCAACCTCAACCCGTGCAAAACCGAAGGTTATATAAGCAACTTCAATATGAATTTCAGTTATTATTACAATAAAAACGAGATCATTTACGGAAGCCTTCAGCCCAACCGGATAGCCATTAGTTTGGAGAACAGTCCGTTGAAGAGCACTTCAAACGATAAAGAATTTACGGGTTATTTTGATACCAAATCCATTAATTTCAGGAAAGAAAAGATGGAGATTGATTACGCCAGCGATAAAAATGCGTGTTTTACCTCTGGCATCATTAAGGATTTCCTTACAGTGGAAGTCATAGAAGCGGAACCACGAATAGAACCACAATTGGGGATTTGGCATCCACGAACCACGGATTTTCCTTTGATAAAGAATGAAATAGATAAGTTTTATGGGTTTGAAATTACCGAAGCCAAGCTACAATTCGATTATCCGCACAATGGCAAAAACATACAACTGAAAGCGACGACCAGAGAAATGCTCGCCGGTTCCAATTTTGTTGCCGCTGAACTGGAAATCGAAGGTAAAACTGCCGGGGAAAATAAATTCATTCCAAAAGATTCCAACGAAACCATCGATTTTGACGATCTAAAACGCTTTTTGGAAAGCAAGGGATTTTATAGAGTTCGTATCGATTTCAGTAAAGAAAGGCAAAAACTGATCCTTCAATTTTATTCCGAAAATTAAGTCGTTATGTATAAACAGTTTCTTCTTATACTTCTTTCGTTTTTCGTGTTTCAAATTGGATCTGCACAAATCCTCGATATTTTTAAAAACAAAAGCTATGAAGTTTCTTCCTATGTCTTAAAAGAAAAATTTGACAAAGACTATCTCCCTTCCGAAGTAGAAGGTTCTCACGACAAAGTAAAAGATGGAAATAAGGATTGGAAAAAAATTGACACGGGGCTTAAAAAAATCGCTTTGGAAAAAATTGAAGATGCCGTCTCTTTCTTTGAAATTAACGCCAATATCAAAAAGCAAACTAATGTAGCCACGGAAATTTCCATCAATACCCGGGAAAATAAGGAATACGGCCAGCCTGTTTTTCAGAATTTGAAAATAAAACTGCTCAGCGTGGTCAATGGTTTTGCCATTTATGCGCTGGAGTATCATTTTGAAGCAGGAAACCTTTCCGATTCCAGAACGGTCAAAAAACTGGTTGCACGCTATTTTTATAGCGCAAATATAAATACGGGTGCGATCGAAAATATCGATATAAAACCCAGTGGCGAACAACAAAAAATACTGGAAACGCTTACTCTTTCGGCTTTCCAAAAAATCTATTTGCTGCAGACCGAAAAACTGGAACTGAACAATGTAGCGGAAATCCAAAAACCTATTCAGGCTGACTCTTTGTTTTCAAAAAAGTTCAATTATTCCGAAGCCGTTGTTATTCCTTATACGGCTGGTGTAATGGTTGAATTTCCGACATATTCGGAATCCTCAAAAATTTTGGATGGGAAGGCCTTCCGGCTTTTATTGAAATATGAGGATTTGGAAAAATTTCTTGCAAAGTTTCCAAAATTCAAGAAATACTTCACCCAGAATTTAAAACCCGCTTCAAACTCTACAAAGCAAAGACTTCGTGACGAGCAAATATCTATGGACAAATTTAAGAACGGCCCAGAGGAATTGAAGGTTTTGGAACTGTTTGATTTCGACAAAAAAATCTATGAAATGAAGATAGATCATTTTCAGATTTCTGATGGTGGAAAAAGGTTTCAAGGTTCCAAAATTTTCCGATTCAATGAGGACCAAACTATTCAATTGATTGAAAACAGAGGCCCGGACGGGGAAATCCATTCCGAAGAAAAATTTACCTATACCGATTTTCAAGAATTGGAAAGTATTACCAGTACGGGTTACAAAAAATATTTGACACTGTATTATTACAGGAACGAGGATTTTGATTATTCAGAAAAGATCGAACTTGAAAAGCACGGAAACCCATACGATTCCTTTCGAAAAACCGATTTGGAAATCAGACAGCACCATTTGGTTTACAACGGCAATTATCGTTACGATATTCTATTCAATGTGGTGGGTGCCATTTCCGAGCACATTTATGGCCGTCATTATTCTGAAAATATGGCTTGCGGAAATAACCATTGTTTAATTTATGATAAAGAAGAAAGAGTTGTTGGAGTTAAAGCTATGCAAAATGGTTCCATAGAGATATTGACCGATGACGATGGAAAAATATTGGAAAGCTATTTTGACAGTAACAGGCACCAATATTTTTTTACCTATGATTTCAAAAATAGAATTGAAGAAATAAAATATCTGGAAAGCGGGACTTTAAAGAACACCTCAACTTATAAATATCACGAATCGCCAACCAGCCCCTTGAACATTTTGAAAGAAGGACAGACAACGACCGAGCAGATTTATAGTTTTACATTTTGGGATTGATATAAAGATCAAATTTTCTAATCGGATTTTAATTTTCGTTCTTCCACTCTTCTCGCGTTAACGAATAAAAATTATGGAGCGTGCCATCATAATCAAACTCATTTCTTTTAATAAGCCCTGTTTTATTGAATATTTCAACCTCCTTAAAGTCAAAATATAATGGGTTTTTCAATATAATTAGTATTCAATAAATTATTGATTCCCATTATTAAAACCTACAACCACAATACGACGATTCCCGAACCTGTCCGCCGGGGCGGATTAACACATCCCAAATTAACCAACTTGTTCAACGAAGGAGGATTCCAAACTAATCAATTAACTATCTTTGCAAAATCTATCGACAATACTCGTCTCCCTATGGTAATTAGAGGGAAAGTAAAGCAAACCGACAACCCACAACTGAAAACAGATAACGTTATGAACTACTTCTCCACCAACTTCACCATCGGCATTCTCGGTGGTGGACAGTTGGGCAAAATGATGCTTTATGAAACCCGAAAATGGGACATTAAAACCCACGTTTTGGATCCCAGTCCGGAAGCTCCCTGCAGAATAGCCACGGAATATTTTGAACAAGGCGATCTCATGGATTTTGATACTGTTTATAACTTCGGAAAAAAGGTGGACGTGCTTACTTTCGAAATTGAAGGCGTAAACGTAGAAGCGTTGGAAAAGCTGGAAGGTGAAGGCGTAAAAGTATATCCAAGGGCAGCAACTTTACGGAAAATTCAGGACAAGGGTGTGCAAAAGCAATTTTACAAAGAGCACCGAATTCCCACTTCGTCTTTTAAAGTTTTTAAAGACAAGGAAGCATTAAATGAAGCCATTGTTCGCAAAGAATTGCGTTTTCCATTTGTCTGGAAAAGCTGTACTGGCGGGTATGATGGAAAGGGTGTGAGTATCATCCGCGATGCAGAGGATACAATCCCATTGTCTGATGGAGCTTGCATCGCCGAAAAACTGATTCCGTTTAAAAATGAATTGGCCGTAATAGTTGCAAGAAATCCTTCTGGACAGGTAATGACCTATCCGGTGGTTGAAATGGAATTCCATCCCGAGGCCAATCAAGTGGAATACGTAATCTGCCCTGCCAGGATTGACGACACCGTTGCCGATAAAGCCCGTAAATTGGCCGAAAAAGTTTCGCAAGCTTTTCAGCACGTGGGACTGTTGGCGGTGGAAATGTTCCAAACAGAAGACGACGAGATTTTAGTAAATGAAGTCGCTCCAAGACCCCATAATTCCGGCCATTACAGCATTGAGGCCAGTTACACCAACCAATTTGAACAACAGATAAGAGCTATTTTAGATTTGCCTCTGGGAAACACGGACAGCAAAGTTGGCGGTATTATGGTAAATTTAGTGGGTGCGGAAGGGCACACGGGTCAAGTGGTTTATAAAAACATAGAAAAAATACTTGCAATGGAAGGCGTTACGCCCCACATTTACGGCAAAAAAGAAACCCGTCCGTTTAGAAAAATGGGACACGTGACCATAGTTAACAAAGATCTTAACGAAGCTAGGAGGATTGCCGAGGAGGTAAAGAAGACGATAGAAGTTATTACTGAATAAGCTCCAAATTCCAAATTCCAAAGTTTTATAGTTGAATTCAAAACCAAAAATTGATTAGAGCAAACACTTCAAATATCATTATTTATAAGGTCGATGATGGTCTTTTGGACATTCAGATAAAATTTGATTGACAAATCGGTAATATAACGACACATTAAGAACGATTTTAAAGAAGGAGAACTTGAAAGTAGTTCCGTTGTCGCAAAAAATGCAACAACTTTTTGAAGTTAGTTTCAGCTAAAACAACTTAGTATATTTGTATATTTATTCAAATTTGTGGGTTATGACAACAGTTGAAAAGAGGAATAAAATAAAAAAGGTTTTAGAAACTTTTTCAAACGAACAATTAGAAGAAACTCTAATTGTTATACAGCAGATTAAAAAGAATGACGAAAAACGAAAAGTTTATATAAAAGATTTATTAAAAAAGGAAAAAATCTCTTCGAAAGATTGAGTTGACCTATCCATGTCCCCTCGAGCGTAGTCGAGAGGTTCTTGTTATGAACAATTATTTCAAAGAAGATGAATTAGGTCTCGACTGCGCTCGACCAGACATGACTTGTCCCCTCGAGCGCAGTCGAGAGGTCATTATTTAGCAATATTAATCTTAAAATGTAGGTCTCTCCCGATAGCGATCGGGAGCGCTCGACCAGACACGGAAATGCAAATAAAACCTGTTCTAAATGAAATCATATTACATTTACATATTAGAATGTTCAGATGATTTGCTTTATACAGGATTTACAAATGACATTTCTAGGAGATTCGATGAACATCAATTAGGAAAAAACAAATCTTGCTTCACATACAAACGAAGACCTTTGAAACTAATATTTCATCAAGAATTTAATGATGTGGAACAAGCGATCTATTTTGAGAAAAAAATAAAGAAATGGAGTGCTCAAAAAAAGAGAGCGCTCGCAAATGACGATTTCGATATGCTTCAAATATTGTCAGAATGCAGAAATATGACGCATTCAAAATACAAGCCTACAGCCGAAGAAGTCTGGACAAGAGTTGCCCAACTTGAAGTTGATGGGGAAAATCCAAAATAGAACTTACAATGTCCCCTCGAGCGCAGTCGAGAGGTTCTTGTTATGAACAATTATTTCTAAAGAAGATGAATTAGGTCTCGACTGCGCTCGACCAGACATGACTTGTCCCCTCGAGCGCAGTCGAGAGGTCATTATTTAGCAATATTAATCTTAAAATGTAGGTCTCTCTCGATAGCGATCGGGAGCGCTCGACCAGACACCAAATTTAATACAATGAGCAAAATAGCAATAATAATGGGAAGCACCAGCGACCTGCCGGTAATGCAGGACGCTATAGACATTTTAAAGGAATTCAAAATTCAAGTGGAAGTCGATATCGTCTCTGCACACCGCACGCCCGACAAACTTTTTGATTATGGGAAAAACGCACATAAACGCGGTATTTCGGTCATCATTGCAGGAGCTGGTGGCGCAGCACATCTTCCCGGAATGATCGCTTCACTTTCCCCCTTGCCCGTGATTGGCGTGCCGGTAAAATCCAGCAATTCCATCGATGGGTGGGACAGCGTTCTTTCTATTTTGCAGATGCCGGGCGGAGTTCCTGTGGCCACAGTTGCCCTGAATGGCGCTAAAAATGCTGGGATTCTTGCCGCACAAATTCTTGGAACCAATGACCCAGCGATTTTGGATAGGATTATTGCCTATAAAGAAACGCTTAAGAAGAAGGTTGAGGAAGGCGCGAAGAAAATTCGCAGTAGCCAGTGACCAGTGACCAGTGACCAGTGACCAGTGTCAAAAATAATAAAAGACAATATAATGTCCTCTCGAGCGCAGTCGAGAAGCCATTATTTAGCAATATTAATCTTAAAATGTAGGTCTCTCCCGATAGCGATCGGGCGCACTCGAGCAGACATCAAATTAGATACAACAAAATGAATTACAATCCGCTTTTAAAAGAATACAACACCGCCCCATTTTCCAAGATAGAAAACAAGCATTTCCTACCAGCCATCAGCCAACTGATTGAAGACACAAAGGCTGAAATTGAGTCCATAACCTCCAATAGTGAAGCTCCCACTTTTGAAAACACAATAGAAGCCTTGGAAAATACAGGCGAAAAACTGGATAGGGCAACCAGTATTTTCTTTAATCTAAACAGTGCGGAAACCAATGACGAAATCCAGAAATTAGCACAGGAAATATCCCCAATGCTCACTGAATTCAGCAACGATATGTTGTTGAATGAATCTTTATTTGAAAGAATAAAATCAGTATACAAGCAAAAGGATTCTTTAAATCTTTCTGGGGAACAACGGATGCTTCTCAATAAAAAATACAAGGCTTTTTCACGAAACGGAGCAAATCTTTCCGAAGAAAAGAAAAAAGAACTGCGGACTATTGACGCCGAACTCTCCAAGCTCAGCCTTTCTTTCGGAGAAAATGTTTTGGCGGAGACCAATAAATATGAGCTTCACATCACCAATAAGGAAGATCTTGCAGGATTGCCAGAAGACGCCATAGATGCTGCTGCCGAAACAGCCAAGGAAAAAGGAAAGGAAGGATGGGTTTTCACCTTGGACTACCCAAGTTATGTGCCTTTTATGACATACGCGGATAATCGGGAACTTCGAAAAAAAATGGCCATTGCCTTTGGTGCCAAAGGGTTCCATAATGACGAATTGGACAACCAGAAAAACGTCCTGAAAATAGCCAAACTGCGATATAAGAGAGCCAGGTTATTGGGCTACGAGAGCCACGCCCATTTCGTACTGGAAGAGCGAATGGCAGAAACTCCCGAAAAGGTGGAATCTTTTTTAAATGAGCTTTTGGAAAAGGCCCGACCCGCAGCAAAAAAGGAGTTTGGGGAATTGACACAATTCGCCAAAGAACTCGACGGCATTGACCGGTTGGAAAAATGGGATGGTGCTTATTATTCTGAAAAACTGAAACAGAAACGTTTTAATTTGGACGATGAAATGCTCAAGCCTTATTTCGAATTAAAGAATGTAATCAATGGAGTGTTCAAAGTGGCTGAAAAACTTTACGGACTTCATTTTGAGGAGGTACACAACATAGATAAATATCATCCTGACGTAAAGACTTATGAAGTAAAAGGCGATGATGGCGAATTGGCCGCCATCTTTTATGCCGACTTCCATCCTCGTCCGGGCAAGCGAAATGGCGCTTGGAAAACTTCCTATAAACCTCAGCAAATAAAGGATGGCAAGAACGATAGGCCCCATATTTCCATTGTCTGTAATTTCACAAAACCTACGGCAAGCAAGCCATCACTTCTTACCTTTAATGAAGTGACTACTTTATTTCACGAATTTGGCCACGCCCTTCACGGAATGTTGGCAAACACCCATTACCCCAGTCTTTCGGGAACCAGCGTGTATTGGGATTTTGTGGAGCTTCCCAGCCAGGTCTTGGAAAACTGGTGTTATGAAAAAGAAACTCTGGAGCTATTCGCTACACATTATAAAACCGGGAAAGTAATCCCCATGGAATACATTGAGAAAATTAAGGAATCCGCTACTTTTCTTGAGGGAATGGCAACCTTGCGCCAGTTGAGCTTTGGCCTATTGGACATGGGGTGGCACGGCCAGGATCCCTCGGGAATTACGGACGTAAAAGCTTTTGAGCTTGCTGCTTTTGCCGATACCCAACTTTATCCAGACGTTCCCGAAAACTGTATGAGCACGTCCTTTTCGCATATTTTCCAAGGGGGATATTCGGCCGGATATTACAGCTACAAATGGGCGGAAGTATTGGATGCCGATGCGTTCGCCTATTTTCAGGAGGAAGGAATCTTCAATAAGACCGTGGCTGACAAGTTTAAAAACTTTGTTCTTTCGCAAGGTGGAACCCGAGATCCCATGGAGCTTTATATTGCGTTCCGTGGAAAGAAACCAGATCCAGAGGCTCTTTTAAAACGGGCAGGATTGATATAAGACTTCGATGTCCTAAATAAAATGGCAGAAGAAAAGCCGCCTCAGTTACGGGGCGGCTTTCTTAAAAAAGAGCGGTTAGTTAGATTACTCCTTTTCTATGCTAACATCCTTTAATTTTCTATTCTAAAACTATCCTTATTGCTACACTTATCTGAAACTTTGAAACAAATATATTCCCATAGGTTGCCCCATACAATACCCACATAGCATTTGGGTCAAAAATAGAAGTATTCGGTAGCTCTGACTTAGAATTGAGGAATTTGCGATTTTACAAAATAGCCACTATCCACAAGTTTTCCCTATTACGCCCGAAGATCCCGCAAAAAAAAAACACTCTTTTGCCTTGGGCCGCTATTTTATCCAAGCTTATTATCCAAGAGAAAGATCAATTCAATATAAACTTACGTGTTAAGATACGATTGTTTTCAAGCAGAAACCGAACTATATAAAAACCACTTGCAAACCGCTGTAAGCCTAATTGTCCAGATTCCCCGCTTATCACCTCAGACGTGACTTTTTGACCTGCCACATTATAAACACTCGCTTCCCTTACTTTTGAAACTGTGTTGTTAAGGCGGAAGTTCAAGGTTCTATCCTTCACAAAAATCTGCATTGCGGCCTTGGAGTAATCGTCTACCGAAAGGGTCTGCGGTTTGGCGGCCTCAATTAAGAATTCCAAACCGAGTTTTGTAAATTTTACGGCCAGATCGGGAGTATTAAAAAAGGAATACCGGTCATAAGGAGAATGGATGTTTGGATTATCCTCACCCATTTTGGCCTCAAAAGGAAAGGCGGCATCATATCCATTGTCTGCCCAACTGGCGTGATCTGAACACCCATAGCCGCATTCTGTATAGCTATAGGTAAAGCTGTGAGCTCCTGAACCGTTGTAATGATCCATCAACTGCACAAGGTAGTTATTCAATGAGGTGCTATTGTACCAATCTGTGGTAATATAAATATCTTCTGATGAGCCCTTATAGCCTGTCATGTCAAATTGCACAAATCCCGCTACATCCACGCCATTACTGGCATATTCCGCAGCGATCTCGGCAGATCCCACTAGCCCGATTTCCTCTGCCGCAAAGGCCATAACCTCAATAGTTCTGTTGGGCACGAATTCCTTTTCCAAAAGTATCCGAACCATTTCATTTAATGAAGAAATTCCAGAGGCATTGTCATCCGCGCCCGGAGCATCATCCTTATTCCATGAGGTAGAATCTATATGGCCACCGATAATGACAAACTCATCGGGAGTATTGGCTCCCTCCATAGTCAATATTACGGAAGGCATAGGAGTGTTCACGTGGTTAAAAATCCGCGTGTGCACATCTGTCCTTCCAGACGCGACAATCATAGCATCCCATTTCGCCTTCTGGTCTAAAACAGCTTGTTCGGCTTGGGGCTTTGTATGGTATCGCGTGCCATAATCCTGAAGATCCAAAATATCGTCCTCGATATTGGAGCCATTTACCAAATCCAAACACTCATTTACAAATGCATCCTCGGTAATTGAGTAATCGATCGATGTAGTCCTACGAACAACAGGATTTAAAGCGGCAACTGCTTTTTCCTGTGAGGCTCGAAAAATATAGCCCGGGCCGTGGGTGCGAACATTTTCGTGTATGGTATGCGCCGCCTCTTTGGTTATCAAAACAGCTGCTTGATTATTTCGCTGAGCCAATATTTCTATGTCTTCTGGGTAGAGCGCTTTAAAAGAAAAAGCGTCGGAAGCATCCATCGTAGCATAGATGGAGGTACCGTTTTGGGCTATAGAAGCGATGGAAAATAGAAGGAACAATAAAATCCCTGTTGTAATTCTTTTCATTGGAGAGTATATGGGTTAAAACTGTAAAAATAAAATTTATGGTTAACTTATCTGTATATTCTTAGGATTTAACTTATTAAATCCCAATTCTTTTTTAACATATTGGGAATTCATTCTTATAAATCTATTGGAAACTTCCTTATTTTTGGAATGATCTTTAAAAACATCAACTATTGGAAATATTAAATCCTGAAAAATGGGCAGATAACTATTCCGATTATCTTTACAACTACACGATTGTAAGGGTAAATGACCCGATTGTGGCTCAGGATCTTGTTTCAGAGACTTTCTTGGCCGCTCTCAAGGCAAAGAAAAATTTTAAGGGGAAAGCCTCGGAGCGCACGTGGCTCACTTCCATCCTAAAGCGAAAAATCATCGACTATTACCGAAAAAGCAATTCGCCAAAAGGAAGAGCAGAAGTTCATATGGGTTATCACGACCCTGAAATGGAGGGCGATTGGCTGGAGGACAATGTGGCCGATCTCACTGACCGCACTGCCGAAGATGTAATGGAAAATGATGAGTTGCGCCTTGCCATCCTGGAATGTATGTCAAAATTAAGTGAGCGGCAAGCAGAGATTTTCAAACTAAAGACCATCGATGGGGTCGATACCGAAACAATCTGTAAAGAATATAACATCACTCCGTCTAACCTCTGGGTAATTATTCACAGAGCACGGAAATCAATGATGGAGTGCTTGGAAAAGAATTGGTTTAATTAAGTTTATACTATGAAATTATTTTTAAAATGTAACGAAACCACCCACGCATGCGATAAAAGTCAATACAAGGAGATTGGCTTTTTAGATAGTTTAAGGATGAATATCCACCTGTTTCTCTGCAAATGCTGCCGTGATTATTCCAAACAAAATTCGAAATTGACCAAGTGCATAAAATCCGCAGATATCCAAACGCTCTCCCGGGATCAAAAAAACATTCTAAAAACACGAATAAAGAATGAACTTAACAATACCCCTACCTCTTAAACCTGCCTAAGAATAAGATATAGCACACACCAAAAAATAGGAAGTCCCTCTACCCAAAACGAAGAGAAATAACGGCTTTGTCGCGTCTTTGAAATAACCAACATCCCTCCTAAGATTATTAAAAACACCAAGAAACTGGAAATATAGGCCACATCGATTTCCCGCTTAAAAAATTCGAATATCACACAGAGCACCAAAACCCCTAACCCCAGTAATTTAGTCTTCCCAACGCCAATTTGTTGCGGCAATGTTTTTAGGTTGAGGGAGTCATAGGGAACATCTCGGATTTCAAAGGGCAAGATGAGGGCCACGACAATCAAGATCCGCTGGAAAAAGGTAAGCCAAACATCCCCGGAAATTAAATCCTCCGCGTCGATTATAGGAACAATCACCGTAACTCCCGCCCATACCAGAGCTACAACAAAAATCTTAATTCCAGCAAGACTTCTCAGGTTCTTATGTCGAATTATAGGGACCGCATAAAAAAGAGTGGGGAAACCAAAACAGGCCGTTACCCATATAACCCGCACGGGAAGTTGAAATACAATATACACCAACCAAACAAAGCACAAGGCAGAAAAGATCTGGATAGCCTTTAAGGATTGGGCCAGTTCACGATGGTGGAGACCAGCAATTTTAGCGTATTTTACAAAATTGTATCCGGTCAATGCGCCAAGAAACACAAACAGCCATAGTTTCCAGTTCACACTCAATCCGTATTCCAAAAGTGTGATGACCGAGAGTGCCAAAACAGATAAGGATACGTGGATACTACTGTTGATATAAAAAGCAAAAATGCGGCTGGTAACATTCATTCTCTCAAAATTAAACAAAGCACCTAATTAATTTCCTTCGAACTAAAAATAAAGATTTTCAACCGGACAATTAGTAACTATTTCGCGTTTAAAATTGTAATTTTGCCCCCTTAATTTCAATCCTAATTTGATGAACACAGATTCCTTTGCTTTAAGACACATTGGCCCCCGGGAAAGCGATCTTCCCCAAATGCTGGAAACCATCGGCGTGAGCTCACTTGACAAGCTTATCTACGAAACAGTACCAGACGATATCCTACTAAAAAAAGCACTCGATTTGGACACCGCGATGAGTGAGCAAGAATACCTTGAGCACATCACCGAGCTCTCCACAAAAAACAAGATCTTTAAAACATACATCGGCTTAGGGTATAACCCTTCCAATCTCCCTCCCGTTATCCAGCGCAATATTTTGGAAAACCCGGGCTGGTACACCGCCTATACCCCCTACCAGGCAGAAATTGCACAAGGAAGACTGGAAGCGCTGTTGAATTTCCAAACTGTAGTTGCCGATTTAACCGGAATGGAACTTGCCAACGCTTCGCTTTTGGATGAGTCCACGGCAGCAGCAGAGGCAATGTCGCTGCTTTATGCCGTTCGTGAACGAGAAAAAAAGCAAAACAACGCTTCCAAATTTTTTGTTTCTGAAGAAATACTTCCACAAACCCTCGCATTGCTGCAAACCCGTGCAGAGCCTGCAGAAATCGAATTGATTGTTGGCAATCACAAAGAATTTGATTTCTCGGACGACTTTTTTGGGGCAATCCTCCAATATCCAGGAAAGACGGGAATAGTTCACAACTATAAGGAATTTATCAAAAAGGCAAACAACTCTAAAATAAAAGTTGCTGTTGCAGCAGATATTTTAAGCCTGGTTATGTTGGAATCCCCCGGCAATTTTGGGGTTGATGTTGTGGTGGGAACCACACAGCGTTTTGGAATCCCTCTGGGGTATGGTGGGCCACATGCCGCCTTTTTCGCCACCAAGGATGAGTACAAGCGCAGCCTTCCGGGACGAATTATTGGCGTTACCAAAGATGCCAATGGCAACCAAGCTTTAAGAATGGCCTTGCAAACTCGCGAACAGCACATTAAACGAGATAAGGCCACTTCAAATATTTGTACGGCACAAGTGCTGTTGGCCGTAATGGCAGGAATGTATGCCGTTTATCACGGTCCCGAGGGACTCAAGTATATTGCCCAAAAAGTTCACAACGGAGCAGCCACCCTGGCCAAGGCACTGGAAAAATTAGGTTTTGAGCAAATTAACGACACTTATTTCGACACGATAGCCGTTAAGACCGATGCTACCAAGATCAAATTTTTGGCAGAGGCCAAGGAAGTGAACTTTTATTATCCCAATAGTGAAACGGTTTCCATTTCTATTAATGAGACCACGACCATCAAGGACCTTAACAAGATCATTTCTATTTTTTCAGAGGCGGTAAAAAAGGATTTCCAAAAAATCACAGAATTGGAAACCGGGAATAAAATTCCGCAAGAAGTGGTTCGAAAAACCGAGTTTCTCCAACAGGAGGTTTTTAACAAGTACCACAGCGAAACAGATATGATGCGTTATATCAAAAAACTGGAACGCAAGGATCTTTCCCTGAACCATTCTATGATCTCCTTGGGATCATGTACCATGAAATTGAACGCTGCTGCCGAGATGTTGCCTTTAAGTGACCCTATGTGGGGCAATGTGCATCCATTTGTCCCGATAGAGCAGGCAGAAGGCTATCAAATTGTTTTAAAAAAGCTAGAAAAACAGCTAACAGAGATTACTGGTTTCGCAGCCACTTCCCTACAGCCCAACAGCGGTGCACAAGGAGAGTTTACCGGCTTGATGGTTATTCGGGCCTACCACAAATCGCAAGGCGATACCCATAGGAATATTTGCCTGATCCCCGCTTCGGCGCACGGAACCAATCCCGCAAGTGCCGTGATGGCCGGGATGAAAGTAGTGGTGGTAAAATCTACCGATAAAGGAAATATCGATGTGGAGGATTTACGTGAAAAAGCGACTAAACACAAAGACAACCTATCGTGCTTGATGGTTACTTACCCATCCACACACGGAGTTTACGAATCTGCCATTCGGGAAATAACGAGTATTATTCACGAAAACGGTGGACAGGTGTATATGGACGGCGCAAACATGAATGCTCAAGTGGGCTTGACCCATCCGGGAGCAATTGGAGCGGATGTTTGCCATTTGAATCTTCATAAAACCTTTGCCATTCCCCACGGAGGAGGCGGTCCTGGAGTAGGCCCAATATGTGTGGCAAAACAGCTGGTTCCCTTCTTGCCCTCCAATCCTGTAATTCCCACCGGAGGTGAAAAAGCGATAAGTGCCGTTTCGGCTGCACCGTTTGGCAGTCCCTTGGTCTGCTTGATAAGCTACGCCTACATCTGCATGCTTGGCGTAAATGGACTGAAAAAAGCTACCCAATACGCTATCTTGAATGCCAATTACATCAAAGAAAGACTGAGCGGACATTACGAAACACTTTATGCCGGCGAGAGAGGTCGGGCCGCCCACGAAATGATAGTGGATTGCCGCCCGTTTAAAGAAAAGGGAATTGAGGTAACCGACATCGCAAAACGCCTGATGGACTATGGCTTCCACGCGCCTACGGTTTCTTTTCCCATTGCCGGGACCCTTATGATAGAACCTACCGAAAGTGAAAGCAAGCTGGCGTTGGACCAATTTTGCGATGCCATGATTTCCATCAGGAAAGAAATAGAATTTGCGGAAAAAGACAATCCAAACAACGTTTTGAAAAACGCACCGCACACATTGCAAATGCTAACAGCCGATACGTGGGATTTCCCATACACCCGTCAGGAAGCGGCTTTTCCAATGGATTATATTGCAGACAACAAGTTCTGGCCATCTGTTCGACGAGTGGACGATGCCTATGGCGACAGAAACCTGATTTGCACATGTGATCCCATTGAAAGCTATATGGAAGCGTGATTTGGGCGTGACAAATGGGATAGGAGATAGCAAAATGGCGGATTTAGAAAAACCAACTGTTGATTGCAGACTATCCACGATAAAATATTTGGAATATTGGTTTCTGATAAGTAATTAACGAATTTTCCGTATTTTTATTAAAATTTTTCGAGTATGAATGTAAAGATAATAGGCATAGGGAGTTATATCCCAACTGAAGTTGCAAAGAACGAAGAGTTTGGCGAACACCATTTTTACAATAGTGATGGCACTCCTTTTGGCCAGGAAAATGAGACCATTATTGAGAAGTTCAAGGCAATCACGGGGATTGCAGAACGGCGATACATTCCCCAGAACCTGAATACCTCCGATATGGCATCCATTGCCGCGGAAAATGCCATAAAGAATGCGGGGATAGACAGAGAGGACTTGGATTATATCATCGTGGCCCATAATTACGGCGACGTAAAGCATGGGTCGGCGCAGAGCGATACTGTTCCCAGCATTGCCACGCGTGTAAAACACAATCTAAAAATACAAAAACCCACTTGTGTGGGATACGATATGCTTTTTGGATGTCCCGGTTGGATTGAGAGCAGCATTCAGGCATATGCCTTTATCAAGGCTGGAATTGCCAAAAAGTGTTTGGTCATTGGTGCAGAGGCTCTTTCACGAGTGGTGGATCCGCACGATCGCGACTCCATGATTTACAGTGACGGGGCCGGGGCTTCGGTTCTGGAGGCAACTGATGAAGAGGGAGGAATCCTCTCTCACTTCAGTGCGACCTATGCTTCGGAAGAGGCCCACTTTATCTACTTCGGCGAAAGCAACAATTTGGCAAAAAAGGACAATCGCCGCTATATTAAGATGTACGGGCGAAAGATATATGAGTTTGCGTTGAACCACGTGCCGGACGCTATGAAAAAATGCCTGGAGGGTAGCGGTTATGAAATTGATGATGTTAAAAAAATATTTATCCATCAAGCCAACGAAAAAATGGATGAGGCTATTCTCAACCGGTTCTACAAGCTCTATGACAAGACCCCTCCAAAAAACATTATGCCCATGACCATCGACAAGCTGGGCAACAGCAGTGTGGCCACAATTCCCACCTTGTATGACTTAGTACTTAAAGGAGCACTGAAAGGACATTCCATCCACACAGGAGACGTGATCATTTTTGCAAGTGTCGGCGCGGGAATGAACATTAATTCCATTGTTTATAAAGTGTAAATTATTTTATATTCAAGTATTTGTTATCAATAAGAATAATTTACTCAATCTTATTATTTTGATTTCCTTATTTTGGTTCCCCAGATTATAGAAGTATGATGTAGTATACTTTAACTAAATATAACTGAAGGACTGCTGTTGAGCTTGATAAAAATAATATTTATTAGATGTTGAAGTCCCGGCAAATTCTGGAACCAACCAATTAATAATATGAGAAAAATATTTTTATTGATTATTTTAGTCCCTTTCATCATTTCTTGTAGCAAAAACGACAAGGAACCAATCGAAATTGAGGAAACTGAAACCGGTTCCGAAGAAATTTTTTTAGAAGGAAGTCTTAATTACCTTTTCTCCAATGCCTTAATTTCAGACAAATTCGATAATATAAAGCGGGAAAACCCCATAGAAATAATTGACTACGATAATAACAATAGAATTAAAACCAATTATTCCTATTTGGAAAATATATTAATTCCGGCAAATAATAATCGAAGTTGGTTTGTAACTCAGGGCAGTGAAGCTTCAACTTTGGTCGAGATAGAAAGTGTTGACCTTGCTAGTGGTTGGATTACATTGGGGAACACTTATTTGGGAAATTTAGATAGAAGTGCAGGTTCAACAATAGAATTTTTCAACCCTTTCGTAAACTACAATATTATAAATGATCGTCCATTGTTCAATCCATACCCAACCCGTGTTTCTGAAGGTGTTTTTAATTATATTCAGCCAGGGGGAATCATTGAAAAATCAGACGGAACTTATGTGCTTTTAACGCCAGTGGTTTTTGGAGCTCACGCTAAAAGAAGTATTTATTATGCAAGCAGTGATAACTTAGAAGATTGGACGTTTCATGATGAAAAGATTTTAAGTACTGATATGATCCCTTTTGCAAAAACAAATGGAAATGTTTTTTCAAGTGACAATCCATATAAATTGGAAAACGGCAATTATCTCGTCCTACTCGGAGTGCAACAACCCAACGATAATTACACCTCAGCATATATGATTATAGATGAAAACCTTAATATCATTGAACAACCCAAAGAGATTATGATTCCTGAGTGGCATGGGAATAATCAAAATAGTTTTCCTTTAGCTTTAACCAAATTCGAAAATAATTTCAGGATACTCTTCCATAAAAGAAACACAAATTTTATTGATAGAGAGATTCACGAAATAGTTGCAACAAATTTATTTGACGCGCTGGATTATAACAACAGCATTATATCTTCAAAATTAATTCAAAAAGGAACTAACAAAACAGGTTATTTAAGAGGGAAAGCCGATGATGCGGCGTATATTCAGTTTAATTCCCATCTATATATCTTGTTAGGAAGCGAAGAGGTTTATTCAAATTACTTAACCTCGAATAACCGAGAATATGGATTAATCAATTGGAACGGGGATTCTTGGAGCCATGATAGCAGAAGTCCTTTGTTAGCAAATCCTGTACAGCTTTATCACAAATATCCAGTTTACGATTGGGCATGGGATCATTTAGGTGCCTTTGCCTCTCCAATCATTAAAAATGGATATATATATATATATATATGGCATTTGGTGCAGACAATCCTGATTATTATATTTCTGGAATCAAGATTCCATTAAATTAAAAAAGTTATAATTATTAACACCTTGTGTGTTCTTTAATTTATCTCCAAAAATAAAGCACTCATTTTCAATCAAAAAAATGTACGAAGGCCAATTTCCGAAGAAAAGATATAAACACACCTTCCGTTTTCTGGAAGAAGTCATTTCTAAAGAAGAAAAGATCCTAGATCTGGGCGTTCCCAATCCTTTTTCTGACATACTTATCAAAAAGGATTTTGATGTTACAAACACCAAAGGCGAAGACCTGGACCTGGAAACGAATGTAGTAAAAACGGAAGAATTTGATGTGGTTACCGCTTTTGAAATCCTTGAGCATTTGGTTTCCCCCCTCACTATTTTAAAAGATATCAAAGCAAAGAAATTAGTGGCATCAGTCCCGCTGAAACTGTGGTTTGCTTCGGCGTACAGAAGTAAAACAGAGAAATGGGATCGCCATTACCACGAGTTCGAGGATTGGCAGTTTGATTGGCTATTGGAAAAAGCGGGTTGGCGCATCCTCAAAAGGAAAAAATTTACAAATCCCGTGAGAAGACTCGGAATCCGCCCTCTTTTGCGTCTGTTCACTCCCCGGTATTATCTGGTCTATGCCGAAAGAATTTAGATGGATTTCCATATCATCATACCCGCCCATAACGAAGAAGCCCATTTGTCGCAGACCCTTCAATCCTTGGTGGAGCAAACCGTCCTTCCGAAGAAAATTGTTATAGTGAACGATGGTTCATCCGATGGCACCCAAAGAATAATCAACCGCTTCTCTGAGAAATATAATTTTATCACAGGAATATACTCATATTCCGAAGAAACCCATGCACCCGGAAGCAAAGTAATCAATGCGTTCTATAAAGGGTTTCAAACCTTGGACGAAAACTATGACATCGTCTGCAAATTTGATGCAGACCTTATTTTTCCGAAGGACTACTTAGAAAAAATAACGGGAATTTTCCAACAGGATCCCTCTGTAGGTATGGCGGGCGGGTTTTGTTATATTGAAAAAAATGGCAGATGGGTCTTGGAAAACCTTACTGGCAAGGACCATATTAGAGGCGCATTAAAAGCGTACAGAAAGGAATGTTTTTTACAAATTGGCGGGGTAAAGAGTACCATGGGCTGGGACACTGTGGACGAACTCCTTGCCCAATACCACGGCTGGAAAATAAAGACCGACCCTTCCCTTCACGTAAAACATCTAAAACCCACCGGAAAGGTGTATGCCAAAGCGGCCAAATATAAACAAGGGGAAGCTTTTTATAAACTGCGTTATGGCTTTTGGCTCACGGGTATCGCCTCGGCAAAACTGGCTTTAAAAAAGAACAGCTTTAGGTTTTTCACGGATTCCATGAAAGGATATCGGAAAGCAAAGTCGGAAAATCTAGAATTTATTGTTTCCGAGAAAGAAGGAAAATTTATTCGAAACCTGCGATGGAGGAACATATTTAGGAAGATGGGGATTTTGTAATGCGTTTGTAGACCTTGTAGGTACTAACTTCATTCCCTACTCCCCAACAACAATTAACAATCCATCTTAGTGAACCAGTACATAATCCGTATTTTTGCATAAAAAAGCAGTAAAAATGAAAATTAGATTTCCCCTATTCACAATTTTTTTGTTATTGGCCTTCCTTACTACCTCTTGTGTTTCGGTGCAGGTAAGGGACAATACGGTAACCAAAGTTTCATCCGAAGTTAAAAAACCAAAAAACATCATCCTTCTCATTGGCGATGGCATGGGGTTGAGCCAGGTGTCTTCGGCAATATATTATAAAAAAGATGGCAAGCCCAATTTCGACCGCTTTCATACCATAGGCCTCAGCAAGACTTCATCGGGGAGCGATCTTGTTACCGATTCAGCAGCGGGGGCCACGGTTTTTTCCGCAGGGGTAAAAACCTATAATGGCGCCATCGCTGTCGATATGGACACCATCCCGGTACCGACCATTGTGGAGCAGCTTTCAAAAAGAGGTTTTAGCACCGGAATCGTCGCCACTTCTTCCATTCAACACGCTACTCCAGCGGCTTTTTACGCCCATGTAAAACAGAGAAGAATGTATGAGGAAATCACCGAATTCATCCCCAATTCCGGCGTTGATATATTTATTGGCGGCGGCCTTAAATATTTTAATGACCGGAAAGATAAACGGGATCTACTGGTGCAAATGCGTTCGGCCGGATACTCTGTAATAACTGACAAACTTCCTTCAAAAATAAAAAAAGGGAAGGAACTAATTGTTTTGGCAGAAAACGGCATGCCAAAAATGAGCGAGGGACGAGGTGATTTTCTTCCCGATGCTACCAAACTCGCCTTGGAGAAGCTCTCAAAAAATGAAGAAGGATTCTTCTTAATGGTAGAAGGAAGCCAGATAGACTGGGGAGGCCATGACAATGATGCAGATTATTTGATTGAGGAATTGTTGGATTTTGACAAAACCATCGGGGTGGCATTGGACTTTGCAAAAGAAAACGGAGAAACCTTGGTAATAGTGACCGCAGACCACGAAACCGGAGGCTTTACTTTAGCAACTGATGACGGCGACTACAATAAAATCAAGCCAATATTTTCAACCAAAGGACATTCTGGCACTATGGTACCTGTTTTTGCGGAAGGTCCCGGTGCATCTTTATTCGGTGGCATTTACGAAAGCAACGAGATTTACTTCAAAATGATGCAGCTCTTGAGGAAATGAGGCGGTCAATATGAATTGTGATTTTCCATTAAAAGGTAAGATGGATTTGTGAATAGTACATTTCTTATTCTATGTCTTCCATCCTCTCTGTTATTTGTTTCCCTTAACCTTATTTTATAAAAACAGTCGGCTAATTTTGTTACTTTAGCCGAAGCAACCATTTTATGAAGTATTTACAAGATATTGGCTCCTACTTTCTGATGATCAAAAAGGTGTTTGGCAGTTTCACCAAACGCTCGGTTTTACGACATTTAATATTTAAGGAGATCGACGATCTAATTGTCAGTTCTTTGCCCATTGTGGCATTTATCTCCTTTTTTGTCGGCGGGGTTGTGGCCATCCAAACGGCTCTTAACATGGATAACCCCATCATTCCCAAAAGTTTGATCGGCTTTGCTACCCGCCAATCGGTGATTCTGGAGTTTGCACCCACCTTTATGTCTATCATCATGGCGGGGAAAGTGGGCTCCTTCATTACCTCTAGCATAGGATCTATGAGAGTTACAGAGCAAATAGACGCCTTGGAGGTTATGGGAATCAATTCTCTGAATTACCTGGTTTTTCCAAAAATAGTAGCCCTGATGTTTTTCCCTTTCGTCATTGTGATTTCCATGTTTCTGGGAATTGCAGGTGGCTGGGTGGCGGGAGTATACGGCGGGTTTACCAGTTCCTCGAGTTTTATCCAAGGAGTGCAGGAAGATTTTATTCCCTATCAACTGTTTTATGCGTTTTTTAAGACCTTCGTCTTTGCTTTTATACTGGCAACAGTCCCTTCTTGGCAGGGATTTTATATGAAAGGCGGTGCCCTGGAAGTGGGAAAGGCCAGCACCAATTCCTTTGTTTGGACCAGTGTGCTTATCATTGCTTCAAACTACATTATAACCCAACTTCTTTTGAGCTCATGATTAAAGTAGAAGACGTACATAAAAGTTTTGGGGAAGAAGAAATCCTCAAAGGAATTACCACAGAATTTGAGAGGGGAAAAACCAATCTTATTATCGGCCAGAGTGGAAGTGGAAAAACGGTTTTACTGAAGTGCCTTATTGGTCTTTTTAAACCCGATCAGGGCCGAATATATTACCAAGATAAAGCCTTTCAAGAAATGGACGACGAACAGCAACGTCAGCTACGGGAAAAAATAGGAATGCTCTTCCAAGGAGGTGCCCTTTTTGACTCCATGAACATTGAGGAGAACGTAATGTTCCCCTTACGGATGTTCACCAAACAGAAAAAGGCCGATATGGTAGATCGGGTCAATGAAGTATTGAAGCGTGTAGATCTGGAGAATGTGAACAAAAAATTTCCTGCTGAAATCTCTGGGGGAATGCAAAAGCGGGTGTCAATTGCCCGAGCAATCGTAAACCATCCCAAATATCTTTTTTGCGACGAGCCAAACTCAGGCCTGGATCCCAAAACGGCAACTCTTATCGACACTTTGATCCAAGAAATTACCCACGAATACGATATCACCACAATAGTGGTAACGCACGATATGAACTCGGTAATGGAAATTGGCCAAAAAGTGGTCCTGCTAAAGGATGGAAAATTGGTGTGGCAGGGTACCAATCAGGAAATTTTTAAAACCGACAATGAAGACGTGACGAACTTTGTCTATTCTTCCGATTTGTTTAAAAAAATCCGCGAAGTTCAAAATAAGGGAGCTTAAAGTATTTCCGTATGGATATTGAGGATTACGGTTGATCAATTACAAGGGTATCGAGCTTCATTTTAAGCTTTAACCATTTTTCTATTTTTTGTGCGTCATTCTTTCTTTGCACCAGCGGAACCTCTTTCTTCCACGTCAAACTCACTACGGGAAGCGTATCCAACTTTTCAAAATTGGTCATGATTTTATTGGAGTATCCAAAACTCTCAAGCCCCTCGTAATTGATTTTTATTTCTTCACTCAATTGTTTGAAGGGAACATTCTTAATTTTCATAAACGCAATCTCATCTTCCAGGAAACGTATTTTCTCATCCTTATCTTGAATCAGTTGCTCATTCTTTACATATAAATCCTCCAAAATTCCTGCCCTCACCGCTCCAGATAATCGGTCGGCCATTTCGCCACTTTGATCAGCTCCTTGAAAAATCCTAAGTTTCACATCCTCCAATTTTTCCGTTTCCTGTAATTTTGAAAGCCATTCATTTATTTTAGGCTTGGGTACAGGCTGCCCGATCAAATAGACATCAATATTCCTCGATTTATAATTTTGGGTGAACTTTACCACCTCAGCCCCCTCGTATTTAATAATGTTCCTTACAAATTCCTTGGTCTTGTTTTCAAATACTTGTTGATCCAATAAATTAATAAATAGATACACACTGGGAAACATTACGGCAAGTGCAATTACGGAAGCTATTTGAGCTATTCTTTTTCTGCGTTTGCTGTTGGCGTAACGCACCATGGGAAAACGCAATACTTTTGAAACGATAAACGTGGACAGAGCGATAAACACGGCATTTATTGAAAAAAGGTACAAGGCCCCTCCCGCATAAGAGGCATTCCCCACCGCCAGGCCATATCCCACGGTACACAGCGGTGGCATCAAGGCAGTAGCAATGGCAACTCCAAATATCACACTTGCAATGGTCCCGCTTTTGGTCTTGGCCACAATAAGCCCGAGACCACCGAATATGGCTATGAGAACATCAAGGATGGTAGGATAGGTTCGAGCTATCAGTTCGGGGGTTTCTTCCGTAAGCGGCGAGAGTTTAAAATAGAGGAAGGCGGTAAGCACACTTAAAAACACCATCACGCCCATGTTGATCAGAGAGCGGCGCATCATGCCCACATCGTTAATAGCAACCCCAAGACCCACACCCACAATCGGCCCCATCAAGGGAGAAATAAGCATTGCCCCAATCACCACGGCAGTACTGCTCACGTTGAGACCTATGGAGGCAACAAAGATGGAGAAAATCAAGATCCACGCCGTATGGCCCTTAAAGGGGATATCCTTCTTTACCGCTTCAATAGTAGCATCCCGGTCAGAGTCTGTATGGATATCGAACAGCTCAAAAAGAAATTTCTTGATACTTTCCCAAGTGTTGAGTTTTACATTTTCAAAGCCCTCCTCGTTTGGAGTGACCTTTATATTGTCCTTGTCTTCACCCATTTACAAATATTTTTCTCCGAATTTATTTTTAACCTCTTGCAACAATCCCTTGATTTCCTGCTCTTTTCTCTTCGGAAAGAGCAATAAAACGTCTTTTTTGTCCACTACAATATAATCCTCAATGCCTTCGATGACGACCAGCTTTTCAGATTCGGTAAATATGATATTATTTTTTGAATCCTTAAGAAGGATTTCTGCCTTAACTTTGGAATTGCCATTTTCATCTTTCCCCAATTTATCGTGAAGGGAGCCCCAAGTGCCCAGATCATTCCAATCAAAAGTAGCTTTTTTCATAAAGACATTATCTGCCTTTTCCAGAATCCCATAGTCTATGGATATGTTTTGGGCCTCAGAATAGTTGTCGTCAATAAACCCTTTTTCTTCGGAAGTATTTAAAGCGGGAATCCCTTTTGAAAACAAGGAATTCATTTCAGGCAAATACTTTATAAAGGAATCGACAATACTCTTCGCACTCCAGATAAAAATTCCTGCATTCCAGAGGAAATTCCCACTGGCAAGAAAACTCTTGGCAGTAGCGTAATCGGGCTTTTCCCGAAACTGTTTTACCTTTTTAATCTCTTGCGAATCATTTTTTTCGCTTTCAATATACCCGTAGCCTGTATTGGGAAAAGTGGGTTCAATTCCCAGGGTCATTAGGACATCCCGGGTTTGTGCGGCCTTGAAACAGGTTTCCACATCCTTTGCATAGGCAACTTCATCCTCAATCCAATGATCGCTGGGGGCCACGAGTATCACTGCATTGGGGTTCTCCTTCTTAATCTTTAAGGCAGAGAGCAAAATGCAAGGCGCCGTGTTTCGCATGGCAGGCTCCAAGACCAACTGATCTTCCGTGATCTCAGGTAATTGGGTCAAGGTAATCTCCAGGTAACGCTCGTTGGTAAGGATATAAATATTCTCTGAAGGTATTATCTGGTTTAAGCGTGAAAAAGTGGTTTGCAATAAAGTTTGTCCCGTGCCTAACATATCGTGGAACTGTTTTGGAAATTCTTCGGTGCTCACCGGCCAAAACCGCGATCCGATCCCTCCGGCCATAATTACGGCGTAATAATCCTTATTCATAGTTTGTTATTTTTTGAGACGAGAACTAAAAGAACCACCACTGAAGGGACATACGAACCACGACGGTTTGCGATTGCTTGAAAGTGTGTTTCGAGAATTTAATAATCCCTCCTTCGCTGAATGTATCCTGCGTCTTGTTTTAATTTCGGTCTTTTTATTCACGTCAGGCTTCATTTCTTTTCGGCAATACATTCGCGCACTCTTTCCTTGGTGTGTTTCAGTCTTGGATCTCGATTCATTCCCAATGCAATTCCCTTTGGTCGTTGATTCGCGCTTCCTTTCCGTTCAGGAGTTGCTATTCATCCTCACTTCAAGAACTCCACCTCGGCGTTCGGATTAAAAAGATATATTTTACCTGTAGAAACTTCCAAACATTCAAAGCGCTTCACACGTTGCTTCCCCCGTTTAAAGATCTTGCCATTGTACAAACGGAAATGCCCTCCGTGAGGAATCTCAAAGATATAATTTTTATCGTTCTCTGGATCAAAGTGCTTTAGTGCCAATGATAATCTGGCGTCGGTATCGCTGGACGCCTTGGGATTTTTAAAATGACGTGCCAGAAGAGGCAATAATTGATTTGGGAAAACTTCCGGCCGTAAAAACGGAAGCATTAAAACCTGAAAAGTACGCTTCCATTCCAATCCATGGGGTTTGATGGCATGCCCATATCTTAAAAAAGCCTCCAAATGGGCCACTTCGTGTACCAAGGTAATCAAGAACCGATATTTGTTCAAGGAAGCGTTTACGGTAATTTGATGTTGCCCATTGGGCATTTTTCGATAATCCCCGTGTCTTGTAACTCTTTCGTTTACAATTTTAAGATGGACTTTGTGCGATTTGATCAGCTCAAAAACAGCTGGAACGGAAGCTTGGGGAATGTATTTTTCAAGGATTTCAGTCATATTGATCCAAAGTTATGACATTTTTAATTGCTCCAAAAATACCTCACTTGTAAATATAAAGAACGAATCAGTTGTCAAAAGAGATCGCACGACAGTAAAAATAAAAATTAAGGAGTAGAACTGGAAACCTGAAGAATCTTTCCGTTATAAAATTTATTTCCTTTCAGGGAAAAGTCCAATATATATTCGGCCATTTCCACAGGGGAGAGCGGTGCTTTAAGCCCAGGAAATGCTTCTGCGAGCATCTCTGTTTGAACCGAGCCCAATGCCAGGGCGTTAAAGGCAGGTCCTGTTTCCTTGTATTCCTCAGCCAGCAATTCGGTCAAGGTTAAAATGGCACCCTTGCTGCTGCTGTATGCACTTAGGCCCGGAAATTTCACACTGCCCTGTACCCCACCCATACTACTGATGTTTACCACGTGTCCCTCCTTTTTCATAAAGGGCAATACCGTTCTTATCAAAGATGCAGGCCCAAAAAGATTCACATCATAACACTGTTTGAATTCTTCCTCCGTGATTTCTGAAAAGGGTTTGTTTACCAAAAAACCCGCATTGTTGATCAAGACATCCACTGAATTCATTGCCGTCTGGAGATATGACGAGAGCTTGGTAATTTCAGAAGCCTTGGCAATGTCGAATTCCAAGGCGGTAACATGCTTCAACTGCAAACGTGAAATAGGTTCAGAGTTTCGCGAAAGCGCAAGGACCTTATGGCCGGCTTCGGTAAAAAGCTTTACCATTTCAAAACCAATCCCTCGCGAGGTTCCTGTGATTATTATGTTTTTCATTGTGGTCAGTAATTTAGGCTTAATGTATACCTACAAGGTTTTTTAAAACCTTGTAGGAGGGTTTTGGAAACGTCATGGATTAGATATTAAAGAAAAGACCTAACAGATATTAAAAACCTGTTAGGCCTGAACTCACTTTAATCCTATCATTACACAAACATGGTTACAGGGTTTTCGATATACTGCCGCAATGTTTGCAGGAATTTTGCGCCGGTAGCCCCATCGACTGTGCGGTGATCACAGGCCAAGGTGAGCTTCATCGTATTTCCAACGGTCACCTGCCCATTTTTAACCACGGGTTTTTGAACGATAGCTCCCACAGATAAAATAGCCGAATTGGGCTGGTTTATGATGGAAGTGAATTCCTGGATTCCAAACATTCCAAGATTGGAAACTGTGAAGGTACTGCCCTCCATTTCCTGCGGTGTTATTTTTTTGTTACGGGCTTTTCCCGCGAGCTCCTTAACCTGTGATCCGATCTGTGAAAATGTCATCTGGTCCGCAAACTTTAGCACAGGCACCAAAAGCCCCTCATCAACCGCCACGGCAACTCCAATATGGATGTGTTTGGCTATTTTGGTTACTTCTGGGGTCCATTGACTGTTAACCTGCGGATGTTTGCGCAGCGCCATAGCACAGGCCTTTATAATCATATCATTAAAGGAAATCTTGACATCCGGATCAGAGTTTATCGCTTCGCGAGATGAAATGGCGTGGTCCATATCCAATTCCACCGTAAGGTAATATTCCGGAGCCGTGAATTTGGATTCCGCCAAGCGTTTGGCAATGGTCTTGCGCATCTGCGAATTGTTCACTTCCTCAAAGCTTTCAGTTCCCACGGGAACATAAGCCTGAGCAGAAGCGGCAGGTTGATAGTTCTCAATATCTGCCTTTACTATTCTTCCGTTTTCAGCGCTTCCTTGGACCAATCGGAGATCAATCCCCTTCTCTTCTGCCATTTTTTTAGCCAAAGGAGATGCAAATATTCGGCGACTTCCAGCCTGGGAAGATTCTGTTTTCTTTTGGGAGTCTTCCTTTTTAACAGTTTTGGAATCTTCTTTTTCAGCTTTCTTATCTGAGGTCTCCTTACTTTCCTTTTGGGTGTCTTCCTTTTCCTCCGTTCGCCTTTCCGCAGGTTTCTCGGCAGATTTACCCTTTTTAGTTTTTTCGGTAATACCAGAAACATCTGTTCCTTCGGGTCCTATAATGGCTAGGACAGAATCAACGGGCGCCGAGTCGCCTTCGGCAATGGCTATTTTCAACAAGGTTCCAGCATAGAAGGATTCAAACTCCATGGTAGCCTTATCTGTTTCTATTTCGGCAAGTATATCTCCTTCCTCTATTTTATCTCCTTCCTTTTTAAGCCAAGTGGCAACCGTTCCCTCAGACATAGTGTCACTTAACCTAGGCATTGTAATAACTTCAACTCCTTCGGGCAGGTCATCCTCTTGGGAAGATTTTTCCTCAGAATCATCAGAACTTGTATCCCTGTCTTTTTCTCCATCTGAAGAACCACCTTCCTTTTCTTTCTCCTGGCTACTTTCCTTTTTTGAATCTGAGCTTGATTTTTCTTCAGAGGCCCCATTTATCAAATCAGAAATATCCTCATCCTTGTCACCTATAATCGCCAAAAGAGAATCCACTTTTGCTGTTTCACCTTCCTTGATTCCAATATAAAGAAGGGTTCCCTCATAAAAGGATTCAAATTCCATCGTGGCCTTATCTGTTTCAATCTCGGCAAGGATATCGCCTTCCTCTACGGTATCTCCCACCTTTTTGAGCCAGGTGGCAACCGTACCTTCCTCCATGGTATCGCTCAAGCGCGGCATGTTTATTACTTCTGCCATAATTTATAATTTATGTGGTAAAAATGGATAGTCCTCTTGTTCATAAACGGAGTCGTACATCACGTTCTTTTCAGGATATGGTGATTCTTCCGCAAATTTTTCACATTCGGAAACCATTTTCTTCACCTTTTTATCAATTTTCTTTATATCCTCTTCAGTAGCCCATTCATTGGTATATATCTGATGAAGCACGTACGTTATGGGGTCTTCTTCCTGTTTCTTGGCTACCTCCTCCTTGGTTCTATAGTGCTGTGCATCACTCATGGAATGCCCGCGATATCGATAGGTTCTTAGTTCCAGGAAAGTAGGTCCATCACCACGGCGCGCGCGCTGAATAGCCTCATCTATTTCCTTTGCCACTACTTCGGGCTTCATGGCATCCACTGGTTTGCAGGGCATTTCATATCCCAATCCAAGTTTCCAGATATCGGTATGGTTGGCCGTTCGTGCCACAGAGGTTCCCATCGCATATCCGTTGTTTTCACAACAGAATACCACAGGTAGTTTCCAGAGCATGGCGAGGTTAAAAGTTTCGTGGAAGGAACCTTGGCGTACGGCACCATCGCCCATGTATGTAAGGGTTACCGAATCGCGCTCAAAATACTTGTCGGCAAATGCAATTCCGGCACCCAGGGGGATTTGGCCCCCTACAATTCCGTGACCTCCATAAAATCTATGTTCTTTTGCAAAAATATGCATGGACCCCCCCAGGCCATGAGAGGTTCCGGTGGCCTTGCCATAAAGTTCAGCCATCACTTTCTTAGGGTCTACGCCCATGCCAATAGGTTGCACGTGATTTCTATAGGCGGTTATCATACGGTCCTTGGTTAGGTCCATAGCGTGGAGGGAACCAGCCAAAACAGCTTCCTGCCCATTATAAAGATGCAGGAATCCCCGCACCTTTTGATTGATATATACTTGGGCCAATTTGTCCTCAAATTTGCGCCAAAAGAGCATGTCTTCGTACCAATCGAGATACGTTTTTTTTGTTATTTTTTTCATCTATCGAATATAAAGCTTTCCCAAGTGGAAATTTATTAAACGGATAACAAAAGTACCACTTTATAAGATGAAATTCCAAAATACAATTTCCAAATTCCAAAAACAAAATCAAGTTTAGCAATTTGGAATTTGAAGTTTGAAGTTTGGCGCTTACTTAAAGATATTTCGAGTCAAATCCCAAGGGAAGCAAATCCTTTACAGAAGCAACTTTTATGATTTTTCCCGTTTCGCCCATAAAATAAACGGCTATGGGATTGTTTTGTCTTTGTTCATATTCGGCCATGGACTGACGGCAGGCACCACAAGAACCTACGGGTTTATCAAGAACTTGATTGGGTGCCTTGGCGGCAACGGCCATCGCCACAATCCGTTCCTTTGGAAATACAGCTCCCGTATGAAAAATGGCAACTCGTTCCGCACAAAGTCCTGAAGGATATGCCGCATTTTCCTGATTGCTGCCCACGGTTATTTTTCCCGATTCCAATAAAATGGCAGCCCCTACCTTAAAATGCGAATAAGGGGCATAGGCATCTTCACGTACCTGTTGTGCCTTGGCCATCAATTCACGAATGTTTTTTGGAAGTTCCTCAACACTGTCAAAAACTTCTATTTCAGTTACAATTTTTGAATTTTTCGACATAAACAATGAAAGATTTAAACCGGTTATAACATCACACCCAATCCCATTTTAAGAATGGAGACGTTACCGTTTTTTGATGGAGCATATTCAAATTCATCAAATAGCTTGATATAATCATATTGAATTTGCGCAAAAATACTTTCTGTTAAGAGGTAATACACGCCTCCATTTATATTCAGGCCATTTAATGAAACTGAACTGGCAGACATGAGCCCACTTGAGGAAGTGTTGAACATTAAAAAGCTATATCCTATTCCTAAAAATGGATGAAGTTTTGGTAAACTTTCCATATTCAGTTCGGCATAAGCTCTGGGCAAAATAGTGAAATTGTTGAATTCTGAGGCTTCGTATGGATCCTGGAAATCACCGGGATATTCTGGGGCATATCTTTGTGATTTCTTTTTAAAATAGCTTCCATTTACCGAAACGCCGAGACTTATGTTTGAAATATTTACCATTCTGTATTTCACACCAAGATCAACAATACCGCCATATTCTCCAAAAAAATTATTCCCCAAGGAAACTGGAAAATTTGCTTCCAAACTCCACTTTGAGGTTTGGGAAAATGAGAATTGCGCCATTAAAAAAAATGACGCAATAAAAAGATTTCTTAAGTGAGGCATATCTTAGCAGTTAAAAACACATCTAAACCCCATATCAAAACACCAATCACATTTATCTAAAGTTTTAATCATTATGAAGAAACAATGTGTAACGCCTTCTTTGTAAAAAATGCAGAACGATTAATATTCATCATAAGTATCTCCAAAATTAAATGTCAGACCAAAGCGAAGGGTGCCTTCCAGAGGGCTTGCAATTTTTGAGGTAGAAAACAAATAGGAAATATCAATATTGATGGCCGTATAACGGAATCCTGCCCCAAAAGATGCAAATTTCCGAGATCCTTTTTCTTCGCTTTCATTAAAATATCCCGCGCGAAGGGCAAACACATCTTGATACCAATATTCTGCCCCTAAAGCCCAAGTGATTTCCTTCAATTCTTCGCTAAATCCTCCAGGAGCATCCCCAAAAGACTTGAAAATACCCGAGAAGAAATTGATATCCCTGTATGCTTGGTTGGTCTGGGCAATTTCTTCTGCAGTCACTTCTCCATCGCCGTTGATATCTGGATCTTGGGGGGTGGGGACTAAAAGTTTATTTATTTCAGCAGAAACCCCCACTTTGTTGTATTCATCCAAGATAAAATCAAATCCACCTCCAAGTGCCAGGTTGGTGGGAATAAAGTTTTCTTGGCCTGTTTCATCATATTTCAACTTAGGGCCTATGTTAGAGATATTAAATCCCATTCTCCATCTTCCATCAAAATCGTTATAAGGGATCTCTTCACTTTGATAATATCCGGAAACATCCACTGCAAAAGTACTGGCGGCGTTGGCATCATCTCCGTTTGGGGTTGGGATTTTTAGATCGGACCTTATATAACGTCCGGTAACTCCCATTGCAAATCGTTCGCTAAGCCGCAACGAATACGATACGTCGAAGAGAAGTTCGTTTGGTTTTACTATTCTTCCCGGATCGTTTGCTGTTTCCCGGAGTTCAATTTCCCCGGTATTAAAATATCTAAAACTGGCACCTACTGCACTGCGTTCGTTCAGTCGGTTATAATAGGTAAGGTTTCCAAGGAAAATATCATTTACCAATTTGCTTAGGTAGGGAGTGTAAGTTACTCCCACACCTTGTTTGGAGAGAGCGAAGGAATATTTTGCAGCGTTCCACTGTTGTGAAAAGGCATCTGCAGAGGTGGTAACACCTATGTCGCCCATACCAGCAGCACGGGGATCACCAGCGATCAAAATAAAAGGTACGGCAGTGGTGATGACACGATTGCCGTAACGAGGATCCGCTCCTCCTTGAGCCGTAGCCTTAACAGCCATCAAACACAGTAAAATTGGTATAATTACTTTCTTCATATTTTTTTATTTTGGCAAATATAATTTTAATTTTTAAAGGATAACGAGTTTCTCAAATTTTTCAACTCGCTGATTGGTTAACGTAGATTTAACTGTTATCTTATATACGTATACACCTTTTCCTATGCGGTCACCAAAATCATCCCGGCCGTCCCAGACAATATCACGAGATAAAAACCCCTCGGTATTGATGGTTTCGTTTTTGGTCCACACCACTTTTCCGGTAACCGTAAAGACCTGCACCTGCACATCCAACGGCTCAAAGGGACGATTGTGGTTAAACCAAAATTCAGTGTAGTTCACAAAAGGATTTGGATAATTTAGCACGCGTGATATTTCAAGCTTATCATCGCCAGCGACAATAAACTGGATTTCGGCAGTGGAAGAATTATTATACACGTCCCAGGCTTTTAAGGTTAAGGTATGCAAGCCATCCTCCAGATTGTTAAACTTATAGTGGGCTGTTCCCTTGGTAAAGTCATCTACATCGGCTTGATAAAATTCGTTTAACACAAAAGGATTGGAATCATCACCATCAAGCACGGCCACAATATCATGACCAATACCACTGGCTGTATTTATTCCATTTTCATCCTCAAGTTTGGCCAAGAGCATGGGGCTATCATTGGTGATCCCTCCCGATACAAAACTCTCGTCGTTCATATAAAGGCGGATTTGTGGCCCTTGATTGTCCTCGGGGGCATTTTCATCGAGCCCTCCTACAAGAACATCCAGATTTACTCCTGTTTGATCCTCCAATTGGTCATTGCGTTTTGCATATAGACTTATTCTCCCTTTTCCTAATGGAATCTGGATGTCACGGGGCACTACGAATTCAAATTCAAAAAGACCATTTTTCACACTGGCTTTTCCATTAAAAAGCCCCTCACCCAAGGTGACGAAATCCAAATAAATATTGTGATTGTCGTTGTCCAAGGTGCGTCGCATTACATTTTTGTCATACACTTTTGTTTCCAGCACCCCATTGTAATTGGTCATAACCTGCCCCAATTCGTTGAGAACCTCTCCCTCCAACTTTACCCTGCTCAATGCTTTTAGGGTATCGGTGGCCTGACCTACGGGTATTCCGTTTAATTTTGTGATACGGATATCTTTCTTTGGGAAGGCCAAGGGCATGGCCGGGTCGCCGATATAAAAGATTACCCGACGGGTATTGGAACCCATAACATTCTTTGCCAGACGTAAGGCCTCTGCGGGAACCTCTGGGATATCAACATCATATCCAAACATGAACTTAGCCAATTTTTTGTTGAATTCAATCCCTACCGGTATAAATACCGCCCGGGTTGTAGTCACTAAAGAAATAGCGCCTCCATCCTTGTTTTGATAAGTGAGTTCGCCTGCCGTAATACGCAGGGGATTGTCAAATTTGGTAAACTCACAAGTCACCGTAACAAAGCAGGGCAGGTTATTTTTGTTTCGGAACTCCTGAGCCATTCCTTTGGTATATATGGCTTCATGGGCCAAGCCGTCTTCTCCGCCATGCCCGAAATAATTCATTACGATGGAGCCTACCTCCATGGCTTTTTCAATGGCATCATTAACGTCGGGATAGCGGTCGCCCCCAGCGGAGGTCTGTTGTTGATATGCGTCGGAATGGATTTTCTTTACGTTGATAAACGGCTTTTTTTCTGAAATTTCATCCCCCAACTCATCAAGGCTTTTTTGCAAGGTCTCCTCGCCCAGCTTGTCCACATCATCAGAAATCAACACAAAATTAGTCCTCCAATTTCCATAGGAATTTTTGGAGGTATAATTGATGATTTTATCAACCATGGCATTTGCCAGGGATACATTGTCCACTACCATTCGCCCCACTGCTATATCTAAACGATCTGTATCGGGCAATCTGTCGCCATTGTCATCGATTGACCCACCCCCGATGGTCCCTTCCCAAGGATCAACATTGCCAAAAAAATCATCAGACATAAAGGAGGCTGTTTCACTGTCATTGCTAAGGGTATTAAAAGTAGGTACTATATTATTGTTATTCGGCAATCGGTCTTTGTAATCGATAGAGGTGTCACCCAAAATACCCAGATATTTAATGCGTTTGGAAGGCGATGAAGCATTGAAATAAACATATCGGATAAAATTGCGAATGGCGCCGATATCCTGTTTTCCGGAGCTAAACTCTTCGTAAATCTTATCGGTGGTCACAACCTTTACATTTAACCCCCGCAGCTCCCTGTGGTAGTTTGCTAAACGAAGTGCAGGTTGTATTAAAAATGGAGCAGTAATTATGATATAATCAACATCTTTAAAACTCCCAGATTCATCCTTGAAAATGCTCCCTTTTAAATCTTGATTTGGCACTGAGGAATTGGCTATTCTCACGGGCAGATAGTAATCATTTGGATTTACAGCCACATATTCTCTCAACTCTCCCATATTCTGTTTAAAGGCAAAAGAGGATGCCTTATCAACATTTCGTTTAGACGTAATAAAGTAGGGGTCTGTAACATCCCATACCTCCGAGAATTGAGAGGCATTTTCAATTTGATATTCCCCTACGCCCGTCCAAGAAGCCGTATTTTTATTTCGGAAGGCCAGCTGTCCATCCACTCCTTTTAATTGGCGAAAGGCCTCTACACTTACATAGTCTAGGTAGGCAACGCTTGAAGGGTTGCCAGCGTTGTTATAGACTAAATCAATATTCACGGTTTCTCCTCCGGCAGGTATATCGGTATGAATGTCCTGGGTACGGATAAGCACCCCTCTGCCCAATCTGGGATAGGTAAGTGGATTTAGACTGGTTCCGTTTATCGTTACGGCCATGGAAGTTTCACTTTCAGAAGCAGCAGCGGTCTTGAGGACCAAATACATGGGTTCACCCGAAACGATATTGGGAAAATTGAATTCATAATGCTGTTCCTTTTTAATATCAAAGCGATTCCCATACCAGATACGCCCTAATTTTGTAGGGTTTTCCTCATCTTTTTCATGGAATTGATAATCGTTGAACTGGGTGATGGTGTGATCAACGCTGCCCGTGGGCTCCACCATTGTATTTACACGTTTCCCAGGACCTCCATCTGCGGTTACATAATAATACGACTCGTCGCTATAGGGATTGAGGTTTGAATCATTTTCAAGGACGTATCCCTCGGTGCTGGTCCCGTAAAACAATATATAATCGCCTGCATCAAAACTTCCATCTTCTTCCCCTATCACTTGAATTGTATTTTCAGGAAGATCAAAGATTGTGTTCCTGGCGTTCAGCAAGGGCAAGGCTTGTCCTCCGTTGCCATAAATCTTAAGATTGCGGGGATCAATACCCTCTGTGTTCATACCCAAGCTCTGCAGGAACGATTTGTCAATTTTGTGAATTCCGGTTTTTTCAATCTTAAACTTAAACCACCTGCCTGTAGCCAGGACCGAGCTGGTAATCGCAGGGGGATCATTTCGTCTTTGTGGCCCGTACCTATACTCTACCGTAAAGGATAGCACCTTATGATATCCACCGTTGATTCTCACAACGGGCGAGACAGAGAAGATTGTATAAAGAACTTCTCTGGCACGAGTACTGGCAATATGATAAGTAAGTTTATCCGGAACTAAGTTCTTATCTATTTTATCGAGTTCTTCCGATGATAGAAAGCCGTACTGCACATTTGTTACCCGGGCCGAGTTTTTGTCGACAAAATTGGAATCCTCCCATACCGCAGTATACTTTGGTGTTCCTGGCCATAATTCCAAATTAAGAATATCAGAGGACGCATCGTCTTGAGAAGTTATAGATTTCTTTGAATCCGGAGCAAATTCTCCCGAGGCTCCCTCCCAATTTATAGTGAAGGTCCTGTTCTGGGCAACCAAAACAAGAGGCACAACCAAAAAAAATAAAAGTGATAACGCTTTTCCCATTAACTTGTTTAACGCTTCAAATATACACTTAGTATAGGGCATACATACAAACAGCACTATAAAAACGCATTAGGATACTAATTATAAAACCAATACGTTTGCATTGCATACCGCCAAAAAAATACTAACCGCAATATATAGCAAAATATTATTGCGAATTTATCGTTAATTACTATATTGCGAACCCAATTTTATCATATTTAATCTTATGATGTTACGAAAAAATCTAGCATTAAAGCTATTTGTTACTGCCGTTGTGGCCACTTTACTGGTGGCTTGCAACAAAACGAGGGACTATAAAAATAGCTCTCGAGCCACTGGTTGGAAACTAAATGCCAAAGAAGGTGGTTTTCAGTACAACCCAAAGGCCAAGGAGCAAGAGACCGGACCGGGACTTGTATTTGTTGAGGGGGGTACCTTTACGATGGGAAGGGTTCAAGATGACCCTATGCACGACTGGAACAATTCGCCTACACAACAGCACGTACAGTCATTTTATATGGATGAGACCGAAGTGACCAACCTTATGTATCTGGAATATTTAGATTGGCTAAAAAAGGTGTTTCCTCCGAGTGATGAAAACTACAGAAAAATTTACGAAGGTGCCATTCCCGATACCTTGGTATGGAGAAATCGTCTGGGGTATAACGAGGTAATGACCAATAACTACTTACGCCATCCTGCCTATGCCGAATATCCTGTGGTAGGGGTGAGCTGGATCCAGGCAGTGGAGTTTAGCAAATGGAGGACTGACCGCGTGAATGAAATGATATTGTCAAAAGATGGATATACCGCAAGAAATGCACCTTATGATGTGGATCCGGGCGAAACCTTCAATACTGAGACCTACCTAAATGCACCCTCGATGACTTATGGAGGAAATGACTCCATTACCCGAGGTGGGAAAAAATCGGAAAGCATCGCAAAAAGAAGCAAGGACAGCACCAATCTATACATTCAACGAAAAGACGGAGTTTTACTTCCCGCGTATCGATTGCCTACGGAAGCGGAATGGGAATATGCGGCTCTTGGGCTTGTAGGCCTGAGAAATTACAACGTATATCGCGGTAGAAAGAAATATCCTTGGGAGGGGCAATACACCCGTTCTGGAAAAAGAAGATCACGAGGCGATCAGTTAGCCAACTTTAAACAAGGAGATGGGGATTATGGCGGAATTGCTGGATGGAGTGACGATGGAGCAGATATAACCGCACCAGTAAAATCATATGAACCAAATGATTTTGGACTGTACGACATGGCCGGTAACGTAGCGGAATGGGTCGCCGATGTTTACAGACCTATTATTGACGACGAATTTAATGATTTCAATTATTACCGTGGAAACGTCTATACCAAGAACGCTATCGGTGAAGATGGAAAAGTAAAGATTATCACAAGCGATTCCATCGTATACGATACTCTCAGCAATGGAAAAATCATAGCCCGAAACCTCCCTGGAGAAATTCTGCAAGTACCCGTGGATGAAAATGAAACCTATCAACGCACGAACTTTTCAAAAAGTGACAATCGTGACTTTAGGGACGGCGATAAACGCTCCTCAAGGTATTATCAGTCTTTCGCAGACGACATCGATGAAAATAGCGATAGCAACCAACGCATGTACAATTCGCCAGTTCCCAAAGTGTTCGTTGACAGTACAGGAGCTTTGGACCGGCAATATGACAAATCCTCCAGCCGTACTACATTGGTAGACAACGAAGTTCGGGTTTACAAAGGAGGATCGTGGAGAGATCGCGATTATTGGTTAGATCCAGCACAACGTCGTTATTTCCCTCAAGACATGGCCACCGATTATATCGGTTTCCGATGTGCGATGAGTCGAGTGGGCTCTAAAGCCAAAAAGAAAAAACGACCCAGAAATTAAAGTTTATTAAAAAGAAATCAACCCTCCACGACAAAAAGTTTGGAGGGTTTTTTTATATCTTAGGACTATGGATATAGAAACACTTTACCAACATTTTTTGGACAGTAGTGGGGTTTGTACCGACACGCGCGACATTAGTCCAGACTGCCTCTTCTTCGCCCTTAAGGGAGAAAACTTCAATGGAAATCTCTTCGCACAGGAAGCTCTTGACAAGGGAGCGCATACCGTTGTGGTGGACGAAGAAGCTTATCACCAATCTGGGGGACAAACGTTTTTAGTGCACAACACAATACTGGCTCTCCAGGAATTGGCACAGTTCCACAGAAAACAATTAAATGCAAAAATTATAGCACTCACCGGAAGTAATGGGAAAACCACTACCAAGGAGCTGATTAGTTCGGTACTCTCACAAAAATACCATACCGTGGCCACCAAGGGCAACTTGAACAATCACATTGGGGTGCCCCTTACCCTGCTGTCCCTGGATGCAGAAACCGAGTTTGGTATCGTAGAAATGGGCGCCAACCATTTGGGAGAGATAAAAATGCTCAGTGATATTGCCCAACCCGATTTTGGATATATTACCAACTTTGGAAAGGCACACTTAGAGGGTTTTGGAAGTATTGAAGGAGTGGTAAAAGGAAAAACAGAATTATACGATTTTCTAAGAACCCATGAAAGAAAGGTTTTTGTAAACGATGCCGACCCCTTACAGATGAAGGCCTCCCAATTTATGGACCGAATTGTTTTCAGCTCCTCCAACAGCACTTATCCCATCCAATTAATTGATGCCACTCAAGAACTATTAATTGAATTTGACCAGACCAAAATCCAAAGTAAATTGATTGGGGCATACAATTTTGGCAACATTGCTGCTGCCATAGCTATGGGAGCTTATTTTAAAATACCAACCGTACAAATCAAGGCAGGTGTTGAAAGCTATATGCCTACCAACAATCGCTCACAAATACTAACACAAGGTTCGAATACCATTTTAATGGATGCCTATAATGCCAATCCCACTAGTATGTTGGCCGCCTTGAAGAATTTCAAAACGATGAAAGGAAATAACAAAATCCTGTATTTAGGCGATATGTTCGAACTGGGAAAAGATACGGAAAGAGAACATCAGAAGATTGTTGACTTGCTTTCTGCGGATGAATGGGGAAAGGTTTTTCTTACCGGGGAAAACTTTTTCAAGACTTCCGTAAGCCAACCCTTTATATCTAAGTACAGAACTTTTGAGGATCTTAAAAAAGAATTGGAAAATTCCAGCCCCTCCAACGCTACCATTCTTATAAAGGCCTCGCGTGGAATGGCACTGGAACGCATATTGCCCCTGCTCGGAGATTGATTCCAACTCGGTAATAAGGTCAATAAGGTTTGGATTGGCCATTCTATAAAAATAAAAATTACATCCAAAAGAAAATTAAAAAGACGCTGTAAGCCTATCGTGGGCAATTACAGCGTCCTTCAAGTGAAGTGTATTGGATTCGAACCAATGACCCCTACCCTGTCAAGGTAGTGCTCTGAACCAACTGAGCTAACACTCCATTCGTGTTATTTTCAGAAAAATGGGGATGTCATCCTCACAGAAGTCCTCTTTGAAAACCAGCCGCGAATTTACAAATTCAAAACGTGTCTGCCAAATAGTGAGCTTCCTAATGAACCTCCTTCCCCAAAATTATTTATCAAACTTTTTAATGGGTTTCTTTTTTATCATACCCCCTTTGGCATCTTTCACTGAGGTCATGATCATAAAAGCTTGGTTGTCTATTTTATTGACTTCAGATTTTAGCTTGCTCATCTCCAGTCGGGTAATAACAGTATAAACTACGTCCATGGGCCGTCTGGATTCCCCATTCTTAATAAAACCATTCTCCGCCTTAAAAAGTGTACATCCGCGTCCCATTCTATCCACAATCGCCTCTCTTATTTCTTCACTGCTTTCCGAAATAATGGTCACGCCCATAAATTCTTCGATCCCGTCAATTACAAAATCCACCGTTTTCGAAGCAGAGAAATAAGTCATAATGGCGTAAAGGGCAACTTCAGTAGAAAGAAAATAAGCAGCGGTGAGAAAGATGATGATATTAAAGAGCAATATTATATTGCCCACCGTTAAAACCGTATTTCGGCTGATATATATGGCAAGAACTTCCGTGCCATCGAGAATTGCACCACCGCGAATGGCCAGTCCAATTCCCAGCCCCAGGAACAAACCTCCAAAAGCAGCTATCAAGATTTTATCGTCCGTTACGGGAGGAAATGGAATATATGCCACGGCTAAAGACAAGAGCACAATACTTATAACGCTTTTTACCGCAAATCGCTTTCCAACGGAAAAATAAGCGAGAATTATAAAAGGGAGGTTGATGATTACCAAAAAGAACGACAGTGAAATATTCGTTAGCATATTCATCATCAGGGAAATACCCGTTACCCCTCCATCAATAAAGGAACTCGGCATCAAAAATCCTCGTAATCCGAAAGATGCGGAAAGCACTCCAAGCAAGAGATAGACGAAGTCGGAAAGCTCATGGGCCAGTTCAATTTCCCAGTTTTTTATACTTCTTGCGAAAACTTCCTTATAGGAGCGATCGTCTTTATTAATTCCAAAGTAGCTTAATATATTTTCTCTTGCTTTTTTAAACATCCGATAGAGAGCCTTGTTTTTACAAAATTAACTAAAGCAAGTGAACATATTCATTATAAATTCCTGTTCAAGAAAATTTAAAATGAAATGAATTATATTAAATAATTGTTTGGTGAAATTAAAAACTACGTTATATTTGCATCCGCTAACAAGTAGGGGCGATTAGCTCAGTTGGTTCAGAGCACCTCGTTTACACCGAGGGGGTCGGGGGTTCGAATCCCTCATCGCCCACCAGTTTATAAAAACCGAAGTGAAAGCTTCGGTTTTTTTATTTTATGCTCTCACGCCTCCATTAAAAATTGTTATTTCTTACGGGCATAGGCATTAGCTTTCCAAAAAAATTGACATCGCTCTATGAGGGAATTCGTAATTTTGCCCAATTTTTGAAATGAAACAGAAAAACCGGTTTTCGATTATCTTTACTTTAGGCCTACTTTCGGCTATCGGACCTTTTTCCATAGACCTCTATCTTCCTGGTTTTCCCGAGATTGCACAAGAACTCAGTACCTCAACAAGTCGTGTGGCCCTATCTCTGTCCAGTTATTTTATCGGGGTAAGCATAGGCCAGCTTATATACGGCCCTTTATTGGACCGCTTCGGAAGACGCATTCCACTTTATTCGGGATTGTTGATCTATTTGGCGGCTTCCATTTATATTATTTATGTGGCTTCAGTGGAATCGCTGATTATTGCCCGTTTTGTCCAGGCCCTTGGCGGTTGTGCGGGGATGGTGGCGTCGAGGGCCTTAGTTAGGGACATATTTCCCGTATCGGAAAATGCAAAGGTTTTTAGCCTTCTTATGTTGGTCATTGCAATATCTCCCATTATTGCACCCACAGTGGGAGGTTTAGCCACAGCACACTGGGGATGGCAATCTATTTTTGTAATTCTAAGCATTGTAGCGGTACTAAACCTGATTTTGGTATATCTGTGGCTTCCAGCAGGCGCTCCACCAGACCTGGAGCTATCCCTTAAACCCCAATCAATAGTTAAAAGCTTTTGGAAAGTATTTACCACACCCCAATTTTTTACCTATACGCTCACAGGCTCATTTGCCGCAAGTGGTCTATATACCTATATTGCAGGATCTCCCCACTTGTTCATGGAAATATATGGCGTGTCTGAAAAACAATATGGCTGGATCTTCGGGATCATTGCCATGGGCTTAGTAACGGCGAGCCAATTAAACACTCTATTATTAAGAAAGTATTCCAGTGAACACATTGTCAAGATAACGCTGGGTATTCAAGTTTTCACGGGTCTTATTTTTTTCCTTGGGGCCCTCTTTAATATGCTGGAGCTGTATTCTACTATCATACTGGCCTTTCTTTTCTTGAGCACTCAAGGTTTTGCCTTTCCCAATACTTCGGCATTGGCATTGGCTCCTTTTGAGAAAAGTGCTGGAACCGCCTCTGCACTGATGGGTGCATTACAGTTGGGCATTGGGGCCGTGATGACCGCCATGGTCTCGCTATTGAGCAATCAAACCGCTATTCCCATGGCGGGTGTAATGCTTTTCTGTGCCTCTGTGGGCTTAACTATATTATTTTTCGGAAGCAGGCACATAAGTCATTTGGCAAAAGAAAGAATTACCCGATAAGCCAACCCCAGTTATAAAAAAACCGATGCATTCGGCTACAGTATCTCTGCCACCACAAAAGTACTCCCGCCGACAAAGATCAAGTCTTCCTTCTCAGCCCTATCCAATGCGGTTTTATATGCATTCTCTACGGAAATATATTCATCCCCCACCAATCCAAATTCCCGCGCACGGGAAGCCAATAGTGAAGTGTCCATGCCACGGGGGATATTTGGCTTGCAAAAATAATATATTGCATCGGCAGGAAACAAAGGCAGAACAGCTTTTAAATCCTTGTCAGACACTACACCCAAAACAATATGAAGGGTTTTATATATTTCCGATTTCAATTGGGCCAGGACCAATTCCAGGCCTTCCTTATTATGGGCAGTGTCACAGATAACTTTAGGAGATTGCTGCAAAATTTGCCACCGTCCCATCAACCCCGTGTTCTTAATGGTGTTCAACAACCCCTTATAAACATCTCCCGCAGTGATATTCCAACCCTTTTCCTTGAGAATATCTAAAGTTGCCAAAACAGTTTTAATATTTTTTTTTTGATAAGCGCCCTTTAGGTCAGAAGAATGATCAGAAGAATCTGTATTTTCTGCATAGGTTATTGGAGCGCTTCTTTCTGAAGCAATACCTTCAAAAACCGCTTTTGTTTCGGGAAGGCTTTCCCCTATAATTACAGGAATCCCTTCTTTTATGATTCCTGCCTTTTCCGCAGCGACCTTTTTTAAAGTATCTCCTAAAAACTGCGTATGATCCAGCCCGATATTTGTGATTACAGAAACCTCTGGTAGAATTATGTTCGTACTGTCCAATCTACCGCCCATTCCCACTTCCACAATAGCGATATCCACTTTTTCCCTTCTGAAATAATCAAAAGCCAACCCCACGGTCATTTCGAAAAAGGACAGTTTATTGATTTCAAAGAAATTCTTGTGATTTTCAATGAATTCCATGACGTTTCTCTCGGGAATCATCTCCCCGTCGATTTTTATCCGTTCTCGAAAATCTTTAAGATGAGGAGAAGTATATAATCCGGTTTTGTACCCTGCTTCCTGAAAAACCGATGCAAGCATATGGCTGGTGCTGCCCTTCCCGTTTGTGCCGGCGACATGCACACTTCGAAAGTCATTTTCTGGATGGCCTAAATATTCAGAAAGATGGAGCGTCGCTTCTAAATCGGCCTTATAGGCGGCCTGTCCCACTCTCTGGTACATTGGCAACTGCTCAAAAAGCCACGCTATGGTTTCTGAATAATCGATGCGTTCTCGGGATTTAGGATTCTAATTTTATTCTGAAAGACTAAATTTGTAGATAATCTTCCCAATTTGTTTGGAGGGTGCCTTGTCGTCTGCATTGAATTTTGTAGCCAAGGCCGCTCTTTTTGCCGGTTCCAATAAACACCTCGAATTGTTTGTAGTTCCACGAACCCCCGGGGTGGCGTGAATTACTTTCCCACTTCGGTCCACCTCAATACTCACTACCACAATTCCAGCTTCATTGCAGTCCTGCATAAATTTTTCCTTGTTTAACGCCTTTCTTCCCCCAAGTAAATAGTTCCCGTCGCCATCCAGACCTTTTCCGGTTCCGTAATAGCTACTGGCATTCGGATCACCATCAGGATCTCCCTTATCGCCTGGTTTATCATCATTCCCTTCTCCACCTTTTGCGGTTCCATCATTTCTGGGCCCGTTTAGAATGCTGGAAAGAGCATCGGTTGTGGATTTATCAGGTTTTGGATCTGGTTTTTTTACTTCTTCCTTAGGTTGCTCTTTTACGGAAGTTTCTGTTTGTTCCTTTTTTGGCTTTTCCTTTTTGATGACCGGAGCTTCCTCGTTATCTTGAGTTACAGCATCCTCTTTTATCTCTGTTTTGACAGAAGAAACTGGTGGAGGAGTAGCTTTTTGGGGAGCAGATTCAATTTTTTCCGTAGGTTGGATTTTTCCACTGCCCATTTCGGTAGTTCCAAAATTCACCGCAATTCCCTGCTCCAAGGGAGGATCTAGATATTTCATCCCTACATAAAACAATAAAATAAGGATGATCACGTGTAAAACCACAGTGATTATCATACTTTTCCGCTTATGTTCTGTATCAAGAAAACTCAATGTCTATGGGTTGTGTTAAAATTTTTGCCGTTTAAATTGGGGAAATCTCATTATATAGGCTTTTCCATTGCCATCAAGGATTGATCTATCAAGCTATTTGGGCCGTACAGCGAGGACCACCTTAAAGTTGTTTCTGTTGGCTATATCCATAACAAAAACGGCATCTTCAATAGGCACTCCTTCTTCAGCCCTGAGAATAATGGTTGGTTGATCCTGCCCAGCCAATATCTTTTTCAATTCCTTTTCAATTCCGTATTCGCTAACCCGCTCCTTATCTACGTAGTATGCGCCATCCTTGGTAATGCTAACCGAGGCCTTTTGAACGTTTGAAGTTTTCCCCTTGGCCTTTGGAAGGATCAAATCCAAGGCATTTGGGGTTATCGCAGGCGAGGTGAGCAGAAAGAATACCAAGAGCAAGAACACAATATCTGTCATGGAACTCATACTGAACTCAGCACTCACTTTATTTCTTCCTCGTAAATTCATTATACCGGCTCGTTTAGCATGTCAAGAAAATCCACTGCGGTGGCTTCCATCTGGTGAACCACTTTATCCGTTCTCACCACCAAGTGATTGTAGCCCATATAAGCAATAATTCCTACAATTAATCCGGCTACAGTAGTAGTCATCGCTGTATAGATTCCTTCCGCAAGACTTCCCATTTCGGCCTGCCCACTACTCGAAGCAAGTTGATGGAATGCCAAAACCATACCAATTACGGTTCCCAAGAAACCAATCATGGGAGCTGCTCCAGCAATGGTAGCCAACACACTTACGTTTTTCTCCAGTTTGTAAACTTCCAATCGGCCCGCATTTTCAATGGCCGTATTGATATCTTCCAAAGGACTTCCAATCCGGGAAATACCTTTTTCGGTCAAATGGGAAACAGGTGTATTGTTTTGGGCACATAGCATTTTGGCAGCCTGGATATTCCCTTTTGCCACATGGTCGTGGATTTGGTTCATAAAGTTTGAATCCATCTTTGTCGCCGCTTTAATAGCAAAGAGCCGTTCAAAATAAATATAAACAGCCACAAAAAGTAAAACGAACAAAACACCGATTATAATTTGGCCCGCTACTCCTCCATTTAGAAGCAAGTCCATGATGGAAAGGGTTTTTTCTTCAGAAATTGGTTCAAGATCCTGTGCTATCTCAGCACCTTCTTGCAAAAAGAAGTTTAACATAAAATTGAATTGATTTGTTTTAGTGGATAACGAATTATGAATTCAGAAATTGTTAGGTGTGATGAAATAATACTCGTTCAAACAATAGGAATACTCCTGCTCCAACAATGAATCCCATAAAGGCGAGCCAGGTAATCTTTTTAAGATACCAGATAAAGTCGATGCGCTCCATGCCCATTGCGGCGACCCCAGCGGCACTCCCGATGATCAACATACTTCCTCCGGTTCCGGCAGAGTACGCTATAAAATGCCATAGCACTGCATCCATTGGCAGATCGTACATACCCATGGAGGCGGCCACCAAGGGCACGTTGTCTATTATGGCAGACAAGACCCCCAAAAGCAATATTACAATATCCTGATTTGGGATGGCATTCTGCAAGACTTCAGCCATATAGCGTAAGGTTCCCACCTCCTTTCCGTCAACTGCACCAAATACCAAAGCTTCCAGTCCTGCCACGGCCATTAGAATTCCGAGGAAAAAAAGAATACTGGAAATCTCAATCCGAGATAAGGCTCTATGGGCAGAATACAGATGCCGCCGCTCCGTACTGAAATCCTCCTCAGGATGGATGTATTCAGACACCAACCAAACCACACCGAGAGCCAGCATCATTCCCATATAGGGAGGTAAATGCGTCAAGGCTTTAAAGATAGGCACCGAGATTATCATTCCCAGTCCAAGGAATAGCATGGTCTTACTGCTGAGCAAGCTCTCCTCCTCCTTGTCCTCTCGAACTTCCACGTCGATCTTTCCTTTAAAGGCGGGAAGATAACTCGCTATTAAAAAAGGAATAGCAAAACTCACTATGGCAGGTAAGACTACAAACTCGATAAGTCCGGCCGCTGTAATTTTTTTAGCAATCCACAACATAGTGGTGGTAACATCGCCAATGGGAGACCAAGCTCCACCAGAGTTGGCGGCAATAACTATCAGGGCAGCATACCATAAACGCTCTTCTTTCTTATGGATCAATTTCCTTAGAAGTGTGACCAATACAATAGTGGCGGTAAGGTTATCGATGACCGCGGAAAGAAAAAATGCAAGAATTCCAACGATCCATAGAAGTTTACGCTTACTTTTTGTTTTCACTGCACTCTTTAACACCTCAAACCCACGATGGAGGTCAATTATCTCAACAATAGTCATGGCCCCAATAAGAAAAATAAGTATCTCACAGGTTTTGCCCAAATGATGAAGCAGGGTTCCCTCAAAGCCATCCATGGCACTTTCTCCGCCCGAAAGAAAATTGAAAGCCTGCCCTTCGCCATTTATTACATCGAACCAGCCTTGGGTAAAACCAATTGCCAAAATAGCCCAAATAACGGAGGCCATAATAAGTGCAGGAACCGTTTTGTCCAGTCGCAGCGGATGCTCCAAGGTGATAGTCAAATAACCAAGCACAAAAATTAAAATAATGATCGATTCCATTTGCCTTTATATTTTAGGTTATATCAATTGCACAAGTGCGATTTCAAAAGCAGTCTTGCTAATATTTAATTTGGTGTTGTTCTTATTATAGGTTGCTTGAATGGCATTCTTAATGGTCATGGATATATCATCAAAAATTGTCTCGTCTGTCAATTGTACTTTGTGCTCCATCAAATAAGCGAACACCCTAGCCATTCCACAATTACTGATAAAATCAGGGATCAAGCTAATTCGCTCATCCGTATATTCCATAATGGAGCCGAAGAAAATCTCCTTGTCGGCAAAAGGCACGTTTGCGCCACAGCTTATCACTTCTAAGCCCGCATCAATCATACGCTTTACCTGATCTTGTGTAACCAAACGGGAAGCGGCACAGGGCGTAAAGATTTCGGCCTCCACATCCCATATCCTATCGTTGATCTCGTCAAAAGGAATCATATTGTCCGCAACCAAGGTGTTTCCATCCTTATGGAGATAGAATTGTTTTATTTCCTCAAAAGAAAACCCTTCCTCTTTAATAAGACCACCATTTCGGTCGATGATTCCCACGATTTTAACACCCATTTGAGACAGGTAGTAAGCAGCTGACGAACCCACATTCCCAAATCCTTGAATTAGGGCTCGCTTCCCTTTCACCTCACCTCCATATACTCCATAAAAATATTTTACAGCTTCAGCAACGCCAAAACCGGTAACCATATCGGCAACTTTATAACTTCGGGTAATGTCTGGGGAATACTTAGGATTCTCGAGCTCTTTTACAACTCCATGGCGCAATTGGCCAATCCTATTGATCTTATCGGCTTCTGTAGGAATAAAATGACCGTTGAAAACGCCTTCTTGGGGATGCCATAAGCCAGCTTGTTCGGTAAAGGGAATCACTTCGTCAATTTCATCTACGTTCATATCACCACCTGTTCCGTAATATCCTTTCAACAACGGAGCAACTGCTTTAAACCAGCGTTCCAAAACCCCTTTTTTACGGGGATCTGAAGGATCAAAATTGATTCCGCTCTTAGCGCCGCCAATGGGGGGGCCGGCAACCGTGAATTTCACTTCCATGGTTTTTGCCAAGGAAAGCACTTCGTTCATGTCCAATCCTCGGCGCATTCTCGTGCCACCGCCAGCAGCACCCCCTCGCAGGGAATTGATGACTGTCCAACCTTCGGCCTCGGTTTCGGGATCGTTCCAATGAAAAACTATTTCGGGATCTTTTTCTTCGTACTTCTTAAGTAATTCCTTCATTTAATCTGGAGAGTTAAAATTCCTCCCACTTCAATGATTGGGAGCTTTATAAAATTTCGACCACAAAGACTCCATATTCCAAAACAATTCTCGTTTTCAAAGCCTCGGATAGAAAAGACAAATATAGAAAACTTGTCAGGGGTTTAAGTTTTATTTTCAACAAAAAATTAAGGAAAACAAATGGCTTCAAAAAGAAAAACCTACCCCGACAGAGAATTGAAATAAAATCCCCCGATAATGGGGATCGGGGGATTTTAAAAAATAATTTTTACGATCGAGATCATGCATCGGGCAACTTCACATATCTTTCCGCACATATCTCATCACAACCCGTAGATCCATCAGGAACTATCAATGACAACAAAAGCTTCCCTTCTTCAAAAGAGAAAGCATATTTAAGGAGGTTGCCGTTGTCACATACCAAGGAAACAATATCCATATTGAAGTTCTGTGGTGAATTTTCTGTAATAGTATAAGTTCCAGAGTGACATTCCATTGAACTGTCTAAAATTTCAAAAGTCTGGTCATTCCTAAAAACGATAGTCTGGCCATTCTCAACGGGATTGGTATATACCGGACCTCCTGTTCCAATTACGGTGGCCTCCAATTTCCATTTCCCAATTAAGGGGCTGTTCCCATCTACTTTATCGCTCTTGCTACAGTTGAGAAGCAAAAGAGAAATAAAAACCATTCCAATTAAATTTTTCATAGGATGAATTTTTAAGAAAGGTAAAAAAAAAAACGTAACGTCAATACTATTTTTACAAATAATTCAATATCCGATTGCGCGCTCGGCTATCTCTTATAAACTCTTCCCGAGGAATGGTCCTTCTCCGCTCCCGTAACGCTCGCCAAACAATTGATTTCCCCACGCAATTTCAAAACGCCTAACAAGCCGAAAATAAGCGCTTCCTTGTATTCCACGATTTCCGGGGAAGGGATTACAACCTCAACGGACACCAAGTTTTTCAAGCTTTCAATCAAAAATGAATTGTAAGCTCCCCCGCCGGTTACCAACACCGAAGCGCTTTTAGGAAATTGGCTGGCCAGTTGCACGGCGATATGCTCGGTAAAAGTGCATAAAATATCTTCGGAAGAAATATCGGCGGCTTCCAAAAGTGGGAAGATGTTTTCCTTTACCCATTCCAACCCTAAGGACTTCGGAGGTCTTTCAGAATAAAAAGCAAGAGAATTCAATTTTTTGAGCAATGCGCTATCTACTTTTCCAGAAGCAGCCAGTTTTCCGTCCTCGTCAAAATCTTGGCCGAGCTTTTGGGCGTATTTGTTCAACACGATGTTCACCGGGCAAATATCAAAGGCGATCCGTTCCCCATTTTTTTCAAAGGAACCGTTGGCAAACCCACCCAAGTTCAAACAATAATCATATTGGGGAAAAAGCAGCCGATCTCCAATTGGCACTAACGGTGCCCCTTGCCCCCCCAACTCCACATCCTGTACCCGGAAATCGCAGACCACTTTTTGCCCAAGCATTTTGGAAATGCGAGGCAGATTGCCAATTTGATAAGTCAATCCTTTTTCTGGTCGGTGCAAAATGGTGTGGCCATGGCTGCACACGGCATCAATTTCTTGAATGTTGTTTCTCTTGATAAAACTTGAAATGTCCTCGGAAAGTTTTTGAGTGTACTTAAAATCCAACCGCTCCAGTTGTTCTTCCGAGTAATTGATCGCTTGGCGCAATTCCTCCTTCCAAAACGAAGAATAGGAAATAGTTTCGGCCACTACAATTTCAAAGCTCCACTTTCTTTCAGAATACTGGAAGTATATCTCTGCCAAATCAATTCCGTCCAGGGAGGTTCCGCTCATTACTCCAATAATATGGTATCTGTCCTTTTTCAAGTATTAAAACAAAATTGTTCTTTTAAAGATACCATGGAAGATTTAATATACCATCATTCGCAATTGCCAAATTTTGAACAATTCGAAACAAACAGACTGAACGACACTTCTCAGAACTCGGCACCGAGAAGAAATAGAGTTTGCATTCCGAGAATTGTTTTTTATAAGTACCTTTGCCCTTTCTTTTAAATCACAATTATTTCTTATACAAAGCCTATGGATTTCAATTTATCCGAAGAACAGCTAATGATACGCGACGCAGCTCGCGATTTTGCCCGCACCGAATTACTACCGGGAGTGATTGAACGGGACAATCTTCAAAAATTCCCGGCCGAGCAAGTTAAAAAAATGGGAGAGCTGGGCTTTCTTGGAATGATGGTCGATCCAAAATATGGCGGTGGCGGAATGGATACCATCTCGTATGTATTGGTCATGGAAGAATTGAGTAAAATTGATGCCTCGTGTTCTGTCATTGTTTCCGTAAACAACTCTTTAGTGTGTTATGGACTGGAAGCTTACGGTACAGAAGGTCAAAAACAAAAATATCTCACCAAACTGGCCACGGGAGAAAAGCTGGGCGCTTTTTGCTTGAGCGAACCCGAAGCGGGCAGTGATGCAACCTCACAACGAACTACAGCCATTGATAAGGGGGACCACTACATCTTGAACGGCACCAAAAACTGGATTACCAATGGTGGCAGTGCAGATTATTATTTGGTAATTGCCCAAACCCATAAGGAGAAAAAGCACCACGGGATCAATGCGTTTATCGTTGAAAAAGGTTGGGAGGGTTTTGAAATTGGCCCCAAGGAAGACAAACTCGGAATTCGCGGAAGCGACACGCACTCACTTGTCTTCAACGATGTGAAAGTTCCAAAGGAAAACAGAATTGGGGAAGATGGCTTCGGTTTCACTTTTGCCATGAAAACACTCTCGGGCGGTCGCATTGGTATTGCTGCCCAAGCATTGGGAATCGCAGGTGGGGCTTATGATTTGGCCCGCAAATATTCAAAAGTCCGAAAGGCTTTTGGAACCGAGATTAGCAACCACCAAGCCATTGCATTTAAGCTTGCCGATATGCATACCAGTATTGAAGCGGCTCGTTATCTGGTAATGAAAGCAGCCTGGGACAAAGACCAAGGCAAAAATTATGATATGAGTGGTGCCATGGCAAAACTATATGCCAGCCAAGTGGCTATGGACGTTACCATTGAAGCCGTTCAAGTTCATGGAGGAAATGGCTACGTAAAAGAATACCACGTAGAGCGCTTGATGCGCGATGCAAAAATCACCCAAATTTATGAAGGCACCTCAGAAATACAAAAGATCGTAATTTCCCGAGGCTTGTTGAGGGATTGATTCCCTGAGATGAGACCGTCCTTTGGGCAACAATCAAAAAACTGCAACCCGTCTTCATGGCGGGTTTTTTTATAGGAAGAAATTCCACACAAGCCCAAATCGCAATACATTATCGCGATAGGGATATCCGGGAGCAGAGAAGTATTCGTTTTTTCCGCCGAAAAGAGCTGTTAGATTTTCATACACAAAGAAGATTCTGGTCTGCCGAATTTTGGCGCTGAGGAATATATTCACCAAGGGAAAACCTCCCAGACTCTCTTCATTCTGAACGTAGAATTCTGCCAAAACAGGATCATAAGCATTCATATTGTACTTGCTGAAATATTTGAAAGTGACGCCCGTTTGCAGAAAGAGAGCTCTTTTAAAAAGGTGGTCTTGGTAATAAAGAGAGTTCCGGGTAATGAACTGAGGCACATTCAAAACAGATTCACCATTGAAAACTTGCTGAAACATCACAGTATTGTCCAAGGCAAAACGGCCGAAGGTGAATTCCTTTTCGGCCTTGAGCTTTAGATAATCCACCCTAACGGAAGCTTGCATTGGCGAAGGAGTACTGTCATTGGCTTTAATGCCAAAGTAAGTATAATCGTCAATTCCCGTATAACTGACCGATGCACTTCCAAATTTTCTGGTGTCGATCTCGAGTTTTAACTCTTGGGTCTTTATATTATTCAAATCGCTTTTCCAATTATAATTTTTATAATCGCTTTGGTACAAGAGAAAATTAAAATTTGGTGCCACGGAGTGAATGGTGATGGACGCTTTAGCGCTGTAATCCTCGTTGAGATTATAAGAAGCCGCTCCTTGTAGGTAGTTGCCATCAAAATCACCAGCGACATTGATGGCGCCCTTTCCGTAGAGCTTAAATCCACGGTATTCTTTTTCATAACTGGCACCGGCCTCTACAATATTTCCTTTTATTCGGTTAGGGATTCGGCCTGCATCCAGAATTAAGACAGAATTATACCCGTAATTAAAATCGTTATATCCTGTCCATGCCGTTATTTTGCCCAACAGCGAATTGTCAAAACTGGCGTACGCCTTTACATTAAAATCTTCCAATTTTGTTTTGGTAAACAAGTCGGATGTTTCATAGGAAGGGCCAAAACCTTTATAGGGACTATTCTGATTGTATCGAAAAAACTTGTCCTCATAACTCAAAACATTTCCAAGGGTAAGAACAGAATACCCTGTACTATCGCGATTACTGAGCAATTCATAGTAATGGTCGCCGTAAAAGCGAAGTCCCTCCAATTTGTTTTCGGCATTCTCAAATTTTACGTCCAGCCTTCCCCGGTCGCGAAACTCGGGATCATCATCGATGAATAACTGGAGGGAAGAATCCTTTAAACCTCCGTTTTCCTGGTTGAGGATATCCTGTGCTGCCACGTGCATTCGCGCGGCATACCTTTTGTTTTTTGTATGATAGTTTGAGGTAAATAGAAAATTCCCCGTACTCGTAAGTATATGTTGGTATTTCCCCAAAGATCGAACCCCTTTATAACCTACCGAGAAATTAAATTGGGGAGAGGTGTTTACCGTAAAGAAGGCATCCAATTGCTGCCCTTGTTCGTAGGCCGTTTTAAAATACAACTCTGTCAAGGGGGTGGGAACATTGAAATAGTTCACATCCTTTATTTCTTTATAATTAAAGTGATGTGATTGAGCGGCAAATAAAGGCATTAGATTCAATCGATCGAAGGAATAGACCAGTGAATTATAGGTCTGTCCCACATTTGAAAATTGCAGCAGGCCAAAATTATCCTTTCTTAAATAATTGAATTTATATTTTTTTTGGATGGAAAGCGTAGTGTCCACAAAAGTCGTATCGCGATCTGCCGAAACAATCTTGTAGTAATCAATGGGAGGTTTTTCCTTTTTAGACGGGGATTGGGAAAACACAGTTGCCGTGAACAACAGCAGGAGGGATAGTAAAAGTGGTTTCTTCATCCTTTGGATAGCTTTTGGACAAAGGTATATTTTTTTTGGTTTAGCCACGTATTGGGTCTTGAAATCGGCACTCTTCCATAAACTTTCCGCATGCCTCACGCCCGCCCTTTAAAAAAGACTGTTTGAGGGGTACTCATAACGCCTAATAACAGAAATCGATCATACCTAAGGGCTGCTTTATGAATTTTTAGTACCTTTTCTGCAAAATAGCTTGATTTTAATCCATAACATCTAAATATACTATTGTGAGCCTATATTCAGAAAATGTTATCCCCGGCAATCACGGAAAGATCTTTGAAACAAATGCTGAAACCTTGAAGGATTTAGAAGAAATCAAGGAGGCCATTTTAGAAATCGAAGGCATTCGGGATGTGTTGTTAAACGAAAATATATTTCCTAAGGAAATGACAATCCATACAAAAACCTTAGTAAAAATTTCGGAGATTGAGAAAGCAGTAAGGAGAATTGGATTTCACGCCATTCCCAAAACGCTTTTCCCGCTATGAACAATTAAATGACTCGGGAAACAAATGGGTTTCCGACGTCTATATCTTTCAATTTTATATTTGACACTTTCCATAATTTTTTGGAATTTTGAATTCAAATGCTCAGACTAAAGATCAACAAACACCTATTGGAATGTGGCACGGACGAAGCAGGGCGTGGCTGCTTGGCTGGACCTGTAACAGCAGCCGCGGTTATCCTTCCCGATAATTTCAGACATCCTTTTTTGACCGATAGCAAGCAGCTCTCAGAAAAAAAGAGACTTGAGCTTCGTGAAATAATAGAGCGCGAGGCCATTGGCTACAAAGTGGTACATGTAATGATGGACGAGATTGACGCTATCAATATCCTCAATGCCTCTATCCTCGGAATGCACCGGGCCATAGAGGGACTCTCTCAAATGCCAGAATTTATTGCTATTGATGGCAACCGCTTTAAGCCATTTCGCGAAATTCCCTATAAATGTGTTGTAAAAGGTGATGGAAAATATCTACATATTGCCGCCGCCTCTATTCTTGCAAAAACATATCGCGATGAGTTTATGATCAATCTTCACAAACACTACCCACAATACAATTGGAAACAGAACAAGGGATATCCCACTCTTGAGCATCGCGAAGCCATCCGCAAGAACGGAACCACCCTCTTTCACAGAAAAAGTTTCCGAATGCTCCCCGAACAACTGGAACTAAGTATTTAAAATGTTGAAAGAGCTGGACCTCGCCATAGGATTGAACTTATTTTTATAGAAAGATGAATTGCATACTACATGTTGAAAACCCGTAGATAAACAATTTCATATCTGCACAGAATCACCATCAATCCTTACTATTTTTGTGTTTATGGAAAAATTCTTGGAAGGAGTACTTTTATTGATACTCTTTATCTTGCTGGGAAGTTGTCAGGATCGCCCGGAAAAGACGGGTACCTTAATGGATTATGTTCCGGAAGGAGTTTCGGTAGTCTTTAAAATCTCTGACTGGGAGACTTTGCAGGCCGATATTGAGCACAGTTCCCTTCTCAAAAAGTTCGATCACACCTTGCCCTATTCGTTCTTTTCAGAAAGGGCACCTCTTTTAAAAATACTGCATCCAAACTCACTAAGTCTTCTGTGCATCAATAAAGTGAATGACTCGGTTTCCGCCTATACCTTTATTTCAAAACAAAATAAAAATCTTTTTCAAACAGACTCGCTTAAAGATAAAACCATAGAGACCTTAAAAATAGATGAGCACTCCATAAAAAGAATTACCATAGACAAAAACATCGCGTATTCCGCAGCTATTGACAGTGTGTTTGTCACCTCTTCCTCTCAACAGCTCTTGATCGAAATCCTCAAAGGAAAGACCGAACGCGACAAGACATTCAAAAAGGTGTACAATCTGCCTTCCGCAGGTGAATTCACAGCCTTGCTACGGGGGGATAAAGTTGTCCTGAACGACTCTACCAAAATAAACTTTAGCTCCTGGAGTGCCTTGGATGTTTCAGTAGCTCCAGAATCTTTGACAGCCACGGGAATCACCTTGGCAACAGACAGCATTCCGCAACTGCTGACCGTTTTTGATGGCCAGAAACCTCAGCAGAATGACGTAGCAAGTATAGTCCCAATGAATGCCCTGGGAGCCCTTAGCTTTACCTTTAACGATGCCGAAAAATTCCAGAATAATCTCCAAAATTTCCGAGAGGAAAAGAAAAAAGAGGAATTCACGGGGATTTTTGGATCGGTGAACGAAGTGGGCACCATTCAATTAAAAGAGGAAACGGCAGTCTTTCTCAAAAGCCTTGATCCCTCACTTACCACCGACGCCTTGGCACGTTTTGTATCTGCTCACAGCAGTTTCCGCGAGATAGAAATCAAAACCTTTAGCGAACCCGAATTATTCCAGAAAACCTTCTCGCCCTTACTAAGTGTTAAGGATGCAAATTATATGTTTCCGCTTGAAAACTTCTTTGTCTTTACTCAATCCGAAAATGCCGCCCAACAAATAATTGCAGCCTTTCAAAACAATTCCACCCTAAAGAATACGCCTTATTTTGAAAATACATCCCCTGATCTGGGTAGTTCTTCCTCGTTAGTGATTTACAAGATGCAAGGCGGATTTTCAAAGGCTTTATCAGGCTTTTTCAATACACAAGCACAAAAAGGTATTGCAGCCATTTCTTTGCACGAATTTCCCTTGGCTGTACTACAGTTCACTTTTGACAGAAACTTTGCCCACGTAGCCATTAGTTGCCGTGAAGATGGGGGAAGTACGAAAAACGTGGGAGGGGGGATTTCAGAGAAGTTCAGTATCCAGCTCAAAAATCCCATTTTAGGAAACCCACAACTATTTGAAAATGGTAATGGCAGCAACGCAGTAGTTCAGGATATTGGAAACGAACTTTATTATATATCAGAAAACGGAAAAATACTCTGGACCAAAAACCTGCGCTCAGCTATTTTGGGAACCATACAAGAGATTGATATTTTTAACAACGGCAATAAACAAATGGCTTTTGCCACCAAGAATGCCATTTACGTCTTAGACAGGAATGGCAAAGAGGTAAAGCCTTTTCCCTTAAAATTTAGAGATGACATTACCCAACCCCTGGCGGTATTTGATTATGATGGCAATCACAAATATCGTTTCGTCGTGGTCCAGGACAAGGAAGTCTTGATGTATGATAAACACGGGAAAACGGTTAAGGGATTTGGTTTTGCTAAAGCCAAAAACACTATTGTGGCTGCTCCCATACACATTAGAATGGGAAATAAAGATTATATTTTAATCCCGGAGGAAAAGGGGAAACTGAATATTTTGAGCCGCGTAGGAACCTCGCGAGTAACCGTGACGAAGAAATTTAATTTTTCTGAAATCCCAATAACCGAAGAGGACAATACTTTTGTAGTGATAACCAAAGAAAGGACCAAGGAACGTATTTCACAAACCGGAAAAGTAACCTCACAGAAACTGAATGTAGACAATACCTACTGGTTTACGGTCAAGACAGGCACAAAGGTTACGCTGGATGACAACCTACTTCGTATCGATGGAAAACTGGCACAACTTCCCATAGGTGTTTACAGCCATCCACAAGTGTTCTATATTCATCGGAAAACCTACATTACGATTACCGAAACCCAAGAAAAGAAAGTGTATATTTTTGACAAGGACGGAAAACTGCTTGATGGATTGCCCGTTTATGGAGCTTCAGGAGCGGACATGGCAGCGGATGGAAGCAAAAATGGCCTAAGCATAGTGGTCAAAGGTCAAGATAATGGGGTGATTGTTTACTCTCTTTTTTAAAGCAATACATTGTTATTAAGGCCTTGGACTACACCGAGGTTTGCTTGGCAGCTTTCTCAGTGAGGGTAGCCTCAAAGAGGTTGAGAAAGTGTTCTATCAATTTTTCTTTCACGCTGGTCAGGGATAGGGTATCCACTCCCAATTCAACGTTTAGGGAAGTAACTGCTTTATCCTTTATTCCACAAGGGACCATATGCTTAAAATACTCTAAATCGGCATTGACGTTCATAGCAAACCCATGCATGGTAACCCACCTACTTACCCGCACGCCCATGGCGCATATTTTTCGAGCGTTGGGAGTATTCACATCCAGCCAAACCCCTGTTTCCCCTTCACTTCGTTCTCCTTTTAAACCGTAATCGGCTAAGGTAAAAATGACCATTTCTTCTAAAAGGCGTAAATATTTATGGATATCGTTAAAGAAGTTTTCCAAATCCAATATGGGATATCCCACAATTTGTCCCGGACCGTGGTAGGTGATATCCCCGCCGCGGTTAATTTTGTAAAATGTCGCCCCGATATTCTTGAGTTTTTCTTCAGAAACAAGCAAATTTTCAATATGACCGTTCTTTCCAAGGGTATAAACATGGGGATGCTCAACAAAAATAAAATAATTTGGAGTGGGTTTTTCCTCAACAGCTTTTCGATTTTGGCTTTTGATTTCCAAGATTTGTTGAAAGAGACTTTCCTGATAATCCCAGGTTTCCTTATAATCTTTTAGACCTAAGTCCCTTATTTGAAGGCTCCTATTCAAGACGCAAGTATTTAATAATTTGAAATCCAAAATTATAAATAAAACAAGCGGAAAATATAATTTTCGCGGTTTTATATGAATTTTTGAAGAAAGTGAGAAAGTTACTTTCTTAAAAATTCCTTAATTCCCATAAAGCTTATTATATTTACGGACTAAATTATTCACTTAAAATAAACCTAAAATGAAAAAAAGTACTTTTCAACCTTTTCTCTTGGTTCTTCTTATGGTCTTTGGCCTTGGGATGAATGGGCAGAATGCGGCATTATGGACGAAAGTTTCCCCATCGGAAACACAAAACCGATCGTTGGAGGAAAGAAACTCAACCCCCCAAGAATTTGATCTCTTTAAGCTGAACACACCAGCTTTGAAAAACCTTTTGGCACAGGCCCCTGAAAGATTCACGACCGTCTCCCAGGTAATCATCGATCTTCCCACCAACGGAGGAGAACTACAAAGTTTTAGGGTATATGAAGCCCCAACCTTTGCAGCTGAACTTCAGGCAAGACATCCAAACATTCGTTCGTATGCTGCCCAGGGAATCGAGGATCCCACAGCTATTGCACGTTTTAGTGTTTCGAACTTCGGTGGGGTAAACGTCATGATCAGCTCGTCACAATACAGTACCATATACATTGACCCCTATACTAAGGACAAAAATTATTATATCTCTTACAACATTGACAAACTTCCTCCCACCAGTGGCTTTGAGTGTTTGGTGGAAGGTTCAGTAGAACCAGAGGTTCCAATGGATTTTAATAGAAATGCAAATGACGGCAAATTGCGTACCTACCGATTGGCATTGGCGTGCACGCGCCAGTATGCGCAGTACCACCTTACTCGTTTAGGTGTGGATCCGTCTGCTAGTGATGCTGTAAAAAAGGCCGCCGTACTCTCTGAGATGAACATAGCCATGACCCGAGTAAATGGTATATATGAACGGGATGTGTCCGTGAGCATGATAATTGTACCCAACAATGAAGATATTATTTTCTTAACCGCAGGGACTGACCCATATACCAATAACAACGGTTTTGCTATGTTGAGCGAAAATCAGGTTACCTGTGACAACATTATCCGTCCTGAAAACTATGATATTGGCCACGTGTTTAGCACAGGAGGCGGTGGAGTTGCCTCATTACGCGTTCCTTGTGTCAACGGACAAAAAGCTAGGGGGGTAACAGGTTTGCCGCAGCCCATTGGCGATAACTTTTATATTGATTTTGTCGCTCACGAAATGGGTCATCAATACGGAGCCAACCACACCTTTAATGGAACTGCTGGAAACTGTGGTGGCGGCAACCGCAACCTTCCTACTGCAATGGAAGTGGGCAGTGGATCAACCATTATGGGGTATGCAGGTATTTGCGGCAATCAAAACGTACAATACCATAGCGATGATTATTTCCACGCCATTAGTATCCAAGAAATGTGGATTAACGTAAAGAATGGAAATAGCAGCTCATGTGCCGTTCTAACCGACACAGGGAACGCCCCTCCGGTTGCGGACGCAGGTGAGAACTACACTATTCCAAAATCCACTCCCTTTGTTTTAACCGGATCTGCTACAGATCCTGATGGCGATGCACTTTCTTACTGCTGGGAACAGATGAATCCACAAAATTCCACACAACCTCCAGTCAACACTTCTACACAGGGCCCTACTTTTCGTTCTATGAAACCGACGAATAAACCAGAGCGCTATTTCCCAAGCATGAATTACATCCTAACAAATAAGTTAGGAGAACCTGGTGACCCCAATATATGGGAAGTGGTGCCTGCTGTAGGCAGAACGTTAAATTTCAGATACACAGTCCGCGACAATTCCACGGGTGGCGGATCTACCGCGAGCGATAACATGAGAGTCACTGTTGATGGCGGTTCGGGACCTTTTAAAGTTACGTCTCAATCTTCTCCTACCACCTGGACTACGGGAACTACGGAAACAGTTACCTGGGATGTAGCCAATACAGACGTTTCGCCAGTAAGTTGCGCAAACGTAGATATCCTTTTCTCTACAGATAATGGACAGACCTACCCAGTGACCATTGCACTTAACGTTCCTAACACGGGAAGTGCCGAAATAGACGTTCCCAATTTAAATACTACCAAAGGTAGACTGATGATAAAAGGATCAGACAACATCTTCCTTAACGTCAATGAGGCTAAGATTACTGTGGAAGGAGTGATTGGAGTAGATGATTTTTCATTCGAAAACTTTTCAGTGTATCCAAATCCCTCTACCGGTACCTTCAATTTGAAGTTTACCCCCGCGTCCACAGACAATATTCAAGTCTCCTTATACGACTTACGGGGAAGATTGATCAACCAAGTGATGTATGAAGAAGTATCCACTGGACTTTTTAAAAGGCAGTTGGACTACAACTATATTGAAACAGGGATGTATTTCTTGGTGGTACAAAATGGCAACAGGAAAGCAACCAAGAAGCTGATCAAAAAATAAGTTGACACAATATCTTGAAGTAAAATCGGCATCCAAAAAATGGATGCCGATTTTTTATATAGAACTGTGATCGGAAAAGGAACCCAAAGACCCTCTGCTTGCTCTTCCCTAACCTTCAATAATGGCCATTGCCTACTCTATCTTCGCGTTTTCTCTAATATGTGAAATTACATGTGAGGTTTGGTCAACCTTAAAATGAAGGTCAAAGCTAAGACCGTCGGCAGTTTTCCGTACAGAAAGTTTCCCCACAGTTACGGGATAATATCCCGAAAGCCTAAAACCGTGCTTACCAAACATCATTTTTACATCAGCCAAAGCGGCGTTCTCTTTTACAAGGTTCTTGCTTTCTGCAGGTATCTCAAATTGAATAGTTTCAAAATAATTTGCATCGGCCGTCCCTTCAGGCCCTGGTCTTAGATAGGTATATTCCACCACTATATTGCTACCGTCCACCACTGCTGGAAAAATTTTGCCCTCGCCCACATCTTGAATTTCGAGCTCTTTGTTTTTCTGTACTTCCACGCTGCAAGTACCATTGGATGGACAGTCACTCGAATTGATTTCCTTTTGATCCATAATTGTGTTTTCAGAAGATGTTACTGTCCCAGTTTGGGTCTTACAAGCCCCAAACATTAATAAAGGAATTAAAAAATAAGATGCTTTCATAGTTGACTATTTTGTGATTTGTTACTATCTAACTTTCCAATTTAAGGGTTCGTACCCCAGATTTCTAAATATGCAAGAGAAAACGGCTTTGTGATCTTTTGGCGGGCCATTTCCCAAAAAATCCAGTGAATTTTATTCCCTTCCCATGAAGGGGCCCAATCTCTTAATTCTCCAATTCCACCTCTAAATCAAGTAGATCGGGATCTTTAAAATATTCAATAAAGGGGCTGCTTACTATCACAGTCTTGCCATTATTGGTCAGGGTTGCTTCTGGGTTTGATGTTCTTTTTATTTTCTTCGGGAACGTATAGTTCAACGTATATCGGGAGCTCCCAAAAAATGCTTCCGTCTGTTTTAGGCTGTCCACTTGTTGTCGATGCAATTTTTCGTCCTTTATATAGGCATCCCGTTTAAAAACACCCTTTTCAAAGGAATATGTAACACCTAAAATTTCAGGGGAATCCTCTTCTTGCTTGATTTCAGTAGTGCCTGTATCTGCATTGGGCATCAAATTGCCCGCCTGTTCCAGGCCATTCATTATGTCGTTCGCTTCACTTATTGATTTAAAATGGGTAGAAATATCATAGATCAGTATTGAAGCCTCTGAATCCATATGGATGCCAAAATTATAATTTTCCATTTTTTTAAGCTTTTCCTGTTCGTGCACCGATAGGTTCGAGATACTATCCCTATTTTCTTTTAAAAACTCTTTCATCCTTACAATGGTATCTATTTTAACTAAGGTAGTATCCGTCATTCCCACCCCGCCAAATGCCATCATTTCGTTCAGATTCACTTCTACAGAAATCGTACCACTGCCATCGGCATTCATTTTCATGGTTTCGGTAAATTGACAAGAGACCGAGACGAGACTGAGAAGAGCCAGGATTAGTAATTTTATTTTCATCAATTCTATCTATTAGGATTATTTAAAATTATGAGCGCGGCAATAACGCCTGGGATCCAACCCAAAAAAGTGAGTATTAAAACAATAAGTACCGAACCGCATCCCTGGTCCATAACGGCCAAGGGAGGGAAAAGGATGGATAGCAATACACGCCAAATACTCATACAAAACAAATCTACGATTTATATTTTTGTTTTTCTCGGTTTATCCATTCCGCGGAGTTTAGGGAAATCATAAAAATCAGGGGATTGCCCAACTTTGATTCCACAAAATTTTTGAAATCCTATATTCTCTTGTGCTCTCCCCCATAGTCTGTTCTTTTATCTTCTCTCTTTCGTTATCTTTGCATCCTGAATTTTTTAGAAAACCACTATGCAGCTCACCGAACTCGAGATCATCCGAAGAGAGAAATTAGCCCAACTAAGGGCTCTCGGTATCAATCCATACCCAGCCGATTTATATCCCATTGACAGCACCTCTGCACAGATAAAGGAGGATTTCAAGGAAGGAAAGAAAGTTGTAGTGGCGGGGAGACTGATGTCCCGTAGGATTCAGGGAAAAGCCTCCTTTGCAGAACTTCAGGATGCCTATGGGCGCATTCAGGTATATTTTAATCGGGACGAGATCTGTACTGGTGAAGACAAGACCCTGTATAACGAGGTATATAAAAAATTGCTCGATATAGGCGATTTTATCGGGATTGAAGGAGAGCTTTTCAAAACCCAAGTGGGTGAGAAAACCATTATGGTGAAAAATTTTAAGCTCTTGAGCAAGGCTCTGAGACCGTTGCCCCAGCCCCGGGTAGATGCCGAAGGAAAAGTGCACGATGCTTTTACGGATCCCGAACAACGATATCGCCAACGCTATGCCGACCTGGTGGTAAATCCGCATGTAAAAGAGATTTTTATAAAGCGCACCAAACTATTTAATGCCATGCGCACCTTTTTTAATGAACGTGGCTATTTTGAAGTAGAGACTCCAATACTGCAGCCCATACCAGGTGGAGCGGCGGCCCGACCCTTTGTCACCCACCACAATTCATTGGACATTCCGCTATATATGCGAATTGCCAATGAACTTTATTTGAAAAGACTTATTGTTGGCGGTTTTGATGGCGTATACGAATTCTCCAAAAACTTCCGCAATGAAGGTATGGATCGTACCCACAACCCCGAGTTTACCGTGATGGAAATCTATGTGTCGTATAAAGACTATAACTGGATGATGGATTTCTGCGAGCAATTGCTGGAATTCTGTGCGGTAAAAGTAAACGGCACCTCTAAAGCCATTTTTGGAAAACACAAAATAGATTTTAAAGCTCCCTACCCTAGAGTAACCATGGCGGAAGCAATTTTAAAATTCACTGGTTTCGACATTACCAATAAATCTGAAGAGGAAATCAGGCAGGCTGCCATTAAAATGAATATTGAAGTAGATGAAACTATGGGCAAAGGAAAACTCATTGATGAAATCTTTGGTGAAAAGTGCGAGGAAAACTTCATTCAGCCAACCTTTATCACAGATTACCCTAAGGAAATGAGTCCGCTGTGCAAAGAGCATCGGGATAATCCAGAACTCACCGAACGATTTGAATTGATGGTTTGCGGTACGGAAGTAGCAAATGCCTACAGCGAATTGAACGACCCAATCGATCAGCGCGAGCGCTTTGAGGCCCAATTAAAACTGGCCGATAGAGGGGATGATGAAGCTACCCAATTTATTGATTTCGACTTTCTACGAGCTCTGGAATACGGAATGCCCCCCACCAGTGGTATGGGTATTGGAATGGACCGACTACTGATGTTCCTCACAAATAATTCCTCCATACAGGAAGTACTGTTTTTCCCCCAAATGCGTCCAGAAAAGAAAAAAATAGAAATGAGCGAGGATGAAAAGACTGTCTTTAACCTATTAAAAAATAATTCTCCTGCTCTGTTAGAGGAATTAAAGTCTAAAAGTGGACTGAGCAACAAAAAATGGGACAAGGCAATAAAGGGACTTACCACATCAAAAATTGCAAAAGTAGAAAAGACAGATGGAAATTTGATGGTATTCATCTTATAATCGTCCTTTACAATTACAATCGATTAAAAGGCCACTAAATGTGGCTTTTTTTATTTAACACTCCCGCAAATTAAACCTATTCGTTATTTCCACGTCCAAAATGCAATAACCTTAAAAAAGACAGGATGAGAAATTTAATGATTATTCTTATGGCACTTTCCACCTTTGCATTAAGTGCGCAAGACAATTCTTCAGAAAGAACACAGCAGAAAAAAGAATTGAGAAACACTTACACTCCCGAAGAGCGCGCGGAACTCTTCACCAAGCGAATGACCTCAAAATTAGACCTGAATATGTCGCAGCAGAAGGAGATCAAGCGGATGTATATGGAAATGGGGGAAAACAAAGCTTCATTTGCAAAAAACAGAAAAGAAATGACGTCTCAAGAAAGATTCGATGCGAAAAATGAACGTTTAAGGAGACGAATTGCAATGCGGGAACAACTTAAAAATATTCTCAATGCAGAACAACTTGAAAAATTAGAAAAAGCACAACATACACAACGTTCCTATCACGAGAAAAGGAGGGTTCACACAAGACAAAAAGAGGAATAAACCAATTTGTGGCGTGGTTATTGTTTTATTTACATGCAAATAGTTACATTAGTAACCTTAAAAATCCAAAATTTAGAACAATGAAAAATCTATTGACATTATTAGCTTTTACGGCGACCTTGTTTTTTGGAATCCAATCTACTTCTGCCCAATCTCTTTCACAAGATCAAAATAGGCCTGAAGTAATTGCCAAAGCGGAAGCTTCAAAAATGACTGACGAGCTCGGTATGGACGGCGATCAAAGTAGAGCGGCGTTTCGAGCCCTTGTTACCAAAGAAGTAAATTATCAAAAACACGTCAATGGTAAAGACCTCAGCGATCCAGCAGTAAAGGCTGAAAAAGAGAAAATTGATGAGACGCTTAAAGGTACAATGGGAAAAATATTGACCGATGAGCAATTCGCAAAATGGCTGAAAACTCAATAATCAGTGGTGACATCCACAACCAAAAAAAACCTTTCCAGAACTGTGGAAGGGTTTTTTTATTACAAGGACTTCGCAACCTCTGAACAGACCTGAATGGTCTTGTCCAAATCCTCGTAGCTTAAGGCTTCACAAATAAACCAGGTTTCAAAAGCACTTGGTGCAATATAGATTCCCCCATTGAGCATTCCGTGAAAGAATCTTTTAAAGGATTCATTATCCCCCAGGACCGCCGATTGGAAATCCTTTACGGGCTTCTCTGAAAAATGTACAGAAATCATCGACCCCAAACGATTGATTGAAAATTCCACTTTTCCATCAGATAGCGCCTTTTCCAATCCACGGTGTAAATATTCCGTCTTTTTATTTATGGAATCGAAGATATCGCGATTCTTGTTCAGTTCTGTCAACATTGCTAATCCGGCGGCCATTGCCAAAGGATTTCCGCTTAGGGTTCCCGCTTGATATACGGGCCCGATAGGAGCAAGATAATCCATTATCTCTGTGCGGGCGGCGAAGGCGCCCACAGGCAGCCCTCCTCCAATCACTTTTCCAAAAGTGACAATATCGGCTTTCACCCCAAAAAGTTGTTGAGCCCCCCCTGGAGCAAGGCGGAAGCCAGTCATTACCTCGTCAAAGATCAGTAGGATTTCGTGTTCATCGCAAAGTTTGCGCAAGCCCTCAAGAAAGCCTTTGGCGGGAGGGATACATCCCATATTTCCCGCCACGGGCTCTAAAATTACACAAGCTATTTCATCTCTATTTGCGCGAATCAATTCGGTTACGCTATCTAAATTGTTATACGTAGCCAATAAAGTATCCTTGGCAGTTCCTCGAGTCACGCCGGGACTATTTGGTGTGCCAAATGTTACTGCACCACTTCCCGCTTCTATAAGAAAAGAATCGCTATGGCCGTGATAACAACCTGCAAACTTCACAATCTTATCCTTCTGGGTAAATCCTCGGGCCAGCCGAACGGCACTCATACAGGCCTCGGTTCCACTATTGACAAATCGGATCTTATCGATATTGGGTACCATGGAAACAGCCAAGGCAGCAATTTCAGTTTCAATCTCGGTGGGCATACCAAATGAAGTTCCCTTTTTTGCCCGTTCCACCACGGCATTTACCACGGGTTGATGAGCATGGCCCAAAATCATTGGCCCCCAAGAATTGATATAATCTATAAAATGATTGCCATCCGCATCGTAGAGATAGGCTCCTTTGGCTTTTTCAACAAAAATGGGATCTCCACCCACAGATTTGAATGCTCGAACAGGAGAATTGACTCCCCCGGGAATTACTTTTTGTGCCTCCATAAAAAGAGCACTGCTTCTTTGATATTTCATCTTGACTTTAAAGTGATTTTTATTTATATCCCTGCTTCCCTTTCAGTTTGGAAGGAATAGGTTTTACCGTTATCCTTAATTTTTTACGGGGTGTAGATATAATATCTGCCCAATGGAAAGATCGTTATTGGCAAGCCCGTTATATTTTTTCAATGTTTCCACGGTGAGATTGAATCTACGGGAAATACTGTATAAAGTATCTCCGGCCTGCACAACATACGTCCCAATTTTACCATCCTCTGCTTGGCTAACACTTATCCTACGCCCCAAAACCTGATGATCGTATTCCTGAAGGTTATAGCGTTCAATAATACTTATAAGTTTATCCGGATATCTAGGATCGGTTGCATAACCCGCTTTGCGCAGCCCCTTTGCCCAGCCTTTATAATCGTCTTTTCTCAGTGAGAAAAGATCTTTGTACCTACTGCGTTGGGTCAAAAACAGGGAGTGGTCTCGATAGGAATACTTCGGATCATTATACTTTCTAAAACATTCCCCGCGCTCATCATCGTCATGATACACCCGGTCACCTTGCCAACCGGTGTGGCATTTAATTCCAAAATGATTGTTAGCCTTCAAGGTCAGTTCCCCGGCACCTGCACCACTCTCAAGGATCCCCTGTGCAAGAGTAATACTCGCTGGGATACCATACTGTAACATCTCCTCTTTTGCAATTCCGCTGAATTCATCAATATAATTTGCAACGCGTTCACTATAAGGAATAGTTGCCGGCACGATTGCCGTTTCGGGCTCTTCGGCTCTATTATCCCTTGCCTTCACTGGCTCCTTTACGCGAACTACGCGCTCAGTGCGATGTTTCTTTCGATGGGAAACGGATGTCTTTTTCGATTTGCATCCTGTAAAACAAACTGTACAAATGAGAAGAATACCAAGTAATCTGCCAATCATATTATTCAATTAGGGGTAATTTTTTTCTTTTTAACAATCCATTCATCCCAGCAATACCTTGTAACCCTCCAGAATGGATGGCTAAAATACGGCTATTTTCATTGAAAAATCCCTTTTTCATAAGATCCAAAATGCCATACATCATTTTTCCGGTATAAACGGGATCCAATGAAATTTGGGTTCTATTTTTAAACTTATTGATAAAACGCACCAATTCAACATCTATTTTGCCATACCCTCCAAAACAATAAGAATCTATGATTTGGAAGTTGGTTTTTGAAGTATATTTCAAAATTTCAGCAGATTGAAAGATTCCCTTTAATGCCGAAAACCCTAAAATAGTCTGATCTTCACGCGATGCCTTGACTATTCCAGCCATTGTTCCTCCCGTACCCACAGATACACAAACAAAATCATAATCCATATCCTCTGTACCTATAATCTCGGTACAGCCTTTTACGGCCAGAGAATTCGTCCCACCTTCCGGCAAAAGATAAAAATCGCCAAAATCTCTTCTTAAATTAGTTGTGAATGTAACATTTTCCTTTGCTCGATAGACTTCTCTCGATACAAAATGCAATTGCATCCCACAGTTTTGGGCAAATGAAAGCGTGGGATTTTGATTGATTTTCTCTTTAAGCTCCTCACCCCGAATTACACCTATGGTTTTCATTCCCATTTCTTTTCCAACAGCAGCTACAGCAGCAATATGGTTTGAAAAAGCTCCTCCAAAGGTCAGCAGGGTGTCTTGCTCTTGTAATTGGACAGCCTCAATATTGTATTTAAGCTTTCTAAACTTATTCCCAGAAACGTGGGGATGGAGCAAATCTTCACGTTTTACCTGCAAAGAAAAACCATGTATTCCGAAAGTGCTAAGGTCGATTTTCTCGGAGGGGACAGCCCTGTTTCGCCAAAAGTCATTCATCGGAGACAAAGATAATAAATGGCATAGCAATTATAGAATTTACAATAGACTTGAAGTGATATCACATAAACTTCAAGAATCCCCAAAAAGGTCTATTCTTTAAATACTGAAGATTATTTTCATTGCCATAGGCTTCTCGCTCAAAACAAATATTCCTATATGCCTGATATCTGTTTCTACAAGGAATCCAACGCCAGAGAAAGGCTACACCGTACCACAGATAGAAGAACACAATTAATAATTCCACCTGTTGACGGAGATGAATGCGTTCGTGATTCATAAAGACAGAATCCTTGCCAAGACTTTGATGCCTTAAGACAATAAATGGCCAAAAGGCAATTCCACCAAAAATTTTTCGAAGTAGCTTGGGGAGAACCAGTAGGATCATCCTGTTTATAAATTCTGGGATTAGGGAAAAATCTCTCTGTAACGAACAAGGCTATTAAAAAACAACAACCTTTATTACCATTTAAATAAAGGTTGCTGGTAGTGCTTGCGATCGAATTATTTTACGGTACCGACCTAGTTTTTCAAAAATTGGCGCAAAACGTATTGAAGAATTCCCTCATTTTGATAATAAGCTACCTCAATGGGAGAATCCAATCGCGCAATTACTTTGAATTCCACTTCTGACCCATCATCTCTTTTTGCTTTCACAGTAACTTTTTTCATAGGAGTCAAATCGTTCTCTAAGCCAGTGATGCTGAACGTTTCCTTTCCAGAAAGACCATGTGATTGGGCACTTTCACCGTCCAGATATTGCAGGGGAAGCACACCCATCATAATTAGATTGCTCCTGTGGATACGCTCATAACTTTCGGTTAAAACGGCCTTCACACCTAACAGGAAGGTTCCTTTGGCTGCCCAATCTCTGGAAGAACCGCTTCCATATTCCTTTCCGGCCAAAACAATCAATGGAGTTTTATCTTCTATATATTTTCTTGACGCTTCATAGACAGACATTTCTTCTCCTGAAGGAAGATAAGTTGTGTAACCTCCTTCTTTATGGGCCAATTCATTTTTGATTCGAACGTTGGCAAAAGTTCCTCGTACCATAACCTCATCGTTACCTCTTCTCGAACCGTAGCTGTTAAAGTGCTTTTTATCTACGCCCCTCGATTTCAGATATTTCCCTGCTTCAGAATCTTCAGCAAAGGCTCCTGCTGGGGAAATATGATCGGTGGTTATACTATCACCAAGCATTAGCAGTGCGCGGGCACCCTCAATATTTTGCAAGGGCTGAGGTTCTTTGGAAAGATCTTGAAAAAATGGCACCTCTTTAATATAGGTTGAATCCGAATCCCATTTATAAAGTTTATCGTTGGGAACTTCAAGATTTCTCCATATTTCGTTTCCATCAAAAATTTCGTCATAGTTCTTTTTAAAGTCCGCAGGAGTTAACACTTGTTTCATCACCTCGTGGATTTCGTCGTCAGTTGGCCAAATATCCTTAAGATACACTGGTTTTCCATTTCGGTCACAACTCAAAGGCTCTGTTGTAAGATCTATATCCACACGTCCGGCAATGGCAAACGCCACCACCAACATGGGGGACATCAAAAAGTTCATTTTTACTTGTGGATGGATGCGAGCTTCAAAGTTTCTATTACCAGAAAGAACAGAGGTAACCACTAAATTGTAATCGTCAACCGCCTTGGATATTTCGGGAGGTAAGGGGCCCGAGTTTCCAATACACGAAGTACAACCATAACCGACCAAATGAAACTGAAGCGCCTCTAAATCCTTTAACAGATCTGATTTCTCCAGATAATCCGTCACCACTTTTGATCCAGGGGCGAGTGAAGTTTTCACCCACGGTTTTACGTCAATTCCCTGTTCCCGTGCTTTTTTCGCCACCAGCCCTGCGCCTAACATCACGTAAGGATTTGAAGTGTTGGTGCACGAAGTAATTGCTGCAATGGCCACAGCACCATCAGAGAGCATGAATTTTTCGTTCCCATGTGAGATCCACACTGTTTTTAGCCCATTTTTCATTTTGGTCTCAATCTCTACATCCGGAGCGGGTTCGTGCGATTGCTCTACGGGTTGACTTCCACCCTCCTCTTTCCAGCGAACCAATGCATCCTCTCGAGCATGAGGCTCAATATAAGTTCTTCCGAAGGAGGAGTGTTCAAGCTCAATGAATTTTTCTTTCAGGTCTTTTAATAATATTTTGTCTTGGGGACGTTTAGGGCCTGCTACACTGGGCTGAACAGTAGAAACATCCAGTTCCACTATGTCGGTGTAATTTATTTTATCCTCATCTTGGCGCCATAACATATTCGCTTTACAATAGTCTTCAACCAATTTCACTTGTTCCTCACTTCGGTTACTGCCACGCATATATTCCAATGTTTTGTGGTCTATTGGGAAGTAAGTTATAGTACAACCAAATTCAGGAGACATATTTCCAATGGTTGCTCTATCGGGAACAGAAAGATGATCCACGCCTGGACCAAAAACTTCAACGAATTTTCCCACAACGCCGTATTTTCTCAGGAGGTTTGCAATAGTCAGAACCAGATCGGTTGCCGTGGATCCGGCAGGAAGTTCGCCCGTTAATTTTAGACCAATTACCTCAGGAGAGATAAAATATATAGGCTGTCCAAGAATGGCAGCCTCCGCTTCAATTCCCCCCACACCCCAGGCTACCACACCAATTCCGTTTACCATCGGCGTGTGGCTATCAGTTCCAACCAAGGTATCGGGGAAAACCATCCCATCACGGGCAATGGCTCCCTTTGAAAAATATTCCAAGTTCACTTGGTGGCAAATTCCCATTCCCGGTGGAACCACACTAAAGTTGTCAAACGATTTCTGCGCCCATTTTAAAAAAGTATACCGCTCTATATTTCTCTTGTACTCTTCTTCCATATTTTGCTTATAGGCATATTGAGCGGCGAAAAAATCAACCTGCACGCTGTGGTCAATTACTAGATCCACTGGAATCAACGGATTTATCTTTGAAGCATCACCACCCTGCCGGGCCATTTCCGCCCTTAGAGAAGCGATGTCCACAACCGCAGGGACTCCTGTAAAGTCCTGCATCAAAACACGAGCGGGTTTATAGGCCACGTCCTCTTCATTTCCTGTGGGTTTCCAGTTGAGAATAGTGTTTAGATGTTCCTTGGTTACGGAAAAATCATCATAATTCCTCAAGGCATTCTCAAGAAGAATACGAATGGAAAATGGTAATTTTGAAATGTGATGTCCTTGTTTTTCAAGTTCTGGGAGGCTGTAATACGTAAGTTCTTCATTTTTAGAAGTCTTTAGTTTTCTCTGAATGTTGTATATGTCGTGTTGCATGATATGGATGATTTAATTCCTAAAATTAGCGAATAAAACATCCCTTCCCACAGAAATAAAGGTCTTTAACAAGCCGTTAACAACTGTGGACAAAGGGCTAAACCCCACTTGGCAACGGCAAATTTATATTCTGAAATACAGCAGAGCGTAAATGAAGGACAAAACCCAAAAAATCATCAAAATTCCCCGTTTGTCAAAACAAGATGTTAAACGCGGTAACTTCACTATAAAACAAGAAAAATAAAATGTTCAGATCTTAGGTAGAGCGCCCTACCCATCAAACTTCCAGAAAAGGGTTTATCTCAGTGTATTCAGCAATAAAAAAAATGGGAAATCAACCCTTATTGGATACAAGGACAAGATTCGAGACTGAACCTATCTTTTTAAGGTGGATTAAAAATTATGTTTTTCTCTATCTTTGCACTAGCGCTCTCTTTGAAAAGCAAAATAACTGCAACCGCAGTATATAATGAAAAGTAGCAAGATCTTCAGAAAAGGCATTCCTGTTTCAGTCTCATTGGGCGATACCTTGGAGTCCCAATCCCCTCTTTTAGGAAATCAAATCAATAAAAAAAGGATTTTCACAATAGCTTGTTTGGCTGTAGTGGTGGCCATCTGTATAAGTTTTATCGCCAAATTCTTAGTATATCTTATTAGTCTTATCACTAATATTTCGTTTTACGGAAGTTTATCCATGGAAAATAACAGTCCTGCCGATAACCATCTAGGGCTCCTTGTAATTCTAATTCCAGCTATTGGCGGCTTGGCCGTGGGACTTATGGCTGTTTATGGTTCAAAAACTATTCGCGGACACGGGATTCCCGAGGCAATGGAACAAATACTAACAAACAAGAGTAAAATAAAGCCTGCAATTACTTATTTAAAACCAATTTCCTCTGCCATTTCCATTGGTACCGGAGGTCCTTTTGGTGCTGAAGGTCCCATTATTGCTACAGGAGGTGCTTTGGGATCTACACTGGGGCAGCTGCTTCGTATTACTGATAACGAGCGAAAAATCTTGTTGGCAGCCGGTGCTACTGCCGGTATGGCAGCCATTTTTGGGAGCCCCGTCGCTGCAATCTTTCTCGCTATTGAACTGTTATTGTTTGAATTCTCCCCGCGTTCCTTCATACCTGTTGCCTTGGCTTGTATTACAGGAGCAGCCGGCCATCACTTTTTGTTCGGATCAGAGGTGGTTTTTCCTATTGAAACTATCATCCACTTCCCATCAAATACCGCTCTTTTTATCTATAGCCTTATGGGTATTGTCGTGGGCATATTATCCGTTGTCGTCACAAAAATTGTATATCTCATCGAGGATGGGTTTGAAAAACTACCCATCCACTGGGCTTGGTGGCCTGCCATTGGAGGGCTTGGAGTAGGTTTGGTTGGTTATTTCGCCCCGCGTACTTTGGGCGTAGGCTATGATAATATCATCGATGTACTCTCAGGAACCCTAACCCTTAAAGTCCTATTTTCCCTTTGTATTTTAAAATTCATTTCCTGGGCCATCGCATTGGGAAGTGGCACTTCAGGAGGTACGCTTGCCCCATTATTGACCATCGGAGGGGCCTCAGGGGCATTAATGGGAATCCAGATCATCCAATGGTTTCCCAATGCTGGAGTCGTAGTGCCTCTTGCTGCTCTAATAGGTATGTCTGCAATGTTTGCAGGAGCTTCGCGCGCCTTCCTTACCTCTATCGTCTTTGCGTTAGAAACCACTGGACAATCAAACGCTCTATTGCCTTTATTGGCTGCTTGTACCACAGCCTATTTTGTTTCCTATTTTATTATGGAAAATACAATAATGACAGAAAAAATGGCGAGAAGAGGAGTATCCACCCCACTCTCCTATGTGCCGGACGTTCTGGAAAAGTTAAGAGTAGAGCAAGTCATGGACGACAGTGGAATTATTATTGGTGAGGAAAACACCATTCAAGAAGTTCGTGAATGGCTAGCCCAAGAAGAGGAATATCAACCAGATTATTTTATTGTTTCCAACAATGACGGCCAATACAGAGGGATTTTAAGCTCCTCAAAACTATTGAGTAAAAATCTCATTCCGGAAAACACCGTAGGCATACTCGCCACACACGGATATACACATATAAGAAGTACCGACACGCTTCGCACCGCGGTCGAAATCATGGCGAGGGAAGACATTGATGTACTACCTGTTATCTCCCATAAAAATAGAGAAATCTTGGGGGTTCTATCCTATCGCGACATCCTGGGGACGTACAAATATAGTCTGGATGAGCATATGAAAAGACAACCCAACGTGTCATTAAAACGAAGAGGATTAAAAATAGTTTTACGAGGGAAAAAGCTGAGTTCCTTTTTAAGGCACAAAGAAAAATGACAAGTTCTTATCTTAGAGTTAAGATTATGCAAATCTCTACCTCCAATTTTAAAGATTCCACGCAATTAATTATCTTTCAGTTAAAGATATTTAAGTTTAAAAAAATGATATGAAAACTTTTAAAGTAGGTGACCACGTGAAATGGAATTCAGAAGCCGGCGAAGTAACCGGAAAAATCATCAAAGTGCACCATTCCGATTTTAAGTATAAAGGTTACACCCACCACGCCAGCAAAGACGATCCACAATACGAGATTAAGAGCGACAAGTCCGATCATATTGCC